>Ga0182024_10007082_pt1 | contig 24326 bp, 17 predicted proteins | sample P32metaG_FD_120480 | JGI IMG/M metagenome (GOLD analysis project Ga0182024, IMG submission 120480) | Permafrost microbial communities from Stordalen Mire, Sweden - P3-2 metaG (Illumina Assembly) | ecosystem: Environmental > Terrestrial > Soil > Wetlands > Permafrost | place: Sweden: Stordalen...
ATCCCAGGTCTCAAAAGCGAGACCTGGGGCACCCTTCGATTTCACCCTTCGATATTGCAGAGGGCACAAGCTTTGTCATTTCTCTCCCGACTCGCCTCAGCGAGTCGGCTGCTCCTCGGGATGTCAATGTGCGGTGCCTTGGCCGCAGCCGCGTACGTGGGACGATAATGATTTATTTCCAATGCTTTATACCGGGCTCCGCAGACCGGCAATGGGGTACAAAAAAGCACGGAAGGGGCGTTCGTCTCCGGATTTCCTGTTGAGCTTCTTGGCGCCCCCGAACCTCATGCGGCTTTCCTTAATGAAAGCCGCACACGTTGGTGTCGGCAGCGCCCCGTGACAGGAAATCCGGATTGCCCGTCCTTATCGTCCCACGTACGCCACAGCGGCGCGGGCGTTTATCCCGCGTGCCGTCAGCCGGTGTTACCGGGCTGAAAATCCGGGACGGCGCTTGTGCGTGGCTGCGTCGAGCATGTAGACACATTTGGCGTCCATGTGCTCGGCCATTTGGAAGACCCGATCGAGCTTGGCATCCAGGGACGGTTTGGTTCCAGACCTCGGCAGAGAGTAGTCACGCGAAGTAAAAGCAATCTTGTGTGTGCTCATAATGAGTATTGGTATACCTGAGGGCCGGGCCGGGAGAAATGCGCCAATCTCACTATTACCCGCAGACAAAGGCGGTAGCGGGACTCCCCCTTCGCCCGTCCCGCTGGTTACCGTCGGGGCAAGCCGCTCGCTATCTGCAACAAAACAGGTGGCAAACTGTAGAATCGCTCGGTGAACGACTCTTCTGAGGGCTTCAGCTACAGCCAGCGCGTCATGATTGCCATAGTTCCGCGTCTGGTCTCCTTACTGTTGCGGATCCTTCATCGAACCTTGCGTTACGAAGTGGTGGTGGAGACCGGCGCTGCGCCGGCAACCCCTCCGGGCCAGCAGGTGTGGTGTTTCTGGCATCGCTGCCTTATTTCGTGCACTTGCTATTTTCATGATCGATTCCAGCCCGCGGTCCTGATCAGCCGCAGCTTTGACGGTGAACTGATCGCTCGCACCATCGAACGGTTAGGGTTTCTGACCGCACGCGGCTCGAGTACCCGGTCCGGAGGAAGCGGGCTGTGGGCGCTGGCCAAGGCAGTCGAGCGCGGGCACCCGGCAGTGTTCACCGCGGATGGACCGCGCGGCCCGGTGTACAAGGTCAAGCCAGGCGCGGTGAAATTGGCCCAGCTGACCGGATACTCCATTGGTATCTTCTACGCGCATCCCGAGAAAGCGTGGCTGCTGAAGTCGTGGGATCAATTCATGATTCCCAAGCCCTTTTCTCGCGTAGCGATCAGCTGGGGACGCCAAGTCCAGGTGCCGAAGAGCGAAGACCCGACGCTGATTGAGGCCAAGAGGCTGGAGGTAGAAGAAGCGCTGGAACGAGCGCGCCTCAACGCCGAGCGGCACTTTCTCAAGCGATGAACATGCAGTCGCCGTAGGAGAAGAAACGATACCCGGCTTCGACCGCATGACGATAAGCGGCGAGAGTGTTTTCTCTGCCCGCAAACGCGCTGACCAACATCAGCAGAGTCGACTGCGGCAGGTGAAAGTTGGTGAGCAGCGCCTTGACGACTTCCATGTGCGAGCCGGGGGAGAGAAAAATGTCGGTAGTGCCGGTATGGGCTTCGAGGCGGCCGATGCGCGCACAGTGCTCCAGCACTCGGACGGTGGTGGTGCCCGCAGCGACAACGCGTCTGCTCTCGCGTAGCGCACAGTTGATCTGCAAGGCCGTTTCTTCCGGCAGAGAATAGCGTTCCGCGTGGAGGCGGATCTCCGAAACCTCAGCGACCCGCACAGGCTGAAACGTCCCCAGTCCCACGTGGAGAGTCACCGGAGCGATGAGCACACCACGGGCGCGGATTCGCTCAAGGATCTCGGGGGTGAAGTGGAGCCCGGCGGTGGGCGCGGCGACCGAACCGCGCTGGCGAGCAAAGACGGTCTGGTAACGCTCGCGGTCGATCGGCTCATCCGCACGACGAATGTAAGGTGGCAAGGGAACGTGCCCCAGCCGCTCCAGCCGGGCGAAGAAATCGTCCACCGGGGTGAAGTGAAGCAGGCGTTCACCGAACTCGCCACTCCCGGTGACTATGGCGTGGAGCAGCTCGTTGCCATCCGCGGCGGCAAAGGCCAGTTCCTGCCCCAGCCTCATCCGGCGCGCCGGCCGGGTCAACGCCCGCCAGTCCCAGTCGCTGACCTGCTCGGTCAGCAGAACTTCTACTTTCGCCGCCTCTTGCCCTGGGCGCACGCCAAACAGCCGTGCGGGGATCACACGGCTGTCATTCAACACCAGCACATCGCCTTCCCGGAGTAGTTCTGGCAATTGCTGAAACCACGAATCCTGCCATCCACCGCTTTCCCGGTTCAGGGTCAGCATGCGGCTGCCCCCTCGTTCGGCGGGTGGTTGCTGCGCGATCAGCTCAGGGGGAAGCTCGAAATCGAAGTCGGAGACCAGCACAGGTTCGATTGTATGAAAGCGACAACCCCTCCCCCGGAGCGGTATCCTCAAAGGGGGAGGACGCTATGGCAACCACGACACATGTTCCTGTTGAGGTCTATCTCCGGTCCTCTTACGAGCCCGATGCCGAGTACGTGGATGGCAAGATCGAGGAACGACCGATGGGAGAGTTTGATCATGCCTCCTGGCAACAGGCGATCCAGTTGTGGTTCTTTCAACATCAGAAAGAATGGGGGATTCGTGTCCTGCCGGAGTTGCGAGTGCGGGTGGCCCCGACACGGTATCGTGTGCCCGATGTGACGGTGCTCGACCGCAGCCAGCCTATCGAACAGATCATCACCCATCCGCCGCTCGCGGTGTTTGAGGTTCTGTCTCCCGAAGACAGGCTACAGCGTCTCAAACGGAAACTGGAAGACTACCGGGCAATGGGCATCGCGGAGATCTGGGTCATTGATCCCCAGGACAGTACGTATTATCGCTATGAGAACCTGGAGCTCCAGCGCAATGATTCTTTCTCTCACGCCGAAAAGGGCATCGTCTTCGACATGAATCAGCTCAAGACTCTGCTCTACTGAAGAGGAATGACTTCGCCAACCAAGCCTCCTATTTTTCTGCTGGACGCCATGTCGTTCATCTTCCGCGCTTATCACGCGATGCAGCGCCAGCGCCCTATGTCGACACGCTCCGGCGTGCCTACGGCGGCCACTTACGTCTTCGTGAACATGATCAACAAACTGCGCCGGGACTTTCAGCCGGAGTATTTTGCTGCCGTCTTCGATGTGAGCGGTTCGGTCTTTCGCGATGAGCGCGCGCGCAGCATTGCCACGGTGCGCAAATGGAACATCAAGACGCAGACCTTCGATGAGCTCGACTACGCGGGCTACAAGGCCAACCGCACCGAAATGCCCCCGGACCTGGCCCAGCAGTTGCCCTTCATCCGCAGATCGCTGGAAGCATTTCGCATTCCCATCCTGCAATCCGAGGGCTTCGAAGCCGACGATGTGATCGGCACCCTGGCGCGGCAGGCGGCCGAACAAGGCCACGACGTGTTCGTGGTTTCGAACGACAAAGACATGCTGCAACTCGTCACCGGCAAGGTGAAGGTGCTCAACCCGGTAAAAGATAACCTGATCCTCGATCGCGAAAAAGTGGTCGAGGTACTCGGGGTGCCTCCAGAACAGGTCATCGACGTGATGGCTCTGCGCGGAGACTCCATCGACAACATTCCCGGGGCTCCGGGCATTGGAGATAAGGGCTCGGTCGAACTGATCCAGCAGTTTGGCAGCGTCGAGGCCGCGCTCGATCGTGCCTCGGAAGTAAAGGGAAAAAGGTATCGCGAGTCGCTCGAGAACAATCGGGATATGGTCCTGCTCAGTAAAGAGCTGGTGACCATCCACTGCGGAGTGCCGGTTGAGCTGGAACTCGAGAACATGCGCACCCAGGCGCCGGATGTGAGTGCGTGCCGTGCCCTGTTTAACGAACTTGAATTCACCACTATGCTCAAGGAGCTGGCCCCGGAACAGGAAACAACGCCCCTTTCCATCATCCCTGACCCCTCGCCGGAAGAGATGAGCCGCTTTGTGTCCGCTGCGCGCGCCCACGGTTTCTCGCTGGCCTTCGCCACGTCGCTGTTAGAAGTGGCCTCGGAACAGGTGGCGGAGGCGGAAAGCGAGGCCATCGAAGAGGAAGAGCCGGAATTGAAGACCATGTCCCTTGGGCTTTTCGATGGGCCGCAACCAGCGGCTGAGGAGAAGGCCGCCGCTCCGCAGACGCTCAAGGTTGCCGTCTCTGCCGAAGCAGGCAGGGCACTGGTTTTTTCACTGGATAAGGCACTGGATAATCCTTCTGCAGAGCCCCTGCGCGCAGTGTTGGCAGACGAGCAGACGGCCAAGTCACTGCATGATCTCAAGGCTGCGCTGCGCATTCTGGGGCGGCATGGCCAGGATCATGGCTTGCGCCTGTCGGGTCCGGTCGACGACCTGATGCTCTATTCGTATCTCATCAACCCGACCCACACCACGCATCCCCTCCCTGATGTCGTCGCGCGCTTTAGCGGCCGGGCGTTGCCGCCGCCGGGCGATGAGCTGCTACCGGCATCGGCAAACGCTATTCACAGTCTTGCGCCGCTGCTCAAAGAGGAAGTGGAGACGCTCGGTGCAGGCCAGGTATATCGCGACATCGACCTGCCGTTGGTTCCGGTCCTGCTGCGCATGGAAGAGGCGGGCGTGCGCATCGACCGTTCCGTTCTCACCGAGATGGGGAAGCGGCTGACCGTAGAGATGGGGCAGGTGAGTGAGCAGATCTTCGCGGGCTCCGGCCATCGCTTCAACATCAATTCGCCCAAGCAGCTGGGAGATGTGCTGTTCAATAAAATGCACTTGCCCAAGCCCATGAAGTACGGACGGGGCAAGGTAGTTTCCACGGCCGTGGACGTGCTCGAAGAGCTGGCGCAGCACAACGAGGTTCCGCGCCAGGTACTGCAGTACCGCCAGCTGGCCAAGCTCAAGTCCAACTACATCGACTCATTGCCATTGCTGGCCGATACTGAGGGGCGGGTGCACACCACCTTCAACCAGGTGGGCACGGCGACTGGGCGCCTGTCTTCCACCAATCCGAATCTGCAGAATATTCCCATCAAGACTGAATTAGGACGTGAGATCCGTGCGGCCTTTATCGCGGCGCCGGGAAACGTGCTCATCTCCGCCGATTACTCCCAAATCGAACTGCGGCTCATGGCCCATTTCAGCGAAGATCCGCTGCTGGTGAAAGCCTTTGCCCAGGGCGACGACATTCACACCCTGACCGCGTCCGAAGTTTTTGGAGTCGCCCCCGAGGGAATGGACAAACAAACGCGCGACCGCGCCAAGGCGGTGAATTTCGGCATTGTCTACGGCATCTCTCCCTTTGGGTTAGCGCAGCAACTCGGCATCGAGCAGAACGTAGCCAGGCTGTACATCGAAACCTACTTCGCGCGCTACAGCGGAGTGCGCAGCTACATCGATCGGCTGCTCGAAGAGACACGCCGGGAACAGAAGGTGCGGACACTCTTTGGGCGCGTTCGCCCCATTCCGGATATGCAGAGCCGCAATGCCAACTTGCGCGGCTTTGCGGAACGAACCGCTGTCAATACGCCGTTGCAGGGCACCGCCGCCGATTTGATCAAGATCGCCATGATCCGCATCGATCAAAGGCTGCGCGAAGAAAATTTCGCAACCCGGATGACCCTCCAGGTCCACGACGAACTGCTCTTCGACGTCCCGGAGAAGGAAGTTGAGGAAGTGAAGCAATTAGTGCGCCATGAGATGGAAACGGTGATCCAACTGAAGGTGCCGGTCGTAGTCGACTGCGGAGTAGGCCCCAACTGGCGCGACCTGATGTAATCGCCGACCGATGCAAATCTGCGAAAGCTTGAATCGCTCTGCTGCTTTGTATAGGGCACGACTTTAGTCGGGCCGCAAAAGGCCAACAAACCTCTGGGCTTTAAGAGTCTGCGTGAGTTCTCACGCGGACTCTACAGCCCTACGCCTCTGGTCGGCGCAGAGTCGTCTCCGGAAGACCATCTTGTGCCGGACGCACCTGGCAGGGGCTGAAAGCCCAATTCTGTTTTCAAGCCTTTACGGCCCGACTAAAGTCGTGCCCTGATACAAAACCCGAAATAAATTGAGCCCCGCACTTACCTACTGCGCCGACGGAGCCGTTTTAGTACTCAAGCTAGGTGGCGCCTCATGAATATGGTGGATCACAATCGTGTCCCCCTTGAACTCCACCTTGTCGTAATCCCGTCCCGTGCTATCCACGTAACAACCACAGTCCGTATTCGCATGATGAGCCAGCTCGACACCCTGAGTCGCCCCCATCAACGCCGCCTTGGCCTGCACCAGCTTTGCTTGCGCATCGGCCACCGCCTGGTTGGCATCCGCCAGCGCCTTCACCTCAGCGGGGGTAAGCTTCTCCGTCCGTACCGGAGCCGTCGTTGTATCGGCCGCAGGGGCTGCAGCCAGACCCGGGTCTTGCGGCTGCATAAGGGCGAGCAGAAGGATAGCGCTAAGCATAACTGTCTCCTTCCTTCATGATACCCATCTAAACCCCAATTTCCACCCGGATAGCCTGGGCGATACGATCCGCATGGACCCGCATCTGCTGCTCCGATTCGGCCTCAATCATCACCCTCGCCAGAGCCTCCGTGCCGGAATAGCGCACCACCACCCGGCCATTGCCATGCAGATCGGTCTCGGCCTGGTGAATACTCTCAACCACAGCCGGAATCTGCTCCAGTGGCCTTTTTTCCCGCACCTTCACATTGACGATGACCTGGGGGAAGACCCGCAGATCGCTCAACAACTCGTGCAGCGGCTTGCCGGAACGCGCCAGCAGATCGAGCAACACCAACGCCGTCAGCAGTCCATCCCCGGTCGTGCTGCGCCGGGGGAAAAGAATATGACCCGATTGCTCCCCACCCAAACTAGCCTGGTGCTTCTGCATCATCTCCAGAACATACTTATCGCCCACCGGAGCGCGGAACATGCGGATGCCACTGGAGCGCAGCGCGGCTTCCAGGCCCATGTTCGACATGGTCGTCGCCACCACCAGATCGCCCGCCAGCTCAGCCTTGGCCTTCATATCACGGGCCGCCACCAGCATCACCCCGTCCCCATTCACCACCCGCCCCTGGGCATCGGCAAACAGCGCGCGGTCAGCATCGCCGTCGAAGGTAATCCCCAGGTCCGCACCCAGCGCCTTGGCTTCCCTGGCCACGACCTCAGGATGCAACGCACCGCAGTTTTCGTTGATGTTGCGGCCATTCGGACTTACGTGTGTGAGATGAATCTCCCCGCCCAGTGAAGGGAAAAGCTCGGACGCGATGACCGCCGCCGCCCCATTGGCGCAGTCGATCACAATCTTCTTGCCGTCCAAGTTCAGCCCAGGAACAACACCACGCAGAAAGGACTCGTACTCCTCACGGAATTGCTTGCCGACCGGGGGAGCGTTCAGGATTTCGATCTCGGCCGAAGGAGCTTCCTTGAGACGGCGAAAAATCTCCCCCTCAATCTCCAGCTCGGTCGCGTCCGGCAGCTTGTAGCCATCGCCGCCAAACACCTTGATTCCATTGTCCTGCCAGGGATTGTGAGAGGCGGAAATGACGATCCCAGCAGCCAACTGATGCTTGCGCGTAAGGTAAGCCACGCCGGGAGTGGTGATGATCCCGGCATTCAGCACCTCGGCGCCCCCGCTCTGCAATCCCGCGGCAATCACGGCCGTAATCCAGGGACTGGATTCTCGAGTATCGGACCCTAGCAGAACCCGGGGAGCTGGGTGGCCCTTCTTGAGCGTGGATGCCAAGGCAAGCCCGGTGGCGAAAATGGTGGGCGGGTCAAGAGGCGCTTCCCCGGCGACCGCACGAATACCGTCTGTTCCAAAAAGTTTTCTCATGAGTGGGTTGGGGGCAACTTCCTTTCGAGCACCCGGCTGGTGAGCATGCTTTGAGCAAATCGTGTGGTGATCAGGCCGCCGTCCGAAGCGGCCGCGGCATCCCGGATCAATACCCCCGCTTCATCGAACACCAGGGCGTAACCCCGATTCAACACTGCCAGGGGAGAAACAGCTTGTAACAGCCCTTCCGCACGGGTGTGCCGTGCCTTCGAGCGCTGGAGCAGTTCCAGTTCCGCGCGAACAATCCGTCCATCCAGCATCTCCAGCCGCTCCCGCACCACGCGCATGCGGTGGCTTACATCCTGACGCAGTAATCTGGCCTCCAGTTTCTGCAACCTTTCGGTCATCTGCCGGCTTTGCCGGTGCCAGGCGGCGTCCAACTGGTACTGCAGCTCATCCACCCGCTGCTGGCGGCGCGCCAACGCATTGCGCATCCGGGCAAACGCCGCCGGAGCGGAGAGCCGGGCAAAACGCTCCTGGGCGCGCATCAGCAGGTAGCGGCAGGCTTGGTTCAGGCGCCGGTGCAGTTGCTCCACGCGCTCTTCCACCTTGTGCTGCGCCTCAGTAAGCAGTTCCGCCGCGGCAGAAGGGGTGGGCGCCCGCAGGTCGGCAACAAAATCAGCGATGGTGAAGTCGGTTTCGTGGCCAACGGCGGACACCACCGGCAACTCAGACTTGGCAATGGCACGGGCCAGCAACTCGCTGTTGAACGGAGCCAGGTCTTCGAGCGAGCCGCCGCCACGGGCCAGGACGATCACGTCCACCGTGCGCGCCCGGTTAAAGAACGCAATACCCGCGGCAATCTCCAGGGAGGCGCTCTCCCCCTGCACCGCGGTCGGGTAGAGCATCACGTGCAGCGCCCCGTGCCTGCGCCCGGCCACATTGAGGAAGTCTCGAATGACCGCGCCGGTGGGAGACGTGATAATCCCAATGCAGCGCGGGAAGGTGGGCAGAGGCTGCTTGCGATCCGCTGCGAAAAGCCCTTCCTTCTGTAGGCGCGCTTTCAATTGCTCGAAAGCGATCTGCAGCGAGCCTGCGCCGACCGGCTCCACGAACTCGGCTACCAGCTGCATCTGGCCGCGCTGCTCGTAAACCGAGACCCGCCCGCGCACCAGGATCTGCAGCCCGTCTTCCGGCCGGAAGCGCAGCAACATCGCCTGCCGCCGGAAAAGCACCACCGGAAGCTGCGCCTCGCCGTCCTTTAGCGTGAAGTACATATGACCGGAGGGCGCCGGGCGGTAGTTGGAGATCTCGCCCTCAACCCACACATCGGCGTACTCCCGCTCGATGTGGTTCCGCACCTCGCCCACCAACTGGCCCACCCGCCACACCCGCCGGAGGGCGGCAGGAGCCTCAGCAGAAGCCTCGGGAAAAACCAGTCCAAGCTGGCTTAGCGATTCTTCCGGATTGGGCACAAGGCCTCCCAGCAAACGAATTCGATATTACCGCCGAAAGCGGGAGAGCAAATAGAAGACCACGGAGAGCAGGACACTGAGCAGAATCGAAGTGCCCAGGGGGACGTACACGGAGAAGTTCTTGCCTCGGTACGAGATGTCTCCAGGAAGCCTGCCCAGCGGGATGCCGGTTCGCCCCAACAGCAGGAGTAAGCCGCCGCCAATCAGCAGTAGCAATCCTAAACCGATGAGCAGCCGGCCTAAGTCATTCATGATGTCATTCTAATTTCAGTCCGGGCCGAGGGGTCCCCGGTCGATCAAATGAGTCAACTCCGCCAGGAGGACCTGCAGCCTTTCAATTTCCACTTTGCCCGGCGTCATCGATTGGCCAAAAAGCACCTCCGCCTCCCGAGCGAGATCTGTCCCGCGAGGTAAGCCGAAGGTCCCCAGCACTCCCGCCAGCTTGTGGGCGGAGTCCACCGCGTTCAGCTGGGTGGTCTCGTCCAAACGGTTGTGGGCCAGCAGGTCTCCTGCTGTTCGCAGCAGCGCAGCCCGCTCCACCACCGTGTGCCGGCTCCGATCCCAAAGAGCAGAGATCATGCTTTGCAGCTTTTGCTCCTGGCTCTGCCCGTTCTCGTCCGGGGACGTGTGGTCTTTGTGGGTCAATGGATCATCCGCCTTCTTTCCAGCCTAATGCGGCAGAAATCTGCTTAGCCAGAGTGAGAGGATCAAAGGGCTTGAAAAGGGTCGCTGCCACTCCCATTTCGGCAAACTTGCGCTGATCTGGGCCCTGTACCTTGGCCGTCAACAACAACACGGGAATGTGCGAAGTGCTTCCGTTGGCCTTGAGTTTGAGCAGGGTGGTCGGGCCGTCCATCTCCGGCATCATCACATCCAGCAGAATGGCGTCCGGCTGCTCGGAACTGGCGCGTTCGATCCCCTGCTTGCCAGAACTGGCAAGCAGAACATCCCATCCGGCAACAGTTTCCAGGCTCATGGCCGCAACCTGCCGGATGTCGTCTTCGTCGTCAATGATTAAGATGCGGTGTGTCATAAGAAAAAATATGAAGGTCTACTGGCAATGCTAAAGACTGGGAGAAGGGCCTCCGTCCCATCCCAGTGGTACCTCGCTGGCCCCATGTGGCACCCGCAGCATGGAGAGCACCAGCGTCTCCACATCCTGCGGCTGGACGCGCGCCTTGGTCAGGAATTCAGTAGGTCCTAGCCGCAGCTTGTTGCGTTCGCCCTCGTTCAAGTCCTGAGCGGAGTAGACCACCAGCGGGAGTTGCTTCATCTCTTGTTGCTGGCGCAGCCAATCGACCAGTCCAAACCCGTCGCCGTCGGGCAGAGCAATGTCCAGAATCAGCAAGTCCGGCCGCGACGAAACGCACAACTCCATCGCCTTGCGCTGGGTGGAGGCGTGATGCACCTGAATGCCCGCCCGCTCGAAAGTAGCCAGGATGACCTTAGCCAAATCGGCATCATCCTCTACCAGTAACACACGGGAGGGTTGCCGTTCTACCTGCAGCACCCGGGAGAGCGCGGCTAACATTGATTCCGTCTCCATCGGCTGCTCCAGCCACGCGTCGGCTGTTTTTTCTACTTCAGGATCGTTGAGCGCGCCAAAGGCGCTTAAAACAACAACCGGAATGGCCGCGGTGCGTAGATCGTCGCGCAACAGGTGCAGGGTTTCCCAGCCGTGCAGGCTGGGAAGGCTCATATCCAGCAGGATGGCCTGGACTGGGCTTTGCCGGGCAATGCCGACGGCCTCGTCGCCGCTGGCGGCTTCGAGCACCGAGTAGCCATTTTGCCGGAGGCTCTCGGCCAGCGAAGCCCGCGTTTCCGGGTTCTCGTCGCAGACCAGGACGGCAGTAGCGCTGACCGTGGAGGAAGCAGAGGTGCCCCCCTGATGCAATAACTCCGCGTCGCGCGTAACTGAGGGCAGGAACATGCGGAAAGTCGAGCCGCGATCGGTGTTCCGCTCTGCCCAGATTCGCCCGCCATGCTGCATGACGATGGTGCGGCAGATGGCAAGCCCCAGTCCGGTTCCACCCTTTTGCCTGGCGTCTGAGGCATCAACTTGTTGGAAGCGGTCGAAGATCGATTCCAGCTTGTCCTTGGGAATGCCGCGTCCGTTGTCGCGTACGCTGACGGTGACTCCGTCGAGCAGCCGTTCGAGCGAAACCGTAACCTGCGAACCCGCCGGAGAGAACTTGATGGCGTTGCTCAGCAGGTTGGTCATCACCTGCTGCAGCCGATCGGGATCCACTTCCACCTGTGCCGGTCCAGCTTCCAGCAGCAGTTGCACCTTGGCGGCTTCCGCCATCGGCGTCATGGCATCGATGGCTTGCCTCGCCAGCTCTTCCAGGTCGCAGTTGCGATAGGTAAGCGGTGCGCGCCCCGACTGCATACGTTCCAGGTCGAGAATGTCGTTGATCAGCCGGACCAGCCGGTCAGAGTTGTTGACCGCGATCCGCAGCAGGTTCGACGCCTTCTCCCCCATCTCCCCCAGCAGGCCGGTCGATAGAAGTCCCAGCGATCCACGAATGGACGTGAGGGGAGTCCTCAGCTCATGGCTCACGGTGGAGACGAATTCATCCTTCATCCGATCGAGAGCGTAGCGCTGGCTGATGTCGCGGAAGCTGAGCACGCTGCCCACTGCGATGTTGTGCTCCACCATCGGTGTAACCGAGAACTCGACCGGGAACGAGGCCCCATTTCTGCGGTAGAACACATCCTGCCCACTGGTGCCCTCGCGCACCAGGAAGGCTCGCCCGGTACGGCATTGATCGGAACACTTCTCCCGCCCTTTACGCTCCTCATGCACCACCGAGTGGACAGTGCGGCCGATCAGGTCGAAGGCGTGGGCGCCGAGCATGCTGGCGGCTGCCGGGTTCACAAAGACGATGCGGCCGGCGGAGTCGGTGCCGAAGATGCCGTCAGCCACCGAGTTGAGGATCGACTCTTTCTGCCGGTTCAACTCTTCCAGCCGGCTCTCTTGCGCCGATCGCGCCATAAACTGGCCAATGGATGCGCAAACCGTTTCCACTGTGGCCATCATTTCCGTATCTTCGCGCTGCTTCTGCCGGCTAAAGAACTCCACCACCGCGATCACCTGGTTGCCGACCCGGACGGGAACACCCCATCCGGTCACCAGCCCGTCCGTCTTGGCCGATGGGGCGCGCAGAAAATTGATGTCTTCGCCCAGGTCTTCAATCCAGCAAGGGCTCTCCGCCGCCCAGATCTGGCCCGGCAAGTCTTTGCCCTTCTGCAGTACGCGCCCGATGCTATCGCGGTGAAACTCGATGCAAGCGCGATCCGGCGCATACCAGCCCGCCAGGTAGCGGCAGTGATGGTCACTGCTGACGAACCACAGTCCTGCCATGTCGAAGCCTAGATTGGTGCCCAGCGACTCGAGCATAGCCGGCAGTGCCTCGTCCGAGGTCGTGGATTCACCCACCACCTGGCTGACCGCCAGTTGCATCGCCAGCCTGCGTTCGCGCTGGTACTGTGCCGTGACATCGCGGAAGATGCAGCGCACTGACACCGGCTCGCCGCGGTCCTGGCGGCAGCTCAAGCTTGCTTCCAGCTCGCGATACATCCCGTTTGAATCCTGGACCCGCAAATTCGCGCGATCGATACGCTCGCCGCGGAGTGCCCGGTCGAACAGGCTGGCCGCATTGGCTTGCATCTCCGGCGGGAAGGCAGCCTCGAAGCTGATCAGGCTTTCAAACGCAGCCGCGCTCTTGCCAAAGCACATCTGCCACGCCGGGTTGACGTAGAGGTACTTGGCTCGCGGGCTCAGCGTAGCAATCATTTCCTGCGAGTTATCGAACAGGTCGCGGTAGCGCTCTTCGCTCTCGCGTAGGGCGTGCTCGGCCCGCTTGGTCGCCGTGAGGTCCGTGGCGATGGCCAGCAATCCAGTCAGCGCACCTTCTGTATTCCGCACCGCGGAGAGATAGACCATGGCGGGAAAGGTAGTCGCATCCTTGCGGCGGCAAAGGATCTCAAACCCCCGCACCCGGCTTACCGGGAAGCTGGTGACGTACTGGACATAATGCTTCAGTTCCGCCGAGACACTATCCAGATCGATGACCGGAGAGCGATCGAGCCGGGAAACCAGCAGCTGACCTACCCGCTCCAGTTCGCCTTCGGGAAAGAGATCATGGGCATTCAGCTGTCCCAAGACCTCATGAAAGCGATAGCCCAGCATCCGTTCGGCGGCGGGATTGAAAATAAGCAGGTTGCCCTGGAGGTCGGTGGCCAGAATCATCGGGCCGGCGGAGTCCAGAATGCTTCGTTGTAACTGGGCTACCTGTTGCACCTGCCATTCCGCTTCATCCTGGCGGCCGGCATTGAGAAAGGTGTGTACGCAGAGAGCGATCAGCAGCACCTGGGCACAGGCCCAAGTGATGACCGCAGCAGAGAAGGTGCCGCCGCGGCCCAGCAGCAGTACCAGCCCCCCGTACGCAGAGAGCAGCAGCGCAACCGCGAAAAATATGGTGGAAGGCAGCCTATCTCGAAGCCAGGTCACTCGTGCTCGATCGATGCGGGTCTGATTAACGAGCTCTCGCGAAGTCAGGTGTCCCAACCAATAAAGAGACAAAACTGGCCCATGCTACACGTTAACTGTCCGGAGTATAGGCGTCTGATTCTGGCCTAGACAGTGACTAACCGGAGTCCACGGTTGCACGTAGAAAGAACTCACGCATCTCCAACGGGTCGGATCGGGGGAAAATCGCAGTCGAATGAGTCGCACGTTCCATAGTGTGAAATCGCGGACGCGCTGGCTCCTAAGTGGCCCATTTAAAACTACCGTGTCTCTTGGGAGAAAACCAGCAAGCGGGTTCCGCTTCGGTTCACACCCGTTTTGAAACTCCTAACGGCGACGGAATGGAACCACGTTGACACGGCTCTCAACGAATCTGTCTGACAGGGCCGACATACGTCCAAGGGACCAGAATCCGAGGAAAAGCAATGCATAGGTGAACCCGGCAACACCAAGAAACAGAGACAAGATAGAACCCCCAAGTATCCAATTCACGGCTATTGGGGGATGCCTCGAAGTATACCCATCCCTGGGGGCGAAACTTATAGAAAAAGAAAGAGTTCGGCTGCTACTTTAGTACTACCGTGCGTTACCCGCGCGGCAAAGTCGGTAACTAGGCCGTAACCGGCTCCAGCAGGCGCGACCAGCGGCGTTGCTTGCGCTGCGCATGTGCTTTCTTATGATAGGCATAGCCCGTGATCATTGGCAACGCCAGAGTCGCCTCGCTGTACACCATCTGTTCGAAAGTGGTGTCGACCTTGCCCCAGGAGCTCGCTTCCTTCAGCGTACTGGAGGAGAGCGCTCCGTCGCGAACGTCGGCAACGGTGATCTGGATCGCATACTTATGCATCGGCGCATCCAGGCCGAGGATCTCGGCCGCGACCACAATATCCTGAGCAAAGTTCTTGGGAACTCCGCCGCCGATCATGAGCAGGCCGGTAGTCGGGTTGGCAATCTTCAACTGGGTCAACTCGTAGAAGTCCTTGACCGAGTCGATGGAGACTTTGGGCTTATCGCCCCGGCCGTGCTGGTGCGCCACCAGTCCGAAGCCGGCCGAGCAGTCGCTGAAGGCGGGCACGAAAATCGGCACATCCACCTGGTAGGCGGAGTAGATGATGCTGTCGACGCCTCCCTTTTCGGGAGTCTTACCCTGCTTTTCCAGGTAGGCGCCCATCTCGCGGATGAACTCACGCGAGCTGTAGGGGCGGGGGGCCAGGGAGTCGGCAATGACTTTGCAGGTGTCGTCGCACAGCCGCAGCTCTTCCTCGTCGATCAGGGTGTCGTAGATGCGGTCGATCATCAGTTCGCGCAGGGTGGCGTCTTCCGTTCCCTGGCGGTAGAGGTCGTCGGCGATCCAGTGCTTGTATCCCAGGGCCTCGAAGAAATCCTGGTCCACGATGTTGGCGCCGGTCGAGACCACGGCGTCGACCATGTTGTTGCGAATCAAATCGACAAAGATCTGTTTCAACCCGGCGCTGATCAGCGATCCGGCCAGGCAGAGAATCACGCCACAATCCTGGTCGCGCAGCATGCGCTCGTAGATAGAAGCAGCCCGGGCAAGGTCACGGGAACTGTACGCCATGGAGTGCATGGCATCCACCATCGGAACAACGTTGTGCTGCTTGATGTCGATGTGCTGGATTGGGGAAGTCAGGAGCTCTTTTTTCGTAGGCATAGCCTGTTAAGAATATCAAAGCGAAACCACTGTGCCAGTTAAATTCCGCCAGAAATGACGGGCAGCAGGGCCACCAGCAGGCTGGTCAATTGCGCCTGCACGCGCGCTCCCGTTTCCATGACCTCCTGGTGGTTGATCGGTTGGTCGAGAATGCCGGCAGCCATATTGGTGACACACGAAATGCCGAGTACCTCGATGCCCATATGCCGGGCAACAATTACCTCGTGGACGGTGGACATACCGACCATGTCCGCTCCCCACCCGCGGAAGGCCCTGATTTCCGCCGGCGTTTCGAAGCTGGGCCCGGAAAGGCTCAGGTAGATTCCCTCCTCGAGCTCAGCGGCGGCGTGCGCCAGGAGACGGAGCCGTTTGGAATACGCGTCGGTCATATCAAAGAAGCGAGGTCCGAGGCGTTCGTCATTCGAACCGGAAGCAGGATTCCGGCCGCTAAAGTTAATGTGATCGGAGATCAGGACCAGCTGACCCTGCTTGAGATCGAGCCGGATACCGCCGGCAGCATTGGTGACGATCAGCGTGGTGATGCCCAGCCTTCCCAGGACGCGAATGGGAAACGTAACTTCTTCCGGGCTATATCCCTCGTAAGCGTGGACGCGCCCCTGCATCACGGCGACCGGCGTTCCGGAAACGGTCCCAACAAGCAACCGTCCGCTATGCCCCTCCACCGTGGGCCGAGGAAAATGTGGGATGTCCTGATAGGCAAAGGCGACCGGCCGCTCAACACCCTCGGCGAATGAACCCAGGCCGGATCCAAGAACAACAGCCACCCGCGGGCTAACCCCGATGCGCTCGCGGACAAAAGCGGCCGCTTCCTCCGCCTTCTCAAAACTGCCCTGTGCCACTTCTTCTCCTTTGAACGATTGGATTGCGGTTCTAACGGATTTCAATCTCCCAACCGCGGTCCATGGTTCAACCACGGTCCAGGGAAGAGGGCTTGGTTCTTTGCTCCAGCCCTTACCGCAGCAACACGCTGACAATCGCAGCCGACATCAAATTAGCCATGGTCCCCGCCAGCATGGCCCGCAATCCCAACCGCGCCAGGTCATTGCGCCGGTTTGGCGCCAACGCACCGATACCGCCAATCTGCATCCCGATAGAACTTAAGTTGGCAAACCCGCACAGGGCAAACGTCGCAATCGTAAACGACCGGACATCGAGCGAGGACTTCTGCGCTCCCAACAACGCGTACGCCACCAGTTCGTTGGTCACCGTGCGCGTGCCCAGAAGATTGCCGATCTGGTGCGCACTGTGCCACGGAATTCCGATAAGCCACGCCACCGGAGCGAAGAGAAACCCCAGGATCGCATTCAAGCTTTCGGGAAAAGGAATATGGTGTCCGCCCAGCCAGTTATGAACACCGCCGAGCATCCCATTCAGCAGCCCAATCAGTGCCAGGAACGAGATCAGCATGATCCCCACATTGAACGCCAGGCGCCCGCCATCAATCGTTCCGCGGGCAATCGCGCCCAGCAGATTCTCCTCCCGGTGCTCTTCGTTGATCGGCATCGTAACCCGGCCCATGGTGGCAGGCGTATGCGTCTCCGGAACCAGCATTTTGGCCATCAGCACGGTACCCGGTGCGGTCATGATCACCGCAGCCAGCAGATGCTTAGCTTCGATCCCGTAGAGGATATAAGCCGCCATGATGCCGCCGGAAACGTGCGCCATCCCGCTGGTCATGATCGTCATCAGTTCCGACTGCGTGGCTCCAGGCAAAAATGGTCGAATACTGAGCGGGGCCTCCGTCTGCCCCATGAAGATGCTCGCAGCCACGTTCAGCGATTCGGCGCCGCTGATCCGCATGGTCAGCTGCATCAGGCGAGCCATGCCTTTGATCACCATCTGCATGATCCCCAGGTGATACAGCACAGCAAAAAAAGCGGAGATAAAGATGATGGTGGGCAGCACCTGAAAGGCGATGATGAGCCCATACGAGGAGTGTTGCTTGCCCAACTCGCCAAAGACGAATCCGGAGCCGATGAATGCATATGCCAGCATGCGGTTCACCGCGTCTCCCGCCGCAGCCAGGGCTCGTTCGCCGGCGTCAAAGCGCAGCACCAGCAAGGCAAACACCCACTGCAGCGCCAGGCCCCAGGCTGCGGTACGCCACCGAATGGCCTTCCGGTTAGTCGAAAGCAGCCACGCCACCGCTAAGATTGCCACCAGCCCCAGCAATCCAGTAAATCGTCCCAAGCTTGGCTCCTTACCTCACGAATTTGAAGCGATGGGGGAAAACCTCTTCGAAGCGATAGTCTTCCCACCCCGCCTCACCGCGAAAGATGACCCGCGAGGCCGGCAGCATGAACTCGCTCAACACCTGCAAACAAGCCCCACACGGAGGACTCGCCGCCTGGTTCAAGTTGGTGATCGCGCACGCAAGCACCCGCATCTCCGGCCCGTGCTCAGCCACCGCACGAACCACCGCGGATCGCTCCGCACAAATGGTCAAACCATAAGACGCATTCTCGACATTAGCCCCGGTAACCACCGCACCGTTCTGCAGCAACAACGCGGCCCCCACGCGAAACCTGGAATAGGGAGCATACGCGTGATCCGCGGCATCGGCCGCCTGCGTGGTCAGCTGTCGCACCAGTTCCGGGGTAAATCCACTCTCACCTGGTTGCATTGTCCACTGAGCCTAATGGCACTTGCCCATCGACGTCTACCCGCAACTAATCCCGGGTGCCCCATATCTCGCTGGTTTTTCGCGAGATGTGGGATACCAACGCCCTAAACCGGCAACCTTAATCCCTTACGCGATTTCCAGTCCATAAAAAGCCCGGTGCAACCCAACCTCCCCGAACCGCTATCCTTGAAGCAGCACCTTATGGCGGGAAAGAAGCAAACTCGACCACCAGCCAGCGACGCACTGGAACTCTTTCACCCAGTGACGGCAGCCTGGTTTCGAGCCGTTTTCGAGCAGCCCACTGCCCCCCAGCGACTAGGGTGGCCGGCCATCGCCTGCGGTGAAAGTACCCTGATCCTTGCCCCCACCGGCACCGGCAAGACCCTGACTGCCTTTCTCTGGTGCCTCGACCGCCTCATGTTGCACCGCGCCGCGGACGAGACCGAGGGATGCCGCGTAATCTACCTCAGCCCCCTGAAAGCCCTGGCCGTCGACGTAGAACGCAATCTGCGCTCACCCTTGGCCGGCATCGCCAACATGGCCCGGCAAGCCGGAGTTCCATTCCATCAGCCGGAAATCAGTATCCGTACCGGTGACACATCGCAAAAGGAACGAAGCCGGTTCCGGCGCCGCCCAGCCGAGATCCTGATCACCACGCCAGAGTCGCTGTATCTGCTCCTGACCTCAGACGCCGCCGCCAGCCTGCGCCGCGTCGATACAGTGATCATCGATGAGATCCACGCGGTCGTGCCCACCAAGCGCGGCGCACACCTGGCCCTTTCGCTCGAACGGCTCGAAGCCATCACCGAAGGCCGGGTGCAGCGAATAGGCCTTTCCGCCACCCAGCGCCCATTGGAAGAGGTAGCGCATTTCCTTGGCGGCTCATCGTCGCCAGTAGAGTCAGCAGAAAACGATAGGACCCCGGAAGCCGCAGAAGACTCTCCCCTGGTCGCGTATCGCCCGGTCACCATTGTCGATGCCAGCGAACCCAAGCGGCTGGACCTGCGCATTGAAGTGCCAGTCGAGGACATGGCGCGCATGGGCCAGAAGGAAGAACTGCCCAGCGGAGCGGCCTCGCAAGGACCCAAGCGGACATCTATCTGGGCCGCCATCCATCCGCGCCTGGTCGAGATCATCCGCGAGCGCCACTCCACCATCATTTTCGTAAACAGCCGGCGCATCGCCGAAAGACTAGCCGGCGCGATCAACGAATTAGCGGGAGAGCAACTGGCCCGCGCTCACCACGGCTCCCTTGCCGCCGCGCAGCGCTCCGAAATCGAAGAGCAGTTGAAGGCCGGGCGTCTGCGCGCGCTGGTGGCGACCTCTTCGCTCGAACTGGGCATCGACATGGGCGCAGTCGACCTGGTGATCCAGATTGAAGCTCCCCCGTCTGTCGCCAGCGCCATGCAACGCATCGGCCGGGCCGGGCACCACGTGGGCGCAGCCAGTGAAGGAGTGATTTTTCCCAAGTATCGCGCCGACCTCGTAGCCTGCGCCGCGGTCACGCGCGCCATGCACGAAAACCTGGTGGAATCCACCCGCTTTCTACGTAACCCGCTGGACGTGCTGGCGCAGCAAATCGTCGCCATCGTGGCCCAGCCCCCCGCACTGGCTGCGTCGCCGCTTGCCGAGCGAGAAATTCCCGTCGAAGACGTTTTCCGGCTAATCCGCGGCGCCGCTCCTTTCAGCAGCCTGACCCGGACCGCCTTTACCGGCGTACTCGATCTGCTAGCCGGCCGCTACCCCTCCGACGAATTCGCCGATCTACGGCCACGCATCACCTGGGACCGCACACGCGACACCCTGACACCGCGTGAGGGCGTCAAGATGCTGGCCATTCTGAACGGCGGCACCATCCCCGACCGAGGCCTCTATGGCGTATTTCTCTCCGGAGCGGAAGGCAAGCCCGTCCGCGTGGGCGAGCTCGACGAGGAGATGGTTTTCGAAAGCCGGACCGGCGACACGTTTGTCCTGGGCGCGTCGACCTGGCGCATCGACGAAATCACCCACGACCGGGTGCTCGTATCTCCGGCGCCGGGCCAGCCTGGCAAGATGCCGTTCTGGCATGGAGACAACGCCGGCCGCCCCCTCGAGTTCGGCCGCCGCATCGGCCAATTGGTTCGCGAGCTGCGAGACATGCCCCGCAATGCCGCCCTGAGCCGCTTAATCCGCGAGCACGACCTGGATGCCATGGCGGCTGAAAACCTCATCCGGTTCCTGGCTGATCAGGAAATTGCTACCACAGTAGTGCCAGATGATCGAACCATCGTCATCGAACGCACGCGCGACGAAATGGGTGATTGGCGGGTCTGCGTGCTGACCCCCTTCGGCAGCCGCATCCACGCGCCCTGGGCCATGGCGATCACCGGACGAATACGTGCCAGTGGCGGTGCTGATGTAGAAGCCATGTGGGGCGACGATGGTTTCGTGTTGCGCTTCCCTGACAGCGATGCCCCGCCAGACTCGGAATTAATTCTTATCGAGGCGGAAGAAGCCACCGACCTGGTGCTCCGTCAGCTCAGCGGCACCGCGTTGTTCGCCGCAAAATTCCGCGAAAGTGCCGCCCGGGCGCTGCTCCTGCCCCGCAGGCGTGCGCAAGGACGTGCCCCCTTGTGGCAGCAACGCAAGCGAGCCTATGACCTGCTCTCCGTCGCCTCCCGCTATCCTTCATTCCCCATACTGCTCGAGGCTTATCGCGAATGCATGCGCGACGTCTTCGATATGCCTGCCCTGCTCGAAACGCTGCGCGCCATCCGCCAGCGCAACGTGCGCGTGCATGTCGCCGACACCCGCACCCCTTCGCCGTTTGCTTCCTCGCTGCTCTTCAGCTACGTAGCCAATTACATTTACGACGGAGATGCGCCGCTGGCCGAGCGCCGCGCCCAGGCACTCTCCATCGATCAGGAGCAGTTACGCGACCTGCTGGGCGACGCCGACCTGCGCGAGCTGCTCGATGCCGATGCCATCAACGAAGTGGAAGAGCAGCTTCAGGGCCTGCTCGAAACCCAACGCGTTCGCACGGCGGATGGAATTCACGACCTGCTGCTGCGCATCGGCGATCTTTCGCGCGAGGAATTACTACGCCGCCTCGCCGACCCCGGGCTCATCAACGAAGTAGACCGGCTGCTCCGCGGCCGTCGCCTGTTGGAGATCAAGATGGCCGGGGAAAAGCGCCTGATCGCCGTCGAAGATGCGGCGCGCTATCGTGACGCACTGGGCATCCCACTTCCTCCAGGAATCGCTGCATCACTGTTACAACCGGTCGAGGCGCCCGTACTCGAGCTGGTTCGCCGCTTCGCCCGGACCCACGGACCCTTCACCCTGCGCGAAGTTACCCTGCACTTTCCACTGGATACCCAACAGGTCGAAAGCGTATTGAACACGTTGTTGTTGGATGGCCGCATCGTGGAAGGAGGATTCCGCCCCGGAGGTGTCTACCGTGAGTGGTGCGATGTCGAAGTCCTGCGCCAGATCCGCCGTAAATCGCTCGCCCGTCTACGCCGCGAAGTGGAGCCCATCGAGCAGCAGGCACTAGAACGGCTGTCGACTCACTGGCAGGGCGTGCTGCAGCGCAGGCGTGGTCTCGATGCCTTGCTGGACACCATCGAGCATCTACAGGGCGCGCCACTCGCAGCCTCCCTGATCGAGACTTCTATCCTCCCTGCGCGCCTGGCAAATTATTCGCCGGGAAGCCTGGACACGTTAATTGCCGCCGGCGAAGTAGCCTGGGTCGGGCTCGATTCTTTGGGTGAACATGACGGGCGCATCGCCTTGTTTTTGGCCGACAAGCTCAGGCTTCTGCTGCCTCCACGCCAAGACCCAATCCATGACCCGCCGCCAGAAAATCCGTTAAGTCCGCGGGAACTCGCCCTCATGGAGCAACTGGCCCGCACCGGTGCCGCCTTCTTTACCCAGCTGCATGAAGCAGTCGGGGGAGGATACCCCGGCGAAACACTCGACGCGCTCTGGAGCCTGGTGTGGCGCGGCCTGGTGACCAACGACACCTTTCACGCCTTGCGCGCATACGTGGCCCGGCCCGCTTCCTCACGCCAACCGAAGCGGCAGCACAACCTGCCCTCCTTCCGCTCCCGTAGGACCACGCCGCCCAGTGCCCAGGGCCGCTGGAGCCTGGTTCCCTCATTCCTCGCTTCACCCACCGAGTGGAGTCACGCACTTGCCAACCAGTTGCTCAATCGCTATGGCGTGCTCACCCGCGAATCGGCTGCGGCTGAGAATCTCCCCGGAGGATTCAGCGCCATCTACGACGTGCTCAAGGCGCTCGAAGAAAGCGGCCGCATACGCCGCGGCTATTTCGTGGCTGGCCTGGGCGCGACCCAGTTTGCTTTGCCCGCGGCCGTCGACCTGCTGCGTTCACTGCGCACTGGGCCTCCACTCGAGAAACCCGAAATGGTAACTCTCGCGGCTACCGATCCTGCGAATCTATACGGCTCAGTGCTGCGCTGGCCGGCGGGTGAAGAGGAAGAAGGCCCTCGCATGCTCACCCGCAGCGTCGGCGCCAGCGTGATCCTCCGCAACGGCGAGTTGATGGCCTATCTGCGACGCGGGAACCCCAGCCTGCAGATCTTCCTGCCCGCTGAAGAGCCGGATCGCTCCATCACCGCCCGCGACCTGAGCCAATTTCTCGCCACTTTGGCGCAACAGGATATGGAGCGCCGCGAAGACCAGCGAGGCGGCATGCTGATCTCGAACATCAACGGTCAGCCGGCCGCGCAGCATTTTCTCGCTTCCTTCCTTCAGGATGCCGGTTTCCACCTGGCGCCGCAGGGCCTCAACTACAGGCGTGCATTGCTAGCCGTCGCTACTCCCAATGCCTGAAGGCGATACCATCTTTCGCTCGGCCCGCGCTCTGCACCAGGCGCTTGCCGGCCAAACCATCAATCTGTTCGAGACCGCGTATGCGCCGTTAGCCAGCGTGAACGACCAGAACCCAGTCGCCGGCCGCACTGTCGAGCAAGTGGAATCGCGCGGCAAATGGCTGCTCATGCATTTTTCCGGCGACCTCATCCTCACCACCCACATGCTGATGAGCGGCAGTTGGCACATCTATCGAGTGGGAGAGCGGTGGAAACGCGCTCGCAGCCACATGCGGATCGTGCTGGGTACTCCTGATCTGGTAGCGGTGGCATTTGATGTGCCGGTAGCCCGCTTTCATACCGCACGCACCCTGGAGCGGTTCGCCGGAGTGGCCGGGCTGGGACCAGATTTGCTGGGCAAGCAGTTCGCAGCGGATGAAGCCGCCGCGAAACTAGGTGAGCATGGCGACGAAGAGGTGGGCAACGTTCTGCTCAATCAAAGGGTCATGGCCGGTATCGGCAACGTCTTCAAATCGGAAATCTGCTTTGCCTGTGGAGTGCATCCCTTCCGCAAAATCGCGACCCTGAGTCCGCAGGAGATCGACTGCCTGCTGGCAACCGCCCGCCGCTTCCTCGCGGCCAACGTAGCCGAGGGTGCCGGCGATGGCATCGTAACCTACACCGGAGGCCGGCGCACCACGGGATCAAGCAATCCCGCAGCCAGGCTCTGGGTATATCACCGCGCAGGCGAAGATTGCAGGCGTTGTGGCACAACAATTGTTACGCGTAAACAGGGTATCGGTGCCCGCTCCACCTTCTGGTGCCCCGATTGTCAAAAAGGATAAAGCACTGTCGCGGGGACAAATAAACCGCAGTCTCTCTACTGCGCGTCCGAAAACATTTCCGCGAAGGGGCCGCGGAACTGCAGATCCCTCGGCTTCGCTCGGAGGTTGTGACTTTTTTGATTTCTCTCATCATTTTGGTGGCCGGAAAGCTGTGAAGAGCATCGGCCAACAAGCATCCTCGAGGTCCTTCGACTACGCGCTATAAACCCTCTGTCAGGCGATAGATTTGCGAGGCGCTTCGCTCAGGATGACGATTTTGTGGGAGTTCTGAAAAACAGTTGGGTGTGCCAAAAGCAAGAAAATCAAAAAGGTCACAACCTCTCCTAATGACAAAGAGCAGGGAGGGTGTTTCCAGGAGGAGTCGGCTTGAGGGATCCCAGGTCTCAAAAGCGAGACCTGGGGCACCCTTCGATTTCACCCTTCGATATTGCAGAGGGCACAAGCTTTGTCATTTCTCTCCCGACTCGCCTCAGCGAGTCGGCTG
>Ga0182024_10007083_pt1 | contig 24325 bp, 21 predicted proteins | sample P32metaG_FD_120480 | JGI IMG/M metagenome (GOLD analysis project Ga0182024, IMG submission 120480) | Permafrost microbial communities from Stordalen Mire, Sweden - P3-2 metaG (Illumina Assembly) | ecosystem: Environmental > Terrestrial > Soil > Wetlands > Permafrost | place: Sweden: Stordalen...
TCGCGGCCGGCAAGGCGATTGGGATAGCCGTTTCCGTCGTAGTGCTCCTGGTGGCAGAAGACGATTTCAGCAGCGCCGGCGAGGAATGGAATTTTGCGCAGCATGTTGTAGCCGCGGGCGCAGTGCTCGCGCATTAGGGCCTGCTCGTCCTCGGTGAGTTTGCCGGGCTTGCGCAGAATGTCGTCAGGAATGGCCATCTTGCCGATGTCGTGAAGGAATGCGCCGCGCGCGATGATCTTGATTTCCTCTGGCGGAATGCCCATGGCGCGGGCGAGCGCGATGGCGTATGCGGTGACGCGCTTGGAGTGGCCTTCGGTTTCGGAATCCTTCAAGTCGAGGGCGTCGCCGAGAGCCTCAAGCGTGACGTCGTAGGAGTGCTCGAGATCTTCCATGGCGTGGCGCAGCATTTCGGTGCGGGCGCGAACCATTTCTTCAAGACTCTGGTGGTAATTCTGGGTTTCTTCAAGCGCCTGGCGATGACTGAGCGCGCGTTCAACGGTGTTCAACAACTGCTCGCGCTCAAAAGGCTTGAGGAGGTAGTCGTAAGCCCCGCGGCGCATGGAGTCAATGGCGACGCTGATGTCGTGAACGGCGGTGACCATGACGACGGGCAGATTGGGCTGAAGTGCGTGGATGCGCTCGAGGAGAGCGATGCCGTTGACGTCGTTCATCACGATGTCAGTGAGCACAAGATTGAAGGTGTTCAACTCCAAGGCTTCGAGAGCGTCGCGGCCATCGCAAGCCTGCTCGACAGTGTATCCCTGGCGCTCAAGAGCGGCGGCAATCATGGTGCGGACGGGGGCTTCATCGTCGACGACGAGAACGCGCGCGGGTTTGCGCGCACGCATGTCGCCTTCGTTTCGCGGGCTCATCGCAGTGCCCATCGCCTTCACGTCTGCCAAACTCAAAGCCAAAACCGCGGCCTCCATCTACTTTTAACTGCGCGGCCCGTAAAACCCTTTGATTCTCGATCGCCTATCTGGATCGACTATCTGGGAGCGCCAGCCTTGCTCGTATGCGCGCCGATTGCACGCATTGTTAAAACTGCGTGAAACCGTTCAAATTTGAAGATCACAAAACTGCAATGAACAACTTCGAAGTACAGAGGTTCGAACTACAGAGGCCCGGGTTCCGCGCACCAGCAAGGCCATGAACTTTGGACGCTGCTGCGCGCTGAAAGGTCCAGAAAATTAACGAGATACCGCCCAATCTTCTCGACCGCCGCAGCACTGGAAACGCGGAGGGAGAGAAGTCTTTTCGTGAGAGTAGCATCCGGCCCATCCGCCCTCAATAACCCGAATGTGGCACCATGATAAGACGAACCTGTAGCATCAATGGCTTTGGCGGGGATGGCAGATCAGGGCTTTTTCGCCTCTGGTTTGGCACGGCGGGTTTTTGCCCAGCCTTCGATGTTGGCCTGCTTGGCGCGACTGACGGCGAGGGCGTCGGCGGGGACGTCTTTGGTGATGCAGGAGCCTGCGCCGATGTAGGCTCCGTCTCCGATATTGACCGGCGCGACGAGCGTCGTGTCGCTGCCAACAAATGCGCCTTTACCGATGCGGGTGGCGTGCTTGTTGACCCCGTCGTAGTTGCAAGTGATGGTGCCCGCGCCGATGTTGGCGGCGTCACCGACTTCGGCGTCGCCGAGGTAGGTGAGGTGGTTGGCTTTGGCGCCCTTGCCGAGGCGCGATTTTTTCATTTCGACGAAGTTGCCGACGTGCGCGTTTTCGCCGACTTCGTTGCCGGGGCGCAAATGAGTGAACGGCCCGATGCGCGCGCCATTGGCGATGACGGAATCTTCAAGGACGCAGCTTTGAAGAATCTGAACTCCATCGCCAAGCGTGCAGTTTTCAATGACGGAGAAAGAACGGATGCGGCAATCGGCGCCGACGCGCGTGCGGCCGAGCAACTGCGAGAAGGCCTCGATGATTGTGCCAGCGGCGACTTCAACTTCGGGATCGATGACGCAGGTTTCAGGACGATAGATTGTGACTCCAGCGGCCATGAGGCGCGCGACTGCGGCTTGCTGGCGCGCGGTGAACTGCGAGGCCTGCTCGGCAGTGACGGCGGCTGGTTCCTTCGCCGATTGGTTGGAGTTTGCCGTCATTTCACTTTCTCCATGTCATTTTCCTGGGCTTGCTCCACGACTCCGATCAAGAAAAACTTGGACGAAGTTCCGCGCGGAGTCGCCGACGCCGAGTTATTTTTCCGCGGGACCGTCCGCTGCCGGCGCGCCGGGGGGTTGCGGAATGGTGATGTCGATCGGCTGCGGCGTACCCATATCGAGAGCGTCGAGTCCGGGCTTGATTTCGGGCCCATTGCCGACCACTAATACCGCGAGCTTTTCAGGGTGGATGTATTTTTTGGCCGCGGCGGTGAGATCGGCGAGCGTAACTTTCTCGAGGGCTGCGTGGTAAGTCTCAAGATAGTCGGCTGGATAGCCGTAAAACTCGAGCCTCTCGCTTTCGTCGAGGATTTTGTCTTTTGTGTCGTAGTCGAAGAGGAATGAGTTGACGATGTCGTCCTTGGCGCGTTGCAACTCTTCCGCGGTAAACGGTTTGGTGTTCAGGCCGGCTATCTCAACTTCAGCCGCCTTGGTTGCATCGACGGTGGAGACACTCTTGGTGAGGACTTCGACGCGGAACGCTCCCGGATGGTCGTAGGGCAACGAGAACCCGCCGCCGACCGCGTAGGCCAAGCCGAGTTGGGTACGGACCTTTTGAAAGAGCCGGCTGCCGAAGCCGCCTCCGAGAATTTCATTCATTACATCAAGCGTGGGGACATTGGGATCGTGGCGATCGACGCCGAGGGCGACGATCTGCACGTTGGACTGATTTACATCTTCCTTATCGATGAAGTAGACGCCGGGCTTGGGATCAGTGAATTGATCGTGGCGAGCCGGCTCCGGGGTGACTGGAGGCAGGCTTTCAAAGGCCGCGCGGATCTTGGCCTCCATGGCCACGGGATCGAAGTCGCCGTAGATGCCGACGATGAGCATTCCTTTGAGCGTGCGGTCGTGCCAGGCCTCAAGATCGGCCAAAGTGACTGCGCCGATGGTGGAAAATTCCGGCTGGCGCGTATATGGGCTGTTGACGCCGTAGACCAGCTTGGCCGACTCGCGGCCAGCGATGCCGTCTTCATCGTCGTTACGGCGAACGATTCCCGTGGCCTCCTGCTGCTGCGCCAGCTCCAGCTTTTCAGCGTTGAATTTGGGATGGAAGAGCAGGTCAATGGCGAGCGAAAAGACCTGGTCCGAATCGCCTTTTAGCGAATCCCACGAGAGCTCGGTGGAATCATCGTCGCCTGAGGTTTCAATATGCGCGGCCTTGGATTCGAGCAAATCGTCCATGGCGTCGCCATCCATGGCAGCGGTGCCGCTGGTGCGCCAAGCCTGCGAGTAGAGGCCGACCAATCCAGCTTTGGCGGGATCTTCATCGCGCGAACCGCCGTGAATGAGTACCGAACCATAGATGAACGGCAACTCGTGATCTTCTTGCAAGAAGACGACGACGCCGTTCTTTAGCTCGATGCGTTTGGGCTGCTGCGGATGGAAGGCGTGCAGCGGCGGAACAGGAATCTGCTCCCAGGGCTTGGGTTGCTGTGCGTTTGACGCCTGGGGCAGTACGAGGACTGTGAGAATCGCCGCAGGCAAAAGGATTCGGAAATTGGGACGGAACATGCGACTCTTCATTGCGCGCCTCCATCCTGTTTCGCGGGGCCTGCGGGAGGCTCGGTATCGATTTCAGCGGTGGTTCGATTGGAGGCGACAAAAACCTGATTCGCAACGCGACGAATATCGGCCTTGGTGACTTTGTCGACCTGATCAAGCTGCTGGAATAACTCGCGCCAGTCGCCGTAGCGCGTCTGGTATTCGGCGAGCGAGGTGGCCAGGCCCTGGTTGTCATCGAGGCTGCGCAGGAGCTCGGCGCGAGTCCGGGTCTTGTACATTTGAAGCTCCGCATCGGAAACGTCGGCAGTTTTCAGCTTTTCAATCTCCTTGTGAATAGCGTCGCGCATCTCTGCCGGTGTGTGGCCGGGAAGCGGAATGGCGCCAAACAAGAACAGGCTGGGATACTTCTCACCGGGCACAGGGCTTTCGCCAACGGCCTCCGCGGCAATCTGCTGCTGCTCCACGAGACTGCGGTACAGCCGCGAAACGCGCCCATTCGACAGGATGTCACTGATTGCGTCGTAGACCGCATCATCGGGGTCGCGATAGCTGGGCCGGTGATAGCCCTCCAAATAAATGGGCTGCGTTTGCTCGCGGATGACCAGGGACTTCTCGGCAAACTGCGCAGGCTCGACAGTCGTCATGTCTTCAGGCTTGGGACCCGCGGGAACGCGGCTGAAATATTTCTCCAACATGGGCAGGTCGGTTGCGGGGTCGACATCGCCGACGATGGCGATGACGATGTTTCCGCCGACATAATACTTCTGGTGAAAAGCCATGGCCTCAGTGGCGTTGATCTGGCTAACTTCGCTGGGCCAGCCAATATCGCTGCGGCCGTAGTTGTGCGCGACGTAAGCCGTCGCAAAGAACTGTTCCTCTAGCCGTCCGATGGGGTTGGAGTCCACGCGCATGCGGCGCTCCTCCATCACGACGTCGCGCTCCTTGTAAAACTCGCGCGGGACAACATCGGCCAGACGGCCCGACTCCAGCCACGCCCACAGCTCAAGGCGGTTCTGCGGCATGGACCAGAAATACTGTGTGTCATCGAGGCCTGTCTCGGCGTTCAGGCCGTGAGCGCCGTTGGCTTCTGCAACCTCAGTGAACTGGTTAGGGACTACGTATTTTTCGGCCGCGGACTGCGCGTCAACAAATGCCTGATGGAGTTCCGCGAGCTTTTTCTCGTCGCGTCCAACGGGCTTCAGGTACTCGGCCTCATAGGCGTCATTCGCCTCCTCTACTTTCCGGAGGGCGACCTTCTCCGCCGCATAATCGGTGGTGCCAATTTGGGTTGTGCCCTTGAAGGCGAGATGCTCGAACATGTGCGCCAGGCCACTTTCGCCGGAGGGATCGTTTACGTCGCCGGCGTCAACAAATGTGGCATAGCTGAAGACCGGCGCATCGTGGCGCTCGCAAATGACCAGCGTGAGCCCGTTGGGAAGCACTTTGACGGTGATCCGCTTTTCAAAGCTTTTGAGATCCTGCGCCGACGCTGCGGACCAGGCCAGCAATATCGCAAAAAGCCACACGCCGGACCAAAAGCCCGGGAAAAATCTATGCCGCATGCAAACTCCTCCAAGCGGGAAACCGAATTGACGATTGTTCGCTCTCTTCAAAGCTATTGCCCGCGGGCGGGGGCGTCAAACGCGAGCCTGGCCGCTGGGTACCGACTGCGGTCGCGATTGCTGGTGGCGAAGATGCGGAAAGGTATAATCCGAGGCATGCCAGCGAGCGCACAGACGAAGATCGCGGAGACTGCGGCGGAGCGAAACATCGAGCCGGTCGCGGCGGAAAAGTTGCGAGCGCTGGAGGCGCGGCTGGAGCAACTGGGAAGTCTGATGGTGGCCTATTCGGGAGGCGTGGACTCGGCGTTCCTGGCGGGGACGGCTCACCGAGTGCTGGGAGAACGAATGCTGGCGGTGCTGGCGGATTCGCCCTCGCTCGCGCGGCGAGACATGGAGCAGGCCGCGGCGTTTGCGCAATCGATTGAAATGCCGTTGCAGGTGGTTTCGACCGAGGAGTTGGATCGCGAGGAGTATGCGCGCAACGACGCCAACCGCTGCTTCCACTGCAAGGATGAGCTATTTGCCGTGATGGAAAAGCTGGGCGCGAAGCTGGATTTCAAGAACATCGCGTACGGAATGAACTCCGACGATACGCGGGATTTTCGTCCCGGGCAGCGCGCGGCCGAACAACATGCAGTGCTGGCGCCGCTGGCCGATGCAGGGCTGACGAAACTGGAGGTGCGCGCGCTGGCCAAAGCGGCCGGGTATCCGGTGTGGGACAGGCCCGCTGCGCCGTGCCTGAGCTCGCGCGTGGAATACGGCCGTACTGTGACCCGGGAAGTTCTGGAGCAAGTTGAGCATGGCGAAGAGAGCCTGCGGCAGTTGGGCTTTCGCGAGCTGCGCGTGCGCCACCATGGCGAGCTGGCCCGCGTGGAGATTGCCCGCAACGAGCTGCCGCGCGCGCTGACGATTGAGATGATGGACGCGATTACAGCCGCGATGAAGCAGGCGGGATTCAAGTATGTGGCGCTCGATTGCCAGGGATTCCGATCAGGGGCAATGAATGCGGTTCTGCCAGCCGAAGTGCTGGCGCGGCGGGGCGCGTAGGCATTCGCGATCTTCTTCCGTCTCTTCTTTTCCCTTCTCTTTCGCTTGACTTGCCTTCTCCTCCCTGCTCTTTCTGTCTCTTCCCGTCTCTCTCCGTCATTTCCCGTCTGGGGCCTCCGGCAATTTAGAATCACTGAGCGATGCGAATCGGTTATCTGGAGTGCTTTTCCGGGATCAGCGGCGACATGATGCTTGGCGCGCTGGTGGACGCGGGCGTGCCTTTTGACTTGCTGGCTGAGACGGCGGCGGCGTTGAACGTGGGCGCGCGCCTGGAGATGCGCAAGGTGAGCCGCGGCAGCCTGGCGGCGATCCAGGTGGACGTGATCACCGCCGAGGGAGCAAGGCAGCAAGGGAGCCAGGCGGCAGAAGGTCAGCATGGCCAAGAGCATCAGACTCAAGGGGCGCACGAACACGGCCATGACCATGATCATGCGCACAGCGATCATGAACATCACGAGCACACGCACGAGCATCATGGGCACAGCCACGGACACGATCATGATGCGCACACGCACGAAGTGCACGAGCATCCCGTGCACGAGCATCATGCGCACGAGCCGCATGAGCACAGCCATGGACACGGCCACGAACATGGGCACGCGGGGCATCGATCGCTGTCGACGATTTTGGGGATCATCGAGGCTGCGCCGCTGAAAGATTCTGTGAAGCAGCGCGCGACTCGCGCCTTTCAGCTACTTGGCGAAGCGGAAGCGGCGATTCATTTGATTCCAATTGAGAAAGTTCACTTTCATGAAGTAGGCGCGGTAGACACGATTGTGGACATTGTGTGTTCGGCTGCGGGCTGCGAGGCGCTGGATGTGGACCGCTGGATAGCTTCGCCACTCAATGTGGGAAGCGGCACCGTGAAGTGCGCGCATGGGACGCTGCCTGTTCCGGCGCCGGCGACTTTGGCACTGCTGGGCGATGCGCTGGTGTACGCAGCTGGCGCGCCGATGGAGCGCGTGACGCCGACCGGAGCTGCGGTGCTGCGCATGTTGGACGTGAGCTACGGGACGCTGCCTGCAATGCGCGTGGAGGCGCGCGGTTATGGAGCAGGAGGGCGCGATACGCCGGGAGAGCCGAATCTGCTGCGTGTGCTGGTGGGCGAGGCGGAAGAAAATTCGGAAGGCACTGAGTCGATTGCGGTGATTGAGACGGTGATTGACGACGCGACTCCGCAGCTGCTGGCTTATGTGAGCGAACTGCTGCTGGAGGCAGGCGCGTGGGACGTTTACAGGGCTCCTGTGCAGATGAAGAAGGGACGCGCGGGGGTGCAGATGACGGTGCTGTCCAGCCCCAACTTGCTGCCAGCGCTGCGCGATCTACTGCTGCGCGAGACGACGACGATCGGCTTGCGATGGCGGCTGGAAAACAAGGTGGCGCTCGAGCGTGAATTTGTGGAGGCGGAGACAGCGTGGGGAAAGGTGCGGATTAAAGTTGCGCGGTGGCCCTCGGGCGAGGTTGCCAACGCGTCACCGGAGTATGAGGTGTGCCGCAACATTGCGCACCAGCACGGAATTCCGCTGAAGCAAGTGATGCAGGAGGCGATGCGGGCGTATGCGGAGACGGAGCGGACGTCAAATGAGAACGGGAAAACGAACGGAACGGAGAAGGGGCGCTGATGGATCGCTCGCAGATTGAAGCCTTGCTTAGCGAGGTCAGCGCGGGATCGACGAGCGTGGCTGCTGCGCTGGAGCGATTGCGCAATCTGCCCTTTGAGGATTTGGGCTTCGCCAAGCTCGACCATCATCGCGCGCTGCGCACTGGCATGCCTGAGGTGATTTTTGCCGAGAGCAAGACTCCGGTACAGGTGGCTGCGATTTTCGGTCGCATGGCCAAGGCGGGCGGAAACGTGCTGGCCACACGCGCTTCGCGAGAGGTATACGAGGCAGTGCATGGTGTGGAACCGCGCGCGGAGTTCAACGAAACCGCGCGGGCGATCGCTCTCAAACAATCAGACGCGCCCGCTGGCAAAGGAATCGTCGGCGTGATTTGCGCCGGAACAAGCGACTTGCCGGTGGCCGAGGAGGCCGCGGTGACGGCGCGGCTGATGGGCAACACGGTAGAGCTGGTGGCCGATGTTGGCGTGGCCGGGATTCATCGCCTGTTGGCGCAGCAAAAGATGCTGCAATCGGCGCGCGTATTGGTCGTTTGCGCAGGCATGGAGGGCGCGCTGCCGACGGTGGTTGGCGGACTGGTGAATGCGCCAGTGATCGCAGTGCCCACGAGCGTGGGTTATGGTGCGTCGCTGGGCGGCATTGCCGCGTTGCTGGGAATGTTGAACACCTGCGCACCGAATGTCTCAGTGGTAAATATCGACAACGGATTCGGCGCGGCATGCATTGCGTCGCTGATCAATCATCTGTAACGGCAGGCATCTCTAGCTGGGCGCTGCTGCAACTGCACGGCTACGGCCTCGGCCATTATTCACAACGACTGAGGCAAATTATGTGGCGCGGGGCTGCGCAGAGGCATTAGTCTTTCAGCACCACTACTTCCCCGGAATGAGGAACCAATGTCGACGAACTATCCCCAGGTGGGTGGCTACCCGCAGTACCCCCAGGCTCCGCAATACACGCCCCCTGCCTACCGCTTGGACGATTTCTGGTCAGTGGCACTTGCAGCCTTATTAGGCAGCCCTCTCGCCGGGGCGGTTCTCATCGCCTCGAATTACCGCAAGCTTGGCCAAGCGGGCAACGGCTTTCTCGCGCTCCTGCTGGGAGCGGCAGCCTCTGTGGGTTTGATGTATATGGGATTGAAGATGACGGTGAACCCCACGGTCGCCACTATCGTGCTGGTTGTTTGTATCGGCCTCGCCGCGAAGGAGTTGCAAGGCAACGCAATCAGTACGCACGTTGCGTGGGGTGGCCAGCTTTATTCAAAGTGGCGCGCGGTCTGGGTGGCCCTCGTGACGTCGCTAGTTCTTGGGGGCGGGTTTGTCGCCTATCTTTACTACACCGGACAATTGCAGAAATTTATTACGCAAGCGGAGAACCAACAGAAGCAATTACAGACACCGCAGAATCCAGCCCAGGCCCCACAAAATCCAGTGCCGCCTCCGCAGAATACTGTGACGATTGGCACCAAAGATCAGGTGGTATACAGCGGGACTGCAACGGCAAACGATGCGACGGCGCTGGGCAATGCGCTGAAGGCAGCGGGATACCTTCAGGATCACGGAGCGACAGTGCTGCTTAGCAAAGGCGCGGGAGGCACTGTGATCGGGTTCGTGGTTGCGGATGGAGCCTGGAACCAGGCGACCACTGTTTCGCAGTTTGAGGAGGTCGCGCGAGGGGTGGCTTCTACAGTCGGCGGTTTGCCCTTGCAGATGCAACTGCTGAACAGCACACAGACGGTGGAGAAGTCGGCGATGGTTGGCGAGGTGGACTTCGGCGGCGGCGATGCGGTGATCTACGAGGGCGCGGCGACCCAGGCCGATGCTCAAGCGCTTGGCCAGCAGTTAAAGACGATGGGATTTTTTGGGGGCAAGGGAGCCAACGTATTTTTGGCGAAAGACGGCGGAACAACGATCGCCTTCGTCGTAAGCGATGGCACGTGGAACAATCCAACAATGGTGACTGACTTCGAAACCATCGTCCGCAGTGTGGCCCCGAGTGTGGGCGGACTGCCAATTAATTTGCGTCTGGACAACACCACGCTCACGGTGGAAAAGGACGAGATGGTGAATTAGGAATGCGGCTGAATGCGAATTCAGGATGCAGGTCCCCATTCGACTCAGATTGAGTTCGCAATCTTCGCTCAGGGCAGCCTTTCGACTCGGCCGCTCGCCGCGGCGAGCGACCCCGCTCAGGATGACAACTCAAAATTGAAGCCCAGATCTCTGAGCGGAGACCTGGGCTTCTTGCCGATGCGGGTCACCGCGCTTAGGCTTGCGGTTGCGAGGACGGTTGCTCGCGGTTGTGGCGATGCTGGCGGCGCTGAGCAAGCATCTGCTCAAACTGCTGCTTCTGCGAGTCAGTCAGGACAGCTTCAATCTTGCTGTTCGTATCCTGCATGATGGCATGCGCCTTGGTGTGGCGATCCTGCACATTGAGCGATGTGTCGGCGCGCAGGGTCTGCATCTGCTGCTGGCGAGCCGTGAGGATGGGCGTGATTTGCGCGACCTGATCGCTGCTCAAGCTCAGCCTCTTGCCCAGATGCGCGGCGAACTGGCTGGGGTCAAAGTTGCGGTGCTGTTGGCCGGGCTGCGACGGCGCGGCTTGCGCTGCGTTGGCAGCGGGAGCCTGGCTTGCGTCAGGCGCCTGCGCGAACACGGTTGTCGCTGAAAGCAATGCGCCGAGAAGGATGGTTGCTTTGGTTGCATTCATTTTGATTCTCCCTTGTGGCCTGGTTTGGGTCTCGATGGTGCTTGAGCGGTTCCACAATCCACGTGCCCTTTTCCGACGTCTTGCAGGGTGGCTTTTTCTTGGTGAAAAAGCCACTCGGCAGCTGCGGAGCCGGGTAAGGCAATTGTGGAACCGCTGTGACCGGCCAATGCGTATGTAGACACGGCTGCGAGGGGAAAAGTTGCAGCGCGAGCGCTTGGGCCAACTGTTGAGTTGAAGCGGGTTAAATCGACGGCGAAAACATGGGTCTGCGCGGACGTGGCGCACGTCTAACGCAGCGCGGTTTGATTCGTGCTGCAATAAAAAACCCTGACTTCAATTAAGAAGCCAGGGTTTCTGGGCTTTTACTGCCGTGAATCGATTGGCGAGAAATCAGCCGGCTTTTTCGAGCAGGCAGAGCGACAGATCGCGGCGCTCCACCATGTCCTTGGTGATCTCGAGATCGCGAACGCGCTTGTTTGAGGGCAGGTGGTACATCAGGTCGAGCATCAGCTCCTCGAGGATCATGCGCAGGCCGCGGGCGCCGACTTTGCGGGCCATGGCTTCGCGAGCAACTGCACAGGCTGCCTCGGTGGTGAAGTGCAGGCGGACGTTCTCGTACTCAAAGAGGCGCTGATACTGCTTGAGGATGGCGTTGCGCGGCTTGGTGAGGATCTCGATGAGCGCGGCTTCGTCGAGCTCGTCAAGGACGCCCATAACGGGCAGGCGGCCGACAAACTCGGGAATGAGGCCGTACTTGATGAGATCCTGCGGCTCGGTTTTGCGGAGCAGCTCGGTATCGCGATGGGAGCGGGTGGTGGCCTGATCGGCATCGGCGTCGACAGTGCGGAAGCCGAGTGCCTTTTTGCCGATGCGACGGCCTACGACACGCTCGAGGCCGACAAATGCGCCCCCACAGATGAAGAGAATGTTGGTGGTGTCGACAGCGGTGAACTCCTGATGCGGATGCTTGCGGCCACCCTGCGGAGGCACATTGGCCACGGTGCCCTCGAGAATCTTGAGCAGGGCCTGCTGCACGCCCTCGCCTGAAACATCGCGGGTGATGGAGGGGTTTTCGTCCTTGCGGCCGATTTTGTCGATCTCGTCGATGTAGATGATGCCCTGCTGCGCGCGGGTGACATCGCCGTCGGCGGCCTGGAGAAGCTTGAGGATGATGTTCTCGACATCCTCGCCGACGTAGCCGGCCTCGGTAAGAGTGGTGGCGTCGACGATAGCGAAGGGAACGTCGAGCATCTTGGCCAGAGTATGGGCGAGAAGAGTTTTGCCGGAACCAGTGGGGCCGATGAGCAGGATGTTCGACTTGGCCAGCTCAACCTCGTTGTTGCGGGCCTTGTTCATCTGGATGCGCTTGTAGTGGTTGTAGACGGAGACGGCGAGCTTTTTCTTTGTCTGGTCCTGGCCGATCACGTAATCGTCGAGGAAGCTCTTGACCTCAGTTGGCTTGGGGAGATGGCCTGCAGTAGTGGCAGGAGCCTCGCCGCTGCGATCGTCGTCGAGGATGGAGTTGCAGACGGCAACGCACTCGTCGCAGATATAGGCTCGCGGGTAATCGCTGGGCGACGAGATCAACTTGGCTACCGCGTCCTGCGACTTGTGGCAGAACGAGCAGCGAAGCGCTTCTTCCGGCCCTGTGCGCGTCTTCATGATGGTCCCCCAGAAAGAGTTTAGTCCAAATCTTGAAATCCGGCTATGTCAAGGCCGGGTTAAGTGCCGGGCCGGGCTACATGCCGGGCCGGGCTAGGTTCGGGGGCGGGCTATGTCCGAGGACGGTCAATGATTTCGTCCACGATGCCGTATTCCTTGGCTTGTTGCGCGTTCATGATGAAGTCCCGCTCCACGTCGCGCTCAATACGATCGAGCGGCTGGCCGGTGTGGCGGGCAATGAGAGTGTTGGTGATTTCGCGGATGCGCAGAATTTCGCGCGCGTGAATGTCGATGTCGGTGGCCTGGCCGCTTAAGCCGCCCATGGACGGCTGATGGATGAGAATGCGCGAATTGGGCAGGGCGAAGCGCTTGCCCTTTTGTCCTGCTAGAAGAAGGAAGGCGCCCATGCTGGCTGCCTGGCCGATGCAATAGGTGACGACGTTGTTCTTGATGAACTGCATGGTGTCATAGATGGCGAGGCCGGCGGTGATGGATCCGCCTGGCGAATTGATGTAGAGAGAGACGTCCTTCTCGGGATCCTCGCCCTGAAGAAAGAGCATCTGGGCGACGATGAGGTTCGCAATCTGGTCGTCAATGGGCGTACCAAGAAAGATAATGTTGTCGCGCAGCAAACGGGAATAGATGTCGTAGGCGCGCTCGCCCCGGCTCGTCTGCTCAACCACCATGGGAACTAATGCCATTACCTTGTCAGCTCCTGTTTTTCAGCGTCTCTGTTTTAGCTTCGTTGTTTTTGCTTTTCCGCTTTAGCTTCTTTGTTGCTGCCTGGGCTGTGAATTCAAGGGTTCCAGCAATCGGAGCCCTGAATGCGCCCTCCATTTATGCGGGCAGACGCTCGTACAAAATGGAAGCGGTTTTGTCTCGTCTGAGCTGTTCCCTGATCCTAGCCAGCCCACCGTCTTTGGTCAATCGAACTTTCAGGGAATCCAGAGGCTCGCGTGACTGGATTGACACTATCTGCAGTTCTTTGTCGAGATCCTCATCGCTCACCGTAATGTCTTCCTCACCAGCGATGCGATCGAGGATGAGATTTGTCTTGACTTCGGCCAGGGCGCTGTCACGCTGGGCAACACGCAGTCGGGTGAAATCGAGCTTGCGCATCTGTTCGGGCTGCATTCCCTGTGCGGCCAAGGCACGCAGGCCACGTTCGAGGCGAACATCGATCTGATCCTGAACCAGCGATTCGGGAACGGGGAAGGTGAAGCGCTCAATCATTGCGGCAAAGAGGCGGTCTTTGGTTTCAGCTTCCAAGTTGCGGCGCTTGCGCGCGGCGATGTAGTCGCGAACGCTGGTCTCGAGCGCGGCATAGCTTTCGTAGTGGCCGAGCTCCTTGGCGAAGTCGTCGTTGAGCTCGGGAAGAATACGTTTTTTGATGGCCTTGACTTCGACCTCGTACGCCACGGTTTTGCCGGCGAGCTTGGTTTCGGAGTAATCCGCCGGGTAGATGACTTCGACTTTCAGCTCCTGCCCGGGCTTTGCGCCGCGTAGGGAGTTGGTGAAAGCTTCGACAGTGTCTTTGCCGCCAATTTCGACCAGCGTGTTTTCGCCGCCTATGGGTTGAGCGTCGGCAGGCTGCGATTCTGAGGGCTGCGAATCGGTGACGCGTTCAGCAGCGCCTTCAGTCGTGGCTGCTGGCGGATCGTTTTGGATCTGGCCTTTGTAGCTGATCTCGGCCCAATCGCCATCCTGGAGCGCGCGATCTTCTTCGACCGGCTCGATGGTGGCGCGAGAATCGCGAAGATGAGTGAGCTCGTGTTGGAATTCTTCTTCGGTAATCTCGACTGACGGCTTATCGACTTTGACTTCTTTGTAGCCGTCGATGGAGAACGCAGGAATGAATTCGAAGACCGCTTTCACGTGAAGCGGGGTTCCGTCTTCGACGGAGAGATCGGTGACCTGAGGCTGGCCGACAGGGCGAATGTTCAGTTCGTTGACCTCTTTGTTAAAGCGCTCCGGCAGCAGGCTGTCGATGACTTCCTTGCGGATTTCAGCGGCGAAGCGGCGGCGGATGATGGATTCCGGCACTTTGCCGGCGCGGAAGCCAGGAATTTTGGCGTACTTGCGATAGTTGGCGGCGACCTTGCGAAAAGCCGCGGCGACTTCATCGGCGGGCACATCGATGACAAGCTCGCGAGTGCAATCGGGGTTAAGGACGGGACCGTGGGAATGGCCGTGTTCGTGGTCGTTAGCTGCTTCAGCTTGATCGTGTTCCTGCTGGGGTACAGCCGATTCCGGTTTGCTTTCGAGAGTGCCGCTGGAGCTCAACTTGTACCTTCTTTAGACTGTGCTTTGGTCTGTGCCGGGCGCGTGCGCCGATGTTGCGGTCAGGGGCGATGCTAAAGGAAATACAGCGCCGCGTTGGCCCGGGAAATACTCTTCTTATGGTACGGGGCTTTGCTGGCAAGGGTCAAACCAGCGGCAGGGCGGTGCGACCTGGGAGGATCGCCGGAGACACGTTACTTTTCGGTCGGCTGGGGCTTGCGAAGGTGAGGGCGGAAAGCCTGGATGAGAAGCGAATGGTGCGCTGAATTACGGCGGTTCACTTGGCAGAGGCAGGCCAGTCCCTAGCCCCATGATAGATGCGCAATATCTGAACCGCTGCGCTCGTAAGCCGGTAGACGATGATGTAAGGCAAACCGGAAACAACCAACTCGCGGGTACCTGGAATTCTCCCAACCCGGCCTCGCGCCAGCATATAACCGAGGAGATCGACAGCATCGAAGAGGGACCGTGCGACCGCGGTTGCAGAGTCAGGGCGCTCCTTCTGGATATATTCGGCAATATGTTCAATATCTTGAGCAGCAGGTTCGGTCCATCTAACTTGTATTGGATCCAGCATCTCTGGTCTTTAGGATTTCAATGCCCGCTCGACTCGTTCCCAAACTTGAGATGGCGCGAGCAACTCGCCGCGATCGGCGGCATCGATTCCTTCCTGGACCGCCGTGTGGAATCGCGCCTCTTCGGCAAGATACCGGTCCACAGCTTCACGAGCTAGTTCTTCAGTGCTCTTGCCGGTCTGGTCGGCAATCTGGGAAAGCTGGGCTTCCTGCTCGGGCTTTAGTTGCACTTCCATGTCTCTGAGATTAGGAGCGTCTGTGGTGAGTGTCAACCCGCTCACGCTCGGCCGGCGAACTCCCTGGTTTCGGTGTAGACCCTGACCTTTTCGCCCTCTTGGATGAAAAGTGGAACCTTGATTTCGAGGCCGGTTTCAAGGCGGGCGTGCTTGGTGACGTCGCCCGATGTGTTGCCGCGAGCGCCAGGCTCGGTGTAGACGACTTTCAGCTCGACTTGCGAAGGCAACTCCAGGCCGATGGGGTTGCCGTTGAACTTGTGCAACTTGATCAAGGAGCCATCGACGAGGAATTCCAGCGCATCGCCGACCATGCTCTTGGAGAGCGTGTGCGTTTCGAAAGTCTCCTGATCGAGAAAGTAGGAACCTTCTCCGTCGCTGTAGAGGTAGGAGGACTCGACGAGCTCGAGGTCCGGCTCCTTGAATTTTTCGCCGGCTTTGAATGTCTTGTCGAAGACGGCGCGCGTGAGCAGGTTGCGCATCTTGAGGCGGACAAGAGTCTGCCCGCCGCGTGCCGTTGGCGTGGACACCTCGGCTTCAAGGCAGTAATACGGAGTGCCCTCAAGCTCAAAGACCATTTTGCGTTTTACGGTGATTGCTTCAATCAGTGCAGCCATGAGTTCCCCATGCGGAAGATTCGAAGAAGTCGCGTACGCCAGGCTTCGATTAGGGGCTCTATATCGAGCGCGAAATTTGGCCAGCGGTCGAGGCGAGCCCGAAGAGTGTGGGATGGTCGAAGATGGTGGTGTTGATGAGGGCGGAGAGGGCGGCGCCGGCGTCCAAAAGCTCCTGAGTGCGAGTCTCCGGTCCTCCGCTCCAGACATGTTCGATGTCTTCGGCTACGAGCCTCTCGATGTCTTTTGGGTGCATGGCGCCCAGCTCTTGCCTCAAATAGTCACTGATCGCTTCGAACTCTCCCTTGTCCAGCCAGACCCCATGACATTGCGGGCACCAATCGACAATGATGGAGGACTTGCCGAACAGAACGGCGACCATCTTGGTGCTCTTGTGTTTCACGCAGGTGCGATCGGTCACACGCGCACTTGTCTTCTCCATGTTATCGATCTCGTCGTTCAGCCAGCGCATGGAGCCCCCGTTCACCTTGTTCTTCAGTTTTCGCAGCTCGTCTTTGACTAGCCAGATTCCCTTGCACTTCGCGCAGCCTTCAAAGTCCATGGAAAAGATGGAGTACACAAACAGATTTTGGCCGTCCACAGGGCAAACGTCGTCGGTCTTCTCTTTTTGGACCGCGTCCTTGATCGGAGGCACGTCCACGGTGAAGTCTGTCTCCGAACTTGGCTTCTTGACTCGCTTGTACCAGTACGGAACGTGGACATTGTTGACGAAGTCAGAGAAGCCGTGACCCTGGGCCGACCCATCTTCGGCGAGCACTTTATCGATCTGATTCAGCTCGCCGCCATCGAGCCAGAAGCCGCCGCAGTTCCGGCAAAGGTGAACATCAATGTCGTCGGACTCCAGGAACTTCACCTTGCTCAGATTGAAGTCGTCGCAACGGGGACACTTCTTTGGCGTCTTCTCGGGTTCGTCGGTCCCGATCTCTTCGCAGTATTCGATACTTCCGATGGTCTTGTAGGCCATCTTGTCCAGGTCGCCGGAGTCCAGCCAGAGGCTGCCGCATTTATCGCACACGTCATAGGAGATGCTGTCCTTCTTGGTGACGACCTCGTTCGTGGTCATCTCGGTACCGCAGTTGAGGCATTTCATTGGAGGACTCCGCTTACATTTGTGGGGCGGACACGGCAGGCGTGGATCGAGCTATCGTCCGCGATTTCGAGTCAAAGTGATGCCTTATGGACAATGTTGCTTCGGCTTCCGATTCTAGCAGCCAGCGGCTGGTCCGCTTGGGCGGCCATGCTTTACGCCGCAGACGGGCTCACTGGCCTAGCCTTCTTCCGCCTCGCGCAGCTTGGCAATCACCGTGAAGTCCTCCAGCGTGGTGACGTCGCCCTTGATTTCGCCGTGGGTGGCGAGATCGCGCAGAAGGCGGCGCATGATTTTGCCGCTGCGAGTTTTGGGCAATGTTTCGGTAAAGCGGATATCGTCTGGCCGGGCGAGCGCGCCGATTTCTTTTGTAACCCATTTGCGCAGCTCGTCTTTAAGAGCATCTGAGGGCCGGTTGCCGGACTCGAGAGTGACGAAGGCGGCGATGGCCTGACCCTTGAGATCGTCGGGGCGACCAACGACGGCTGCCTCGGCGACTTTGGGATGCGCGACGAGCGCGGATTCGACTTCCATGGTGCCGAGGCGATGGCCGCTCACGTTAATGACGTCGTCAACACGGCCCATGAGCCAGAAGTAGCCGTCGGAGTCCTGGCGTGCCCCGTCGCCGGTGAAATAGCAGCCGGGGACGTCGGACCAGTAGGTTTTTTGGAAGCGCTCATTGTCGCCGTAGATAGTGCGCGCCATCGACGGCCACGGCTTGCGGACGACGAGCAGGCCGCCGCTGCCCGCGGGGACGGATTCGAAGTGGCCGTTCGCGTCGGGGCGCGTGACGACCTCAGGCTGAATTCCGAAGAAAGGGCGCGTGGCCGAGCCGGGCTTGGTGGGGACTGCGCCGGGGATGGGCGCGATCATGACTGCGCCGGTCTCAGTTTGCCACCAGGTGTCGACGATGGGGCAGCGGTTGCGGCCGATCTTCTCGCGATACCACATCCATGCTTCAGGATTGATGGGCTCGCCGACGGTGCCGAGAAGGCGAAGCGAATCGAGCTTGAACTTGTCGACGAATTCACTGCCCCACTTGATGAAAGCGCGGATTGCGGTGGGCGCAGTGTAGAAGACGGTGACGCGATGATCGTCGACGATCTTCCAGAAACGTGAGAAGTCGGGAAAGTTTGGAGCGCCCTCATACATGAGGACGGTTGCGCCGTTTTGCAGCGGACCGTAGACGACATAGGAGTGGCCGGTGACCCAGCCGATGTCGGCGGTGCACCAGTAGATGTCATCGTCGCGCAGGTCGAAGACGTATTTCGACGTGAGATAAGTTTGGACGGCGTAGCCGCCGGTGGTGTGAAGCAGGCCTTTGGGTTTTCCTGTCGATCCGGAAGTGTAAAGAATGTAGAGCGGGTCTTCCGAGTCCATGTGCTCGGCGGGGCAGGTTGGTTCGGCCTTGGCGACAAGATCATGCCACCAGTGATCGCGGCCTTCGACCATGTTGACCGGCGAGCCGGTGCGTTTGTAGACCACGACATGCTTGACCGTGGGGCAGGCGGGCATGGCCTCGTCCACGGTCGCCTTGAGCTTGATTTCGTTGCCGCGGCGGTAGCTCGTGTCCTGCGTGAGGATGGCGATGCAGCCGGAGTCTGCGACGCGGTCGGCGATGGCATTGGCGGCGAATCCGCCGAAGATGACGGAGTGGACTGCGCCAATGCGCGCGCAGGCGAGCAGAGCGATGGCGAGCTCGGGCGTCATGCCCATGTAGACAGCGACGCGATCGCCTTTCTTGATGCCGAGCGACTTAAGTGCGTTGGCGAATTTCTGCACTTCGGCGTGCAATTCGGAGTAAGTCAGGCGGCGAACTTCGCCGGGCTCGCCTTCCCAGATGATTGCGGCTTTGTTGGCGCGCTCGCCCAGTGCGTGACGGTCGACGCAGTTGTAGCTCAAATTCATTTTGCCGCCGACAAACCACTTGGCCCAGGGCAGGTTCCACTCAAGAACTTTGTCCCATGGCTTGAACCAATGCAGTTCCTTCGCCGCTTCAGCCCAGAATGCTTCGGGATCGTCGATGGATTGCTTGTAGAGGGCTTCGTACTCGGCGAGGCTCTTGATATGGGCCTTGGCGCTGAACTCCGGCGGTGGGGGAAAGACGCGATGTTCCCGCAGCGTGGAGTCGATATCGCGGTTGGCGACGGAAGCTGGAATGGAAGACATGCGGAGTTCCTTTAGGAAAGCGGTTGGATAGGTACCGCGGGCGTTTGCGGGCGGTGTTTAAACGGGAGTAGCCTCGGGTGAAACTTTAGCGGGTGGGGCGCTTGCTGGGCAAGTGCAGGCAATTTAGGCCATGCCTGAGACGGAATTGTGCGACACAAGATTCAGTGCCGATCAAAGCGTGAAGCCATCGAGTGAGACAGAGTTTGAGGTTGCGAATGTACGTGGCGTACATAGCTGAGCGTACGTTATGTTATTAACCACGATATGGAAGTGCCGATTACTCAATTCAGACGGAGACTCTTTGACCTCGTCAATCAAGCCCTGGACGGCAAGGATATCTGGGTCTCGCACAAGGGCCGCAGGGTCCGGATCGTGCCGGAGGATGCTCCATCGAAGTTGAGCCGTATTACGCCGATGCAGATTCTCGTTCCGGGCACGGACCTCGAGAATGATTCATGGAAGCTTGAAATGATGCGGGATTGGGAGCGGAAATGGGACCGCCGGCTTGGACCCGTCGCAAAGCGGAAGCGGTCCGCTTCCGCGCAAAGGCGAACGGAGGCGCGCAAGGCTCGCCGCACGGCATGATCGCCTATGTCGATACCCACGTTTTGAGCCGCCTGGCTCATGGCAATGCGCGCATTGGACGCGACGCGGCAAGGCTAGTCCAAAGTGCCGAGCTGCTTGTTTCTCCCATCGTGCTCGTCGAGCTTGACTTCTTGTATGAAATCAACAGGCTGAGTGTGCCCGGCAAAGACATTCTGCGAAAGCTGGAGAATGAGATCGGGGTTCGAATGTGCGATCTGCCATTTGCGGATATAGCGAATGCTGCTCTCGATGAAAAGTGGACGCGCGACCCATTTGACAGCATCATCGTCGCCCAGGCGAAGGTGAATGGACTTGCGCCGCTGATCTCTTCTGACGAGCAGATCGCTAAGAATTATCCTCGGACCGTTTGGTAGTCGTCCAGCGGCAAAGAAAAGCCCTGCTCGCGAACAGGGCATTTGGTTCAAGCAACGAGCTGAAGGTGGGACTTAGCTCTTCTCAGCGGCAGAGGCGATTTTGGCTTCGGCTTCGGAGATGACGCGGAGGGCTTCAGTGTAGGCGTCTTCGCTTTCGCCGGCTTCTTTCCACATCTGTTGGCCGTGTTCGAGCTGCTGCTGGGCGCGGGACACGTCGATTTCCTCGGGCTTGAGAGCGTCGGAGGCGAGGATGGTGACGCGACTGGGCAGGACTTCGACGAATCCCCAACTGACGTTGTAGCGGGCTGTTTCAGGGCTGGCGGATTCGATGCCAGCGCCGGTGTGAATGCGCACATCGCCGGCGCCAAGCTCGGCCATCAGTGGCGCGTGTCCATAGAGCACTTCAAGATCGCCCGTTGTCGAGGGCAGCTCGACAGCCGTGGCATCCGCCTCAAAGAGCGTGCGTTCGGGGGTGACGAGCCGGACGCGGAGTTGGTTGGATTCGTCAGCCATGGGCTCCTATCAGTCGCAAGAGATTAGAGAAGAGAGATCAGAGAGTTTGTTCATTGCAAATCGGACCTTCCAGTCTCTGCTCTCTTATCTCTATTCTCTGTTACACACTCGCTTTCAGCTTCTCCGCGGTTTCGAGGACTTCCTCAATGCCGCCCTTCATGTAAAACGCCTGCTCGGGAACATCGTCGTGCTTGCCGTCGATAATCTCCTTGAAGGCGCGGACCGTGTCGGCAATTTTGACGTGAGCGCCGGGGATTCCAGTGAACTGCTCGGCCACGTGGAACGGCTGCGACAGGAATTTTTGCACTTTGCGCGCGCGGGCCACGGTGAGCTTGTCTTCTTCAGAGAGCTCGTCGATGCCAAGGATAGCGATGATGTCCTGGAGATCCTTGTAACGCTGCAGGATGCGCTTGACGCCCTGCGCCACGTCGTAGTGATCCTGGCCGACGACGCGCGCGGTGAGGATGCGCGAGGTCGACGCTAATGGATCGACGGCGGGGTAAATGCCCAGTTCCGACAACGGACGGCTGAGCACCGTTGTCGCGTCAAGGTGAGCGAAGGTCGTGGCCGGCGCGGGATCGGTGAGATCGTCGGCGGGAACGTAGACGGCCTGGACGCTGGTGACCGAACCTTTGCTGGTGGAAGTGATGCGCTCTTGCAGCTCGCCCATCTCCGTGGCGAGGTTGGGCTGGTAGCCGACCGCGGAGGGCATGCGGCCGAGGAGCGTCGAGACTTCAGACCCGGCCTGCGTGAAGCGGAAGATGTTGTCGATGAAGAGAAGCGTGTCAGAGCCTTCAACGTCGCGGAAGTACTCGGCGACGGTGAGCGCGCTGAGCGCAACGCGGAGTCGTGCTCCGGGCGGCTCGGTCATCTGGCCGTAGACCAGGGCGCACTTGGAGTTGGCCCAATCGCCCGGCTTGATGACGCCGGACTCGGTCATTTCAAGCCAAAGGTCGTTGCCTTCGCGGGTGCGCTCGCCCACGCCGGCGAAGACGGAGAAACCGCCGTGATTTTTGGCGACGTTGTTGATGAGCTCCATGATGACGACGGTTTTGCCGACGCCAGCGCCGCCGAAGAGGCCGATTTTGCCGCCCTTGAGGAAGGGTTGAATAAGGTCGATGACCTTGATGCCGGTTTCGAACATTACTTCGCTCGTTGCCTGCTCGTCAAAGAGCGGAGCGGGGCGATGGATGGGCATGCGCGTCTTTTCGCCGATGGGGCCGAGGTTGTCGACCGGGTCGCCGATGACGTTGAGCACGCGGCCCAGCGTCTCCTTTCCCACCGGCATGCGGATGGGGCCACCGAGATCGATGGCATTCATGCCGCGGACCATGCCATCGGTGGCTTCCATCGCGACGGTGCGCACGCGGCCCTCGCCGAGGTGCTGCTGCACTTCGAGGATGACGTTGATGGGCGTGGGGACAGTGAAGCCGTCGCTGACGACGCGCAGCGCCTGATAGATGGGCGGCATGGTGGCTTCTTCAAATTGAACGTCTACGGCGGGGCCGGAGACCTGGATTACTTTGCCGATGTTTTCTGCCATAACTTTGCTTTCCTAGAGCGCAGCTGCGCCCGAAACGATTTCAATGATCTCCTTGGTGATGGCGGCCTGGCGCACGCGGTTCATGTGCAGCGTGAGGGCGTCGATCATGTCGGAGGCGTTGTTGGTAGCCGAATCCATCGCCGTCATACGGGCCGCGTGTTCGGCGGCGACCGACTCGGTCATGGCGTGGAAGAGCACGGAAAAGATGTACTGCGGGAGCAGGCCGGCGAAGAGTTCCTCGGCGGGCTGCTCGTAGATATAGTCGACGTTGGCGGTGCCGAACTTTTTGGCCTCTTCGTCGGCTTCGGCGGTGTCGGCAGGCTCGAGCTCGATGCCTGCGGAAAGAGCGGCCTCGGCGACACGCTCTTTTTCTTCGGCGGAAGGCTCGACAGCGCCGACGATTTGCGGGGCGGCTAGATCGATAAGCGGGAGCAGGCGCTCAACGACGAGGCGCTGCGCGATGACGGACTTGAACTCGTTGTAGACGATGTAGGCGGCGTCGATCTCCTCGTGGGTGTAACGGGAGATGATGTTGTGCGCGAGATCGAGGACGCGTGAAGTTTCAAGTTTGATCAGCAAGCCGGGGTGGTCGCCGGTAACTTCGACAGAGCCCTTGCGCGCGCTGCGGACCTTGTGTATGACGCCGTTTTCGTCGGTCTGGTCAGTGTAGACGGCAGTCGGATAGCGGCGGCGCATCTGGTCGCGCCCCTTGCGGCCGACGGCTTCAATGTCGATTTCTTTGTCGGGATTGCCGGCGATGAACTGGTAAGCGGTCTTGAGAATGTTGGCGTTGAATGCGCCGGCGAATCCCTTGTCGCCGCTGACCACGATAAGCAGAACGCGCTTCTCGGGCCTGGTGACGAAGAGCGGACTGGAGAAGTTGCCGGTTTCCTCGTCGAAGAGATCGGCGCGGCGGCGGAGCGACTCAAGGACGCTGACGATCATGCGCGCGTAGGGCCGGGCGGCGAGGGCACGCTCCTGCGCGCGGCGCAGCTTGGCCGCCGAGACCATCTTCATGGCCTTGGTGATCTGCCGCGTGTTTTTCACGCTGCGGATGCGACGCCGGAGATCGAGTACGTTTGCCATAATTCAGTTCGCAGTTCTTAGTTCACGGTTCTTACGCTTTTGCCGCGGCTAAATCAGCCTTGAAGTTTGCCGAGTACTCCTTGAGCGCCGCGTGCAGGCGGTTGCGGAGGTCGTCGTCGAGGGACTTCTTTTCCGTGATGTCGGCGACGAGCGCCTTCTGCGAGTCGTCGAAGAATTTGTAGAGCCCGTCCTCATAGGCGCGGATGTCAGGGACCTGGAACTCGTCCAGATAGCCCTGCGTGCCCGCAAAGAGAATGATCATCTGCTGCTGCCAGGTGAGCGGTTGGAACTGCGGCTGCTTGAGCAGCTCGGTGAGGCGAACGCCTCGGGCGAGCTGCTTCTGCGTGAGCGGGTCGAGGTCGGAACCGAACTGCGCGAAGGCGGCAAGCTCGCGATATTGCGCCAAGTCCAGCTTCAATGTCGAGCCGACTTGCTTGACGGCCTTGACGGCGGCAGAGAAGCCGACGCGCGAGACGGAGAGGCCGACGTTGACGGCGGGACGAATGCCGGAGTTGAAGAGGTCAGTCTCGAGGAAAATCTGGCCATCGGTGATGGAGATGACGTTTGTCGGAATGTAGGCGGAGACGTCGCCGGCCTGCGTTTCAATAACCGGCAGCGCGGTGAGCGAACCGCCACCGCGCTCTTTGCTCATTTTGGACGAGCGCTCAAGGAGGCGGGAGTGGAGATAGAAGACGTCGCCGGGGTACGCTTCGCGGCCCGGCGGACGGCGGAGTAGAAGCGAGATCTCGCGATAGGCCATGGCGTGCTTGGAGAGATCGTCGTACATGACGAGCGCGTGCTTGCCGCTGTCGCGGAAGTACTCGCCCATTGCGGTTGCGGCGTAAGGCGCGAGATAGAGCAGGGGCGCCGGCTCGGACGCCGAGGCGGCGACGATGATGGTGTGGCCCATGGCGCCGGCTTCGGTGAGCGTCTGCACGACCTGCGCGATGGACGATCGCTTCTGGCCGATGGCGCA
>Ga0182024_10007084_pt1 | contig 24321 bp, 23 predicted proteins | sample P32metaG_FD_120480 | JGI IMG/M metagenome (GOLD analysis project Ga0182024, IMG submission 120480) | Permafrost microbial communities from Stordalen Mire, Sweden - P3-2 metaG (Illumina Assembly) | ecosystem: Environmental > Terrestrial > Soil > Wetlands > Permafrost | place: Sweden: Stordalen...
TCTGCAATGCCTGGAGAAGTCTTGGAGAACTCAAGGCACGTGGGCTGGTCAACAGCACTTCGACAACCGCGCGCGATCCTGAAACTGCGAGCCCATCGAGCGACTCTTCGCTTACCGACGGGTTTTCCGCTAGCTGCGGAAGGAGAGCAATTCGCAAATTCTGCGGTGAAGCAAAATACGCAAGTACTTCCGGGCTTGAGTTAGGATTCGATGCCGCGGCGCGGCTCGATTTTTCATCCCAACCGGCCAGCGTGAGACGAGATTGCTCACCAAATATCTTTTGATGGACGGCGAGATAGACGAGGATTTCAATCATCTCCTCGGGCGGCACCGCGAGGGAGCCGCGCGCCGCAGATTGCATCAGGTTCGAAGGAACCTGCGAAGTGCGGATCAGATCAAGCATTTGGGGCATCGTTCATCTCCCGGAATTGTCTGCGGTTTTGTGTTTCCGTGAAGTTGTTGCTGATCGCTTCCCAACATTTTTCTCCAGTCTTTTTGACCGCCGCGCTCTCATCGCCACCGCCTCCTCCAACTCCACGACCACAATTTCCAGTTCCCGTGTCAACCGGTTCGGGATGCGTTGGTATTCATCGCTCAAGGCGCGATAGTACCAGAGCGTGCCATCTTTTTTCCCACTGAAGCGCTCCCACACTACTTCTCCTTGCTGACGGTAATCCGCGAGAATGGTTCGGACGTTATGCAGTTTGTCCGCCGCCGAAACCAGCCTCGTCTCGGCATCGGCATGTTTCAGTTCGCTCAAATATTCTTTTTTTCGCTGCAGCCACTCGGGCTTGGGCTCCGTGTATGCGTCGGTACAGCCGTCAACAATCTTCGCAACGCGTCCGCCAAACAACCTGCGAACTTCGCGCAAGGTGGGCATGCCTCCGCAATCTTCAACCACATCGTGCAGCAACGCCGCGATTGCCATCTCTTCGTCGCCGCCCGCTTCCAGCACTAGTCCCGCCACCGCCATCAGATGCGAGAGATAAGGCACGGCCGTCCGCTTGCGCGTCTGCCCTTCGTGCTTGTCGGCGGCATAGCGGAACGCGTGCTGCAGCCGACGACCAAGCGTTGGCGGCTGCAGCGACTTTCTTTTTTCCGCTTTCATAATTTAGTTGGACAGTTCAAAATCTTTACCACAGCGGGCACTGAGGTTCACAGGGTAAACCCGAACCCCTTGATACAGGGGAAACCGTTTGAATAAGCTAGGATTTTTTCTCGCCTCTTCTCATACGCAGGTACGCCTGCATCAGTGGCCTTAGATCGCCGTCCAGCACACGGTCCACATCGCCGATTTCAAGCTTGGTACGGTGATCTTTGATCATGCGGTATGGCTGTAGTACGTACGAGCGAATCTGAGATCCAAAATCAATGTCCAGTTTCGAATCCTCGATTTTCTTTGTGACCTCGCGCTTCTTCTCCAGTTCGAATTCGTAAATCTTCGAGCGCAGCATGCTCATGGCTTTCTCTTTATTCTTATGCTGCGAACGTTCGTTCTGACAGTTCGCCACTAGTCCGGTCGGGATGTGCGTAATTCGCACAGCCGAATCGGTAGTGTTGACGTGCTGCCCGCCCTTGCCGCTCGATCGATAAGTATCGATGCGAATGTCCTCGGGCTTAATGTTGACCTCGATGCTGTCATCGATTTCCGGCGAAACATAAACGCTGGCGAATGATGTATGCCGCCGTTTTGCCTGATCGAAGGGGGAGATTCGCACCAGTCGGTGAACGCCGATTTCGCTGGACAAATAGCCGAACGCGTACTGCCCGATTACCGAAAACGTCGCGGACTTGATGCCAGCTTCTTCACCGGGCTGGTAGTCATACATTTCAGTTTTGAATCCCTGTCGCTCGGCCCAGCGCAGGTACATTCGCAGCAGCATCTCCGCCCAATCCTGCGACTCAGTGCCGCCCGCGCCAGGATGAATTGTCATGATGGCGTTGAGCCCATCGTGATCGCCTGACAGCAACGTCTCGGTTTCAACGCGATCGACTAACTCGCGCAGAGAATCGAGGTCCCGCTGCAAGTCAGCAGTCACGTTCTCGCCCTCGCCCGCGAGATCGAAATAAGTTGCGATATCGTCGGTACGGCGCGCCAGGTCGCCTTCCAGCGACAACATGCTCTCCAGGCGCTTGCGCTCACGCATTACCTGCTGAGATTTTTCAGGATTTGACCACAGGTTCGGATCCGAGGCCTGCTTTTCTATTTCGGCGAACTGCTGACGCAGTTTGCCGGCGTCAAAGATACTCCCGCAGGTCGTGGACCTTGGTCTTTAAAGAGGTGTATTGCTGTTCCAGTTCGTCTAGCATTATTTATATTTATCCAATATCGCTCGGCGCCGATCCCTTAGTGCTCACATCGCGGAATACAAAACGCGCAATCACTACAACTATTGAAATTATCGCACACAGATATGCGAACCAATCGCCATGCCGCGTGTAATAGGTAGTTCCCGAAATCAGCGCGTAGGGCGCCAGGAGCGCAGTACGGATTTTGCGCGGAGTCGACGCTACGATTCTTCCATAAGGATCGATCGAGGCTGTCATTCCCGTATTAGTCGCAGATAGAAGCCACCGATCATTTTCTATGGCTCGCATTTGCGTTTGCTGAAGATGCTGTTTCCATGCGCCGCTGTCGCCGTACCACCCGTCGTTCGAAATGTTCACCAGCACCTGTGCGCCTTGCAGCGGTCCTTCTCGCACTTCATCGGGAAAAATCGATTCGTAGCAGATGAACATTCCAAGTTTCTGCCCGCCCGCATCGAGCGGCGTGCGTGAGACACCGCGCTGAAACTCTCCAACTTCTTTCGTCAGTCCTCCGGCAAATGCGAACAATTGCGGAAATGGCAAGTATTCGCCGAAGGGCACGAGATGCATTTTGTCGTAGCGTCCGAGCCATTCGCCCTGCGGACTAACAAGCACAGCCGAATTGAAAATTTGCGACCCTGCACCGCCGCTCATGCTCATTGCCGGATTAATTCCGATCGAGCCTGCAACCACCCACGCTTGCGACTGCCGCGCCAGGGCGCTCACTGCATCGCGAAACAAAGCGTCATTTGTGTAAAAGGGGGAGGGCGACTCCGGCCATACAATTAGAATCGGCTTTTCTGGGACGTTTTTTTCTACCGGAGGATGGAGGCTCACAGCGGTCAAGTCTTGCAGCGTGGTTTGAAAATATTCCTTGGTCCACATTGCACCTTCCTGGATTGGAACGTTGGGCTGGACAAGAAGCGCGGTGCGATCGGAAGGGACCGGAGGAGGTGCCAGCAACTGCCCTGCCTGAAGAACCAGCGCCGATCCACACGCAGCCATCAGCAACCACTTTCGCCGTTCTCTTGCCACCAGGAACGCCGCCGCAAAAACGCTGTTGACGAGCATAATTTCGAACGATAGTCCGTAGACGCCGGTGATTGTAGTAATTCGCGTGAGAGCAAAATTCGCAGTTTGCGAATATCCGAGCAGTTCCCAAGGGAAGGCTGTTACACGGGTGCGGGCAAGTTCTACGGCTACCCACAAGAAAGGCGCCGCCGCGAGAGCGCGCCGAACGGACGTGGCGGCCCGAGCGCTTTTTGATCCCAAGACCTTCGATGCTTCCGGATTGGAATTTGCGGTTGAAAATCTGTTGGAGTTCCATCCAGCGACCACCGCGAGCAGCAAGCCGAAGAGTCCGTGATAGAGGCCGACGTACATGCAGAATAAGACCAGGGCCAGCGCAGCGGCGGGGACAGGTAAGCCTCCGTACCGATGCATGGTGTCAAAAATCCAATAACAAGTTCCGGCAAACCACAAAATGCCGCATGTGTAGCCGAGCAGGAAACCTTGGATAGGCGTTGCAGGGAGCAATCGGGCCTGATCATCCAACTGCAAAGTCTCAGTCGACCGGGCTCGAAGGATGGCGATAAGTAGCGGCGCTACGGCGATCCAGGAGAGCAGATAAAAATTCGGAAGCGGGAAAATAACAATTTGCAGAGCAGCCGACAAGAGTGTCAGCCCCCACGCGCTGCGGTGAATTTTAATCACGTTTCAGGATAGTAAACGTACTCGAGTATGACTTGGCATCTATTTTATTTGCGTTTTTGCGGGAACACGCTGCAATAAATCACGACGAATTCCGCGCAATCAGATAACATAACTTGTTTATGAGTCTCAGCATCGTATTCGTCAAAATTTTGGAGTTCATGTTTGTTGCCGGGTGGGCGGGATCGGCGATGGTACTGGTACTGACGGGCATCGAAGACGTGGGAACCATGTTGGATAGGGAGGATAAAGACAGCCACCTGGGCTAGCGCTGCATGTCCACGACTTCAAACGCTCCACCTTCAGGGTCGAACCGGGTTCGCATTGTAGTTGCGACCTCGGTGATGCTCACCTTTATTTCCTACTGGCGAGCGGCTGCCGTAATCCTTAACGATCTTGGGTCGTCGGCTTTTTATGCTGGCGGCATTGCCGAGCACGCCATTGGCAAGAGCGCCCCGTGGTTCATTTTGGGCGTGATGCTTTTCGCCTTTGCGGTACGCGCGGTTTACGTGGAGAGTTGCTCCATGTTTGTGCGCGGCGGCGTGTACCGCGTCGTCAAAGAAGCACTGGGCGGGACTCTTGCGAAACTAAGCGTCTCCGCGCTGATGTTTGACTACATCCTCACTGGTCCGGTCTCCGGCGTTTCCGCCGGGCAGTATATTGCCGGCCTTATTAACGACACTATCAGCATTGCTGACGCTCATGGCTGGGTTCCATCCGCCATTCACCACATGTTCAATGGCACGCCGCAGGTCGGCGTCAATGCCACCTCTGTAATGTTTGCTGTCGCTGTCACGATCTACTTCTGGTGGGAGAACATCAAGGGCATCGAAGAATCCAGCGAAAAGGCGCTGTGGGTAATGCAGATCACGACCGTCATGGTGGTGATGCTGCTCGGTTGGTCCCTATTTACCTTGCTTAAGGTCGGCTTCCATCTGCCACCATTCCCCACCCTTGCCAACATTCACTACAGCGATGAATCGCTCGGCTTCTGGAAGCATAGCAAGTTGCCGCACATGTTCGGCATCCTGGGCCTGATTATTGGCTTCGGACACTCCGTGCTCGCGATGAGCGGCGAAGAATCTCTGGCGCAGGTTTATCGCGAACTGGCGCATCCGAAACTGAAAAACCTGAAGCGCACGGCCATCGTCATTGGCGTCTACAGCTTCGTTTTCACCGGCCTGGTTTCTCTACTTGCCGTCATGCTGATCCCGGACAACGTCCGCATGAAGGTTTATAGCGATAACCTGATCGCCGGACTCGCCATGAACATGGTCGGTCCCCAGGTTATACGACTGGCTTTCCGCGCATTTGTTGTAGTCGTCGGATTTCTGATTCTCTCCGGCGCAGTGAATACCGCCATTGTCGGTTCCAATGGCGTTCTCAATCGCGTCTCCGAGGACGGCGTGCTCGCCGACTGGTTCCGGCGGCCACACAAGCGTTACGGCACCACCTATCGCATCATCAATCTCATCGTCGGGCTTCAGCTTTTCACCATCATCGTCAGTTGGGGAAACATCTACACGCTAGGCGAGGCCTACGCCTTTGGCGTGGTGTGGAGCTTTGTCTTCAAGACGATTTCGATGCTGGTTCTGCGCTACCGCTACAAAGGCGAACGCAACTGGAAGGTGCCACCCAATCTTCATTTGTTCGGCGTCGAGATCCCCATCGGTCTTGCGTCGGTGTGCATGGTTCTGCTTTCTACCGCCATCGTCAATCTCTTTACCAAGTCAGTAGCCACCGTGAGCGGCATTATTTTCTCGGTAATCTTCTTCGCGATATTCACTTTTTCTGAAAAGGTCAATCGACGCAAACATGCCGACAAATCCGCTCAAATGCAGGAGCAATTTCAATTACAACAAGCGGAGAACGTTGGACGAGACACCGTCGGCATTCGGCGAGGCAATATTCTGGTTCCGGTTCGTGACTACAACACGCTGAACCACCTGCGCTGGGTGCTGGATAATAGTGATACCCGCGAGCAGGACGTAGTCGTAATGACCGCTCGCATCAGCCAGTTTGGCGCCGCCGCTTACGGCCTCGCCACCGAACAGGTGTTTAGCGATTACGAGCAGACTCTGTTTACGCGCGCGGTTTCTGTGGCTGAAAAGTTCGGCAAGAAGATTTCATTGCTCGTGGTTCCAGCCCGCGACCCGTGGTCGGCCATCGCACAAACCGCTCACAATCTCGAGTCTTCGACAGTAGTGGCGGGATTGTCGAGCAGAATGACGACAGCCGAGCAGGCCTTTGCGTTGGGAAGCGCATGGGAACAAATTCCTGAGCCGAAACAGCAGTTTTTGCTGCAGATCGTGCAACCCGACGGGAATGTTGCCACTTTCCGGATCGGCCCGCACACGCCCACGATGAAGAATGAGGACGTAGTGCTGCTTCATCGATTGTGGCTGAATATTACCCGTGAAAAAGGGTTAGAAAATGTGCATCACCATGACATTCTGACGGAAGCGCTGACCCGCTTTGCCCAGGATTACGGGGCACATGATCATGAACACATCGTCAAGGAGCTGCGACGTCATGGCGGCGACGGCGGTGGACCCGCTCGCGTCCGCCGGGTTGCCGACGAAGTTCCGACCGTTCAGGCCAACCCAGCCCGTACAGGACGGGACGAAGAAGCCCCTGAGAGTGAGCGTCGTGACAGCAACTCATCGAACAAATCGGGCTCAGAGTAAATCCCAAGGATTCAAACGCGAGCTCCTCTCTTTAACTCGTTTATCTCGTTAATCTACAGTATTCGCAGCATTGTTCGGCGCAGGTACATCCAGTAACTTTCTGGAAGTGAGTGCCGTTCATGCGTCCTGATCAGTTCGCCATCGCCGCAGAAATTGCACCCAGCATTACCTGGGGTGGCTTGCCGGAGAACACAATCTTGCCCGCCGCAAGACGCAAGCGCTCCAAACCGAAACGCTTGTTGTGGGTGGATGATTCCGAGCCCCTGCTGGAGTTGTACAAGGCTATTTTTGAGAGTTTAGGGTTCGAGATACTGACGACGTCATCGCAGGAAGAAGCTCTCAGCTGGGCTGGGCCGTTCGCCGATTTGGTGATTCTAGACTATGACATGCCTGAGATGAATGGGGCGGAACTGGCCTCGTTAATCAAGGATCGTCATCCTTCCATGCCGGTTGTGCTGCACTCGGGAAACACTTCAATCAATGCTTCCGCACGCTGCCGGGTGGATGCAATCTGCACTAAAGGCGCGCCTCGTAAAGACTTGCTGAACACGATTGACTTGCTGTTATCGTCCGCAGCACGGCGCAAGCCTCGCCAATCGGAATCGCTACAATCTGTCGACTACACAATGATGTTCCCGCCCTCGTCTGGCCACTACGGCACAAATCACTGCGCTTCAAACGCGTGCGCGTCTAACGACTGAGGAGTCCCCCGACCATGAAAAACATTATTGCTATCACCTTGTGCACCGGTATGTTCAGCTTCGCTGCATTTGCACAGAATATGCCTACCGTCCGCGAGCAAAATGGAAGCATGCCTTCAGCACCATCTCATTCTTCGACATCTCAGTCTTCGGATTCCTTGAATTCGGGTAATCAGAGCACCGCGAACATTGGCTTAAAAAGGTTAAAGGGTTGCTTGTTGGCGGAGGGCGGAAAGTACATGCTGCAAGAAAGGCACGGCAAGGAAATTTCCCTGACCGGGTCCTCTGAACTTGGCTCCCACGTGGGACATATGGTAACGGTGGTTGGGACATCCATCGGAGCAGATAACAGAACTTCAATGAATTCCAACCGAACGTCGGCTGGAGGGAGTTTCGCGGTTTCCAAACTAGACATGATTGCCGACAACTGCGGAAGCGATAAAAAGCAGTCCGTCGAACCAGTTAACAGTAACGGGAAGCCTAGCCCTTACCACACCAAGTAGGCAAGAACGCTAGCCTCGTTCCCTTGATTCGCACCGTTGATTGCTCCCGTCTTGGCAATAATGGGAGTCCGAATTTCTACCGGGCTCCGCCCGATCATTTAAGCTGAAAACTGGATACACACTGGGCTCGCCGTGGGTTAAGTTTGCTTCCGAGTTAAGGCGACGGGCGATACGGTACGGGATTTTTGCCGTTTCTCCTGTTTTAGACTCGTCCGAAGCGGAACGGCGTCAGGCGAGTCGCGTATTGTCCCCGCCTAAACTGATTGCCTTGAAACCAGCCCAAGAGTTAGCCCGACATACTCCGGCCAGGTAGAGAGTTAGGCTCCAGCCAAAAAGGAGATAGCGATGTTTTGCTATCTCCTTTTCTAAAAGCGCGAACCTACTTCACTTCCCAGGCTGCTTCCGGCTCGGTGCTGCCTGTCGCGGCGCCTGTCTCTGTTGCATTTGTTGCTGTTGTTGCTGGTGCTTTTGCTGCAGCTGCTGAGTCTGCTGCTGATGCCGCTGTTCTGTCTGCTGCTTCGCTTGTTCGTTATTTTGCTTTGCTATTGTCTGATCTTCTTTCTGCTGTTGTTGTGCTACTTTTTGCCGTTCCTTTTGCTGCTGGGCATAAAGTTTGTCCTGTTGCTGTTGGTACTTTTGATCCTGCTTCGAGTTGCCGGTGTTGACAGGAGCAGGCCGCTCGGCTGGCGGAAGTTCGCGAACGTGACTGTACGAGTTGGGAGCAGTTCTGTTATCAGGACGTGCGTTGTTTCCCGGACGTGAATTGGTCTCGGGTCGTCCACCCGCATTATTCTCCGGTCGTTGACCTTGACCCCCTGTATTTTCACGTGGCTGTGTTGCCGCGCCGTGGCCACCCCGGTTCGCCGGGGGAGTGTAATTTCCGCCAGCCGCCCGGGCCGGAACGACTCCGCGCCCGTTATATTCTCCGGGCCTCGGCGTAGCCGCAATCTCCGGTTTACCGCGATTCATCGAAGCTCTTTGTTGTGGATTGGAGCGGGCTTGCTGCACGTGCTGCGTTTGCGCCGGCACAGGCGGGACATGTCTTTGACGAGCTGCCGCTTCTTCTTGTGGCGTGGGGCGGGCACTAATGCCACCTTCGCCGCCGTTGTAGCTGATGTGATTCTCCGTGTACCGGTTGGATACGCTGCTGTTGTAAACGTTGTGAATTATGGTGACATCCACGTTGTTCACCGCACGGTTGTAAAAGAAGCGGCCATTATCCCAGCGACCGCCTTCGTAGCCTACTCCGAAATAGCCAAAACCGTAATAAATTCCGCCGTAAAAACCGACCTCGGGTCCCCAGTAACCATCGTAGAAAACAAATCTGTCACCACCCCAGCCCCAATAGGCTGGAGTCCACAAAAATCCCACTTCAGGCGCAAGCACCCAAGTCCCCGGCACCCAGTAATAATCGTCGAAATCGGCGTCGTAAGCCCAAAATCCGGGCGTCCAGATGTAACCATCGCCTGGGCAGATAGGCTGTTCGTAAACGGGCAAAGGTGGCGGTGCGATCGTGATCATTAATCCAATTTGCCCGAAAGCTGTGGCAGACCAAGCCAGCACAACCAAGCCAAACATCAACGTACGAATCCAACGGATAGTCATGATTGTTCCCTCTTGCCCATCCCTCGTTTATCCGGTTTCGCTGTGCTGCTCCGGATTTCGTGGATAAGGCATAGAGTTGCGACTAACTTCACGAGTGGGAATTGAAACTCTTAAACCCTCTACGCAATCGGCAACTTCGCCACTCGGACTTACAGAGGCAAACGCGCTACCGCTTCACTTCGATTTGATTCAGCACTTGTTGCACGTTGGGCACGTTCGCAGCCGCCGTCTGCGCTTGACGACGCTCATCAGCAGTTTCCACACTCCCTTTGAGCGTGAGCACCCCATTTTTTGCATTAAAATCGATATGCTGTTTGTTTAGGTGGTTGGCAATCAGCGCTGCCTTGTAGTTCTTTTCGATTCCATCGTCGAGATCTGAAGCCATGCTTTTTGCATCTGATTCGGCCCCGACGGGGCGGATGCTGATCTCATTCACAATAATTCGGTCGCCGGCAGCGGACTTCGCCAATTGAGCCGCTTTCTGTTTCGCATCGTCCGAGTGAACCGTACCGCTCAGGGTCACAGTGTTCTTATCACGATCTTCGGCGACGCTCACGTCGGTGAGTTCGCCTTGTTCCAAAGCTCGTTTTACGCCGTCCTTATAAGCAATGTTATCGCTGGTTCGGTTGGAACACGAGACAACAGAAATCACAACGGCCACGAGGAATGCCAACAACAGGGTTAACTTCATTGTGGTCCACTCTCCTTAAAATTTGGATCAGCAAAAGTTTAGATCAGTGTATCGATCAGAGTTACGATCAAAGTTCTGATCAAAAGTTTCGATCGACGTGCTCACGCAGAAAGCGCTATGTTGCAATGGTGCAGGCGGTGTGTCCACACTGACAGGCAATCTCGGAAAGTTTTGCCGCATCTTTGCACGCTTGGCTGCAATACTCTCCTGCTTTTTGGGTTACACATCTGCAAGCAGGATGTGAACATTTATTAGACTTTTCCGCGTTCATCGACTCCTCCGTAAACCATAAAAGTGCCTACAACAGACGCTCGAACACTACCCCTCACAAATAACATGCCCTATCGGAGTAGCCGTGTAGTTGACTCGGTAAAACACTGTAGGCAACGACAGGGCAAGAAACGATAACCCAAGATTCAGGAAGCTCGGCGCTTCTCTTGCCACGAATCGTTCCCCTCATCTGGCTTGGGGTTCGGGTCGTCAATATTGTACGGCGGATTCTTGACTGGGTCCGGCTGGGTCGGCAAATGCTCGCCCCTATCGTAAGGCGGTTCTTTGGGAGGTTGATTGGGCGGATAGGTAGGCGGATCGACGTTGGGTTCAATCGAGTTTGACATATCGCTCCTTAGATTTCGTCTCATAATTCGTCACATTTAGTCGCGCATGGACATGCCGAGGTGGCCCGCAAATTTCCCTTTGCGGCATTACGATTACGAGGCTGATCTTTGCGCCCGAATGCGTTCGCTTGACCTCTCCGGGCGATTTTCATTCGCGATCAGGTTAATAGTCTCCTGAAGACTAGTTGCAACCATATCTGCGCAATCACGTCCGAGTCGATCCTGTGCTTTCGCCAGCCCGCCCTCAAAGTTCCACAGAGCCAGCAGCATCTTCAGTTGCGGATCCCGCCCGCGTAGGCGTTTGCAGACCGATCGGGCGCGCCCCACGGCAAAAGGGGGCAAGGCGGAGACAATCACGTAGTCCGCATGGTGAGAGGTAATGTCGTCATAATCATTCCCTCGGGAAAAAATCGGTAGCACCCGAACATCGCATTCCAAACGTTTGAGCAATTGCTCCAGCATGAGAGCGACAAGCTCATCCGCTTCGTCGCGGGCAGGGATGCAAAGAATGTGCAGCCCGGCCAAGCCAGTGTAGTCCTGCTCACTCTCGTCCTCCTTCTCGGGCGATAGCGGTTCATTGGGAACGGGCTCGGAGCTAAAGAGCCTGGGATTGCCATTCTTCGATTGGCCTTCCTTAAGTTGATCTTTATTGCCAGCCTCAGCAGGTTTCGTCTGCAGCAGGGTGGGCACTTCCACTTTCGGCAACTCCAGCTTTGCGAAGTCGAGCTTCGGCAGTCCGAGCGCGGACAGTTCCCCAGCTTTCGGCGCGTCCAGTGGCCGCTCTCCGAGATCTTCTATCAGCTCACGCGTAGTTTGAGCGACAAAGGCTGCCGTACTTTGATCCAGCGTATTCGAATGACGGTCTTGCTCGGCCATGGCAAGGGCCGGAATCAGTACGGTGTCGTAAAAACTGCCGATTGGCTTTTCTTTCAGATAATTCTCAGCGATAGCCGTTGGCTCATCTTGATCGAAAGCCAGGAGGCGTTGGTAAAAAGTAGCCTCGGCCGGCAATACTGGTTCGTCGCCCAGAAGGACCTCGAGGAAGGTTAATTCCGGCACATATCTTCCCATCAGAATCAGGCAAACCGTGAGCGGGGTGGACAAGATTAAACCGATGGGGCCCCACAAAACCGTCCAGAAGACTGCCGCTACCAGAATGGCAAGCGATGAGATTCCGGTGTGCGCTCCATACAACCAAGGCTCGATCACGTTCGAAATAATGAGCTCTAAAATAATGAAAAGTCCGAAGACAAAAATGGCCTGGCGCCAACCGGGGAATATAGCGAACGCCATTAGAGTGGGAACTGCCGCCGCTATTCCCGTACCGATATACGGAATGAAGCGCAACAGACACGCCAGAACACCCCATAACAATGGGTGCGGGATACCGATCACATAGGTTCCGAGGGCAAACACCAATCCGTAAGCCGCATTCACTAGAAATTGCAGGAATAGATAACGGCTCAGGCGTGTGGAAGCGTCGTCCAAAGCCTGAGTAACAACAGTGAGTTGGCCCGCGAGACGGATCAAACGGTTACGCAAATCTTCGCGTTTCATCAATATAAAGGCGGTAAAAACAATAACGATCGCCGTAGTTTCAAAAACACCAGTCAGCGGCCCCACCACCGCACGGAGATATTGCGGTGCATTCGTTGGCGGTTGCGCTATCTGGACCGGAATTGGCGTACTGCCCGAGCGCTTCGCCGCCTTCTTGTCGTTAGCCGACTCCGAAGCGGCCGTCAATTCATTACTTATGTCGGCGACGGTCTTGGTCGCATTTGTAAGACGATTTCCGTGGTGGGCTCGCAGCGACTGTATTTTGGTATGGATGTTCGATTGATAATCGGGAAACTGGTCGATGATATTCATCAACTGAACAGTAACCGCCCATCCACCAAGACCTGCCAAGACAAAAGAAAGCACCAGGACGGACAGCACCGCCGGCACTCTGCCAAAGCGGACCTTCTCTAACGCGATCACAACCGGCGTCAGCAAGAAAGCTAGAACTATAGCGAGCGCCAAGGGAATGAGGACTTGCCGGCCAAAATATAAGCCGGCAATCACCACTACGACGGCAATAAGGGTTAGTAATTTTGCGGAAGCGGGAGCACTGTTGGGACGGATAAGATTGGGACGGATCACGTCAGCCTGCTGTCGTGCGCCACCCGGCTTTATGTTCTCACTCGCCTGGGTTCCGAGATCTTCCATAGCATGGTTAACGCCTTGGCAGCATCGGTCAGTGCGCGCTTTTGCAGATCCAGCGCACTAATGTGAAGCGGAAGCGAACGCGGGCTGACCTCTTTGTCACAAAGCACAGCCAGAGATTGATCAAAAATGCCCTGCAACTGTTCCGCTGAGTTAACGTCGCTGCTAACCACAACTTTATTCATCATAATAAATACGCCTCTGGAGTAGGTGTAAGCTGCCTTGTTACAGACGCATATTGGCAGGGCAGAGATAGCCTCGCAATACAGTCAATCCTTGAACGAAGCCACTCGTGAGGTCTTAATCGAACCGGGAAATTGCATGAGTAAGCAGGCTTCGGTCGGAGAACCAAATGTTGGGAATAGTTCTTATAGGAGGGCGGAAGTAAAAGAGTCGATGCAAAATAAGAAGGCGACTTGAATCAAGTCGCCTTCTTATCACCGCAGGTAGTTTGTGCTTTATGCTGCTGACTTCCGCTGTCCCGCGCTCTTGCTTGATCGCTTCTCGGATTGCCCGGATTCTTCTGGGAGCTCCAGGTTCAACTGTTCCGCGATTCCGTTCAGCAACTCATCCGCCTTCTTTTCTTCCTGGAGTGTTTGCTCCAACAATGATGCGGCATTTTCGTCGCCTAGTCTGGTGGCGTAAGCATGCACGCAACCGTAGCCGGCGATTTCATAATGTTCCACGCGCTGAGCTGCCGCGATAATGGCGGCGTCCTTGATCCCGTCTGCCATATCTTCTTCTATAGTTTCGCTGCCTTCTTTCACCAGGCCTTCCATGGCCTTGCACTTTTTCCCAGACACCTTTTCGCCCATCTGTTCGAATATGGTCTCGATGCGCTGAGCGTGTTGCTTGGTTTGCCCCAGATGGCCCTCAAAAGCGGCCCGCAATTCTTCCGAGGAAGACGCTTTCGCCATCTTGGGCAGAGCTTTAATTAGTTGTTGTTCGGCGTTGTACAAGTCACGCAATTGGTCGACATACAGGTCGCGTAAAGATTCGATCTTCATTTTCAGCCTCCGGGGGATTTTGTTGGTTAATAAATAAATCGCTATCTGTCTCAATAACTAAATAATTGTTAGGTCTGCTTCGCGCTCTTTTCCCTGAGAAGGCGAGGAGCAGGAGCCAGATTTAACCAACCCCTGCTCGATAGGTGGGTACTAGTTGCGGAAGCAAATTGCATGAATCGGAGAATAAGGTGGTCTTCCCTCAGGTCAAATCCATCTGAATGTGTACTTCCCTTGCTGAATTCCTGTAGTCACAGATCTGCCGACCCTCAGCTTAATTTGCCGTCGTCCAAAAGCCGAGCAATGGGCTTTCACTCACCACAATTGATCGCAGTCACTCCACGCAACTCACACACCTGCCTGGATTTGTACGGTAAGGAACCAAATTTAAAGGCTAGTATTCCCTTATTAAGTGGTACAGCAATATACGAGTACCCCTAGGGGACTGACTGGATAGACCGCCACCTTCCTTGCTTCTACCCTCCCGACTGTGATTGCAAGGAAATGCATCGTCGGCTTTGCGGCTGGCACGAATTTGCTTTTGGATAGCGTGTTTAAAGGAGAACCCAGTGAACGACTCTAACTCCATCCCTAGCAACCGGACTTTGGATGCGGAACTGATCGGACGGGCGCAACGAGGCGACCCGGAAGCATTCGCGACCTTGTTCCATGCCCACAAGATGCGCATCTATTCACTTTGTTTCCGGATGACCAACAATGCGGCCGAGGCTGAAGACCTGGCGCAGGATGCCTTCTTGCAGGTGTTCCGCAAATTGTCGACCTTCCGCGGCGACTCCGCGCTCTCGACTTGGCTTTATCGTATAGCCGTGAACACTGTTCTAATGCATTTCCGACGGAAAACTCCTTGCCGGATATCGTTGGACGAGCCAGTTCGCGGCCATGACGACAAGCCAGTCCGCCGGGAGTACGGAACCAGGGACGGCCGTTTGGATAGCACAGTGACCCGCATAGCACTAACTCGCGCTATTAGTGAGCTTCCGGAGGGCTACCGCGCTATTTTCCTGCTCCACGAGGTGGAGGGATACCAGCATCGGGAGATCGCGAAACTGCTGGGCTGTTCCGTTGGGAACTCGAAGTCCCAGCTTCATAAGGCGAAACTGAGAATTCGTGGCTTTCTGAGCCAATTCCCGGGATATCAACCATACAACGAAGTTGAACAATCACGGCCCCCGGTAAGGGCGGCGCGCAGACGCTCCCGAGCGGAACGTGAAGAAAAGTGGCAGTTACCGTTGGTGGCAAACCAAGAATTGCGATCTTTAAGCGAATTCCCGAGCGCCGCATAGATTTCGCTCCGCCATGTGCGAACTTTGGATTGGTACTGTTCACGCCCGTGGAAACTAGGGTGTGGACGGGATGGTTGGAATGTCGGTTAGACGACTAAAGTTAGGTGGAAAGAGAAAAATATTCCCGGTGCTCGGCTGGGCACAGAAGAGGTTCACATGAAGTTTAGAACTCCCCCAATAATGAAATATCTATTGGCCCTGACTATGATGGCTCTGCTGTGCGCCAGTTTGACTTGGGCTAAAGACAAAGATAAAGACGACTCCGATATCGACAAGCGTATCGACCAATCCGCCAAAGTCTTATCGGAAATCATGGGAACACCCGACAAAGCGATTCCAGACAAGATTATGAGCGAGGCGAAATGCATCGCGGTTGTACCTTCGATGGTAAAGATCGCCGTTGGGATTGGTGGCAATCACGGCAAAGGTGTAGCGACTTGCCGTACTGAACATGGCTGGAGCGGTCCAGCGCCGATCACTATCACAGGCGGCAGTTGGGGACTTCAACTGGGTGGCCAGGCAGTTGATCTGGTTTTGGTCGTTATGAACCATGATGGTATGGAACACCTGCTATCGAGCCATGTAAAACTCGGTGGAGAAGCGTCGGCCGCGGCGGGTCCGGTGGGCCGCAATGCCGCTGCTGATACAGATATCAAGATGCGGGCAGAAGTTTTGACCTATTCGCGCGCTCGTGGCTTGTTCGCAGGAATTGACTTGTCGGGAAGCGCGATTTCACAGGACAAAGATGAAACCCGGCTGCTCTACGGCAAAATGGTTCCGTTTGCTGACATACTACAAGGCAAAGTCCCGGCACCCCGCAGTGCCGAGCCCTTTCTCTCCATAGTCCGCAAATATTCCATGCAGGCTAAAGATCAGGCTTCACGCTAGTTTTACTAGAGACCAGGCTTCACGACAGTTGTATGAAAGGATGAAAACGGCCGAGTTCGCTCGGCCGTTTTTGTTTTGCCATTTTTAGGCGGGAACGTCTCTTTGGGTGATAACGGACCTGATACATAACGAAAGCCGCCACCTTACGGGTTTAACTGGATTTAGAGATGTATTAGCCGTCTGTAAGTTGAGATTGCGGGGGAACGTGCCCGTATCAACCGCTAAGAGTGAGGGACAAACCTATGTATACCATCCTGCTAATCGTTCTAGTGTTGTTATTGGTCGGAGCGCTGCCCACGTGGCCTTACAGCACCGGTTGGGGATATTATCCAAGCGGTGGATTGGGTCTAGTCTTGATTATTGTGCTGGTGCTTGTTTTAATGGGCCGGGTTTAAGGCCAATTTCGGGGGACCCGGTACCGCCTGCCGGCTATTCCGTAGGATATGGGCCGTACGGGTCCCTTGCTGGTGTCTTTGGCTGAACCGGCCGCCGAACCATTCCTCCCATCTTGCAGAAAAATCAATGTTTGCACTGTAGGCCCCACATACCGTAATTCTCTTACAGAGTACAGCCTTTCCCCGATTCGCCATCCCACAATGGGAAACTACACTACGCAAGGATCGGCTCTGGACTGCCATTGGCACAGGTGCCCAAGCCTGATTTGGGGAGCGGAATAGGATAATGCGAACGAGCAGATCTGCAGAGCCCGTTGAACACTTACGACAAGCAAACAGCGGTGAGCCACTGCTGCCCTGGCGGCAGCCAGATCGCGGGTCCCATGCCGTTCAGTTCTTTACGGATGACGCACTTCTCATTGATGAATTGTGCGCCTTTATAGGAGGGGCGCTCCTTTCCGGTTCCACCGCAATCGTCATTGCAACCAAAGCCCACAGGGAAAGCCTGTCCCAGCGGCTAGAGGCGCGCGGATTGGACATAGTGCGGGTCGTTGAGCAAGGTCATTACATTCCGCTAGACGCTGCCCAGACACTCGCGTCCTTTATGAGGAACGGATGGCCCGATGAGAGGCTTTTCAGGGACACCATGGCTCGAATTCTAGAGCCTGCGTCCCGGATCGGACTTGGCACAATCTCCGCTTTTGGCGAGATGGTGGCGCTTTTATGGGCGGATGGCAAGTCTGAGTCGGCAGTTCGAGTTGAGCAACTCTGGAACAATTTGCCCCAAAAGTACGCCTTAAATCTTCGATGTGCTTATCCCATGCAAGGTTTTGGGCGCGGCGACTCCTCATTTCTGAAGATCTGCGGGGAACACACCCACATTATTACGGATGAGAATTCGGTCTTGGTTGCTCACGAAGAACTTCGGAAAGTTGCTGATCTGCAGCGAGAGGTACAAGCGCTGGAGGCCGAGATTGCCCAAGGCAAGCTTGTCGAAGCAAACCTGCGCCAGACTAAATCAGAATTGGAATCAACGGTCGGACAGCGAACGTCGGTCTTAAGGCAATTGTCGGCACGACTGCTCAAGCTGCAGGACGTGGAGCGCCGACGAATAGCCCGCGAGTTACACGACAGTTTGGGGCAGTATCTGGTCGGTTTGAAACTTAACATGGATATGGTGAGAAGGTCCCCAAGCCGTGAAGATTTGTGGCTGGAAGTGGATCAGCTCATGAATCAGTGCATCGGCGAAGTCCGCACCCTGTCTTATCTTTTGCACCCTCCTACCATGGATGCGGCGGGCTTTGTGTCAGCGGCTCGCTGGTTCGTCGAGGGTTTCAGCCAGCGCAGCGGTGTGAAAGTCACGCTTGATGCTCGGGATAATCTAGGGCGCCTGCCCGATGCGATAGAGCTTGCACTCTTTCGTGTACTTCAGGAAGCACTCACCAACGTGCATCGGCATTCGGGAGCTTCAGAAGCCCACGTAGTCATATTCCAGGATTCGGACCGAGTGGTTTTGGAAGTGAAAGATAACGGGCGCGGAATGCCCATCGATATTCTTCAACAATTTGACCAGACCGGAGCGGGAACTGGCGTGGGTCTCGGTGGAATCCGGGAGCGAGCGCGAGAGTTGGGTGGAAAACTGACCCTTGAGGCTACCTCGAAAGGCACATTACTGAGAATCGCCGTACCCCACTTATCGAAAGCGCAAGTGGCAGACAGCCACAAACGGCACATAACCTAAATGGAAAGGCGGAATTGGCGGTCAGGATTTGCTTACATGAACTCATCCAGGCTTGGCAATATCCGAAATTAACAAACGCTAGCATGCCATTACGCATCTTAGTTGCGGACGATCATCCAGTGGTCAGACACGGGCTGAGAACTTTGCTCGGCCGTCATGACGATTGGGAAATTGTGGACGAGGCTCAAGACGGAGTCGAAGCCGTGGAGAAAGCGGATCGCCTGAGGCCCGATGTAGTTGTGCTTGATCTGAGTATGCCCCGGATGAATGGGTTGGAGGCGTGCCGGCTGATCCGCAAGAACGTGCCGGAATCGGAAATTTTAATTGTTACACAACATAATTCCCCTCAAATGGTGCGCGAAGCATTCAACGCGGATGCTCGCGGTTACGTCGTAAAGTCCGAAGTGGGCAGGGATTTGGTCGCGGCGGTAGACGCAGTAAGCCAGCATCGATCTTTTGGCCGCCTGTAACTGAGAGAAACTGGCGCTCAGGCATCGCGCACACCAGAAATGACTGGCTGCGTTTCGCGCACGGAGGTAATTCAATGAAGCTCCGGATCTTGATCGCCGACGATCACGAACTGGTACGCCGTGGACTCGCTGCGCTCCTGCAATCGCATGAGGGCTGGGAAATATGCGCCGAAGCGAAAGATGGCCGTGAGGCTGTCGACAAGGCCCGCCAACATAAACCTGATGTCGTAATTCTCGACGTGGGCATGCCCAACTTGAATGGTCTCGCTGCAACTCGCCAGCTAATGCAGCAGGAGCCGGAACTCAAAGTCATTGTCCTCACAATTACCGATTCCGATCAAGTCATTCGCGAGGCTCTGGACGCCGGCGCGCGTGGCTTTGTTTTGAAATCCGACGCTGCCCGTGATCTGGTGACTGCCGTAGAGGCAGTGCAACGGAATCGCATGTTTTTCACTCCTCGAGTCAATGACATGGTGCTGGCCGGATTTCTTGACAGGCGCGAAAACACTGGCACCACAGAATCCCCTAAGTTGCCGAAACTGACCCCGCGCGAACGCGAAGTGATTCAGTTACTGGCGGAGGGGAAAAGTTCTAAAGAAGTTGCCAGTCTTTTGAACTTAAGCACTAAGACGGCAGAGACACATCGCAGTAACATCATGCGCAAACTCGGCATTCACTCAATCCGGGACTTGGTCGTCTATGCGGTAAAAAACGACATCATCCAAGTGCAGGTCCCATCCCGCACAACGGCTGAGGGTCCGGCAGCGTAATTCCAGTTAGAGACTAGAAAGGGGCAGCGCCTTAAGCGCTGCCCCTTTTCCTTCGTTGCATCACTAGCCTGCGCGACGGAGATCACGATCGGTCAGTTCGCGTTTTCGGGTGTCGTCCCGATCTGCCGACTTAGCCTCGCCGGTCGACGAAATGTCCTGCGCACCGGTCGACTCCAATATCTCCTTCGCCTGCTTGGTAGTCTCGGAACTATCGCTGTGAACGGAAAGCAGGATGCCTCCGTCTTTAACCCGTCCTTCGTAGCGCTTCGCCTCATATTCGGGAATACCCATTCCTACAAGAGCACCGGCGATACCACCAACCGTGCCGCCTACGCCCGCCCCCGCCAGTGCCGCCATAATCGGACCAGCGGCGATGAACGGCCCCACACCAGGAATGGCGAGCGCGCCTATTCCCAACAACCAGCCCATTGCGCCACCGACCACGAGTCCGGTTCCGGCTCCCGCAGTCGCGCCTTCGGGCGCTTTCGTGGCCTTCGCAACGGCAAAGTCTTTCGTTCCCGCGCTCTCTGGGAATAGAACAGAGATATCCCGGTTACTAAACCCTGCCGCCTTGAGGCCATCCACGCCATTTTCGACGCTAGCGTAATTAGAGTAAATTCCGAAAACTGCTGTATTTTTGCCTGCCATTAGAATCCTCCTTGAAGATAGTTGGGCTTTAGTTGGTTTGACTTTGAAAATGAAGTCTCATTAGCAATGTTTCCTATCTAACTAGCAAAGAACGCCCATAAATAGACGCGCCCACTCAATTTTGAATTTGTTTATCTCTACTTACGACAGGATAGAAACGATGCACTCTGTTGACAATCCAGTTAACTCGGTAGGGGGGCCACTCTAAGTAGGTAGAAGGACAGAAAAGATACTGAAGCGGGACGGGCCTTGCTGGAAATCACAGCACCTGAGTCCTTACTGGCCGATCAGATGCTACTGGATGGCTGCGGAAGCGCTCGCTGCGATCACCACCATGATAAAGGCCACCGTAACGGCTACACCCGTCCCTAGCAAAACAACCTCACTTAGAAGATCTGGACTCATCACTTCTTCACGGCTAATCAATTCGTCTCTGCGCATTCGGTTGTCCTCACTGGCCCGCCCATGATTTGGGCAAACTATTAGAGCACAGAATTGGCATCTTGGAAGCCCTCCTACGACAAATACGTGAGGGAGATACAGCATCCGATGTACGAAAACTATCGTGCCATCGGCGCAACCGCAGCGGACTTTGTGTCGTTCTTATCCTTATGGCCAAAATCCAATCCAATATGAGGTTCGGCCCGGGTTCCCGTTACCTGCACCGGAACCTCGGTACCTGCCCCGTTCTTACTAAAGAACGGGTCGACCGGCTTAAGCAAGAGAGCCTTCCACCCGGTTAACATTTGAGAAAGCTTCGCGTCCATTCTGGCAGTCCCGTGGAAGTCTAATTTGCTTCCATCCATGCTGTACTTCCCATTGAGAGCGACCACCGTGCCTGGGACGCTGAACTGAATTTTGGGAAAGGTGATCATCCCATCCTCAAGATCGAAAGTGCCTCCCAAGCTAGATCGTACACTCGCTGTCTCTGCGTCCGTGGCACTATTGGACGTACTTCGGCCACGTTTTCGAAGACGGCTTCGAAGGCTAAGTGCCTCGATCTTGCTCTGAACTGTTTCATTGCTGAAATCAGCGTCCGACACCTGGAAATTGCCAGCAAGCTTTATGCGATCCGCAATAGCCTCCTCGCCAGGCGACAGCTCAAAAGTAGTTCTTAAGTTGACGGCGCCAGTCAGAAGGGGAGGGTCCGTCCGCACCGCGAGTTTCAGCAAATCATCGATCCTGCCTCCATCAACCCTTACATCCAAAGTCACCCGATGGCCCGGAAGATACTTTTGCCGCACCACCGATCCTTTTGCCAGCAGCCACGAGTTGAGAATTCGCGCTCGTACCGGCTGAAGATAAGTATCGCCGCTCGTGCCATCCACAATGGCATGAAAGTTGGTGTGCAGAGGGACCGCCCGCCTGCAGACCGCAAGCCGAAAATCCGGGGTATCGGTTTCTCCATCCACAACGATTCGTCCCAGCGACCCGGCATATTGGCCAGATGAGGAAAGCGTGCCGCTCAGGCCTTTGATCGTGCTCAAATCGGCGTGGGTAAACGAATAATTTCCCTGTAAAGGAGTTTCGCGGGGAGAATCCGCTCGCCAAGGGCCAAAGTAGCCAGTGCTGTAGATTTCTCCTACGGGCTTGGGATTGGTAAGGCTGGCCTCAAAGCGCAAAGGAGAGTTAGTCCCTGTGCGGGTCATCTTCAGGCTGGCGATATCAAACTCTATCGGCAGTTTGCCCGGGCGCAATGTGTTGATGATGAGTTGCGTATCGTCAAAGATAAAGGTGTCAACGACGATCCTGATTCTCCCACTCTCGGTACCCATTCGCTGCATTTGAGAGCGGTCTTGCCGCGGTGGAAGATTCAATCGCAACCCGTTCACATATACCGTATCAACGCGCATTGGAGAGCGCAGGAAATCTGCGATTTTCAGGCCGAAATGGAATTTCCCGACCGCTATGATGGGCTGCACGCCCGGCTCATGATTGTTCGGGTCCGTATCCCCGAAAATTCTGAGGCCCTCGCCCGAAACCTGTAGGCCCTTGAACAGCGAGACATGGAATCCATCCAATTCAACTTTGCTTTTGAAGCGGGCGGAAAGCGTCTGAATAACTGAAGAACGAAGGATTGGGTCGGCTCGATAGAGCGCGACAAGCACGCTTACGGCAAACGCGATAAACAGGAGCGCGAAAACGGCCAGCCATTGCCACCGGCGGCCACGTGATCTACGCGCGGTCGAATTGTTGCCATCTGCCATGCGCGGCTTTAGAGGGGCAGAGAAAATACCCCTCCTGTTGGAGACAACTGCCGCGAAAAGGTTGCCTTAGACTTCGAGCGCAGCCAACGCATGTCTTTGCAGGATGGCTACTTCGGTTGTCCCACGACGCGCAGATAAGGTTTCAACGTCTTCCAGCCGCCGGGATATTTCTGCTTAGCTTGCTCTTCTGACACCGAGGTTGGAATGATCACGTCCTGCCCCGGCTTCCAGTTCACGGGAGTCGCAACGTTGTGCTTTGCGGAAAGTTGGATGGAATCCAGAACGCGCAGCACTTCATCGAAATTGCGCCCGCTGCTCATGGGATAAATCAGCATCAATTTGATCTTTTTATCAGGGCCGATCAGGAAAACGGTGCGGACCGTCGCATTGTCCGCGGCAGTACGGCCTTCACTCGTCGATCCAGACTCTGCAGGCAGCATGTCGTAGAGTTTCGCGATCTTGAGTTCAGGGTCTCCAATCATCGGATAGGTCACTTTGTGACCCTGGGTTTCTTCAATATCCGCCGCCCACTTGCCGTGACTGGTAACCGGATCGACGCTGAGGCCGATAATTTTCGTGTTGCGCTTGGCAAACTCCGGTTGAAGGCCCGCCATGTAGCCGAGTTCGGTCGTGCATACCGGGGTGAAATCCTTGGGGTGCGAAAACAGGATCGCCCAGCCATCTCCAATCCATTCATGAAAGTTAATCTTGCCTTGCGTGGTTTCCGCGGTGAAGTTTGGAGCTTCGGAATTGATGCGAAGAGACATTATTTATTTTCCTTGAAATAGTTTTCTTATCTCGATGGATGCATTGTTCCCCTTGAACGATTCAACGAAACCGTTCAGCCCAACGAAGACATTTACAGCACCGACCATGGTAAATCATCGAGCGCACATAACGCGTTGCGATAGAAGACAAATCGCTGGAGTGCCCAACGAACAAAAATAATTCACGAATCCAGAGGATAAGCGTCGCGAAATGCACCGTCCGAGTTGCATTGCGGGCAGACTCTTCGCAGTCTCAAGACGGCGAGATAACCAGTTGGTCAATGTGCGTGTCGGTGGAAATTGTGTCGAAACAATTTACGACGAAGCAGGACTCACCGTTAAGAATAAAAAACTCCGCGACAGTTGCGGTCGGAACAAGCGATGCCCAACATTGCCTCCCACGGGAGTGCCATTGGCGAACACGGTACTTTTCTCGCGCCGTAATTCTGTTTAGCATTCACCTCGCTCACGATTCCCAAAAAAAGAAAACTACTGACCAAAAAGAATTTGAACACTACTTCCCCCCGGTAAAATTAATGAAGCCTAAGAAGACAATTCTGTGTGTTGACGATAACGAACAATCCCTCTCTATCCGAAAAGTCCTGCTGGAAACCCGTGGATACCGCGTGCTTGCCTGCAACAACGGACAACTCGCACTGGACACTTTCCGCCGCGGCGGCGTTGACCTGGTGATCACCGATTTGATCATGCCCGGAGTCGACGGCTCGCGGCTGATCCAGGAAATTAAGACTCTCTCACCGCAAACGCCAACCGTATTGATCTCCGGGCGAGTAAAGATTTACGAGCGCGAAACGCTGGCCGATGTTTTCCTTCCCAAGGGAATGTACGAACCCGCGGAACTGCTGGAACGCATTCGCCTCTTGCTGGTGCGCAAGCGCGGTCCCAAGCGGACAATTAATTTTCCCGGCCTCCGCCCAGAACATGCAACCGTGGCTTGAGTGCCGCGTATTTGGCTTCACTCCTGTGATATTGTTTTCACTGGATGTCGGCCTTCATTGAAGCAAGAGAATTGCGCAAGACCTACCGGGTTGGCAAAATCGATGTGCCCGCCCTGCGCGGCATCTCATTCAGTGTGCAAAA
>Ga0182024_10007085_pt1 | contig 24317 bp, 19 predicted proteins | sample P32metaG_FD_120480 | JGI IMG/M metagenome (GOLD analysis project Ga0182024, IMG submission 120480) | Permafrost microbial communities from Stordalen Mire, Sweden - P3-2 metaG (Illumina Assembly) | ecosystem: Environmental > Terrestrial > Soil > Wetlands > Permafrost | place: Sweden: Stordalen...
CTTGACGCTTATTTGGGCACGAGCGTGTTCGAGCGCCTCATCAACTATTACCGGCTGGAATGGGGCCACGATGCCGCACCGACCGATCCCAAGGCGCCCGCGTCGCGCCGTACCGGCTGGCCGAATGCGCCGCTGACATCGCCGCCGATGCCTTTCACCGAGTGGCCCTATGGCGGGTCGACCTCTCTCGGTGTGACGCGGGCAAGCTCGGTGGACAGCCCGCTGATGGCGGCGCTCGCAAGCACGAGCTTCGGCAAATGGCTCAGCGACGCCCATATCCAGATCTACGGTTGGGTGGACGTCGGCGCCAACATCAGCACGAATTCGGTCAGGCCCGGCGGCAACTGGCCGGCGCCGGACGACTTCACGCCGAACACGATTCAACTCGACCAGACCGTGATCAATATCGAGCGCCTGCCCGACACGGTGCAGACCGATCACGTGGATTGGGGATTCCATTTCTCTGCGCTCTACGGTGAAACCTATCGCTACACCACCGCCTACGGTCTGTTCAGCAACCAGCTGCTCAATCACGACCGCTACTACGGCTACGACCTGCCGCAGGTCTACGGCGAGGTCTATCTGCCGCAATTCGCGCAGGGACTGCTGCTGCGGTTCGGCCGTTATGTCGCGATCCCGGACATCGAGGCGCAGCTTGCGCCGTACAATTACATGTACTCGCACTCGATGGCTTACGTTTTCGACAACGTCACCAATACCGGCGTGCTCGCGACGCTGGCGCTGACCAAGAACTGGTTCGTGCAGGCCGGCTTGACGGTCGGCACCGACACGATGCCGTGGAACATGGGGCAGGTGGTCGCCAACCCGTTCCCCAATCCGGTGTTCCCGAATGCGACGATGCCCAAAGACCCCGGCGCGCAACCCTCCTTCACCGGCGGCGTGCGGTGGCAGAGCGACAGCGGGCGCGACAGCGTTTATCTGGTCGCCAACGGCATCAACAACGGCACCTGGGGATACGACAATCAGCAATGGTACGGCATGACCTGGTATCACAGGTTCGACGAGCGCTGGCATCTGTCGTTCGAGACCTATACGGCAAGCCAGCACAATGTTCTGAACATCACCGATCCGCTGGGCATCGTCGCCAACGGCGGATACCCGCTTTCCGCGCAGCTCATTCCCTTCAACACCCCGAACCTTGCCCATTGCAGCGATCCGGCTGCGGTCACCTGCACGGCCCAGGTCTATGCCGCCGTCGCGTACTTGAACTATCGGCTCACCGCGCTCGACAATATCTCGTTGCGCCCCGAGTTCTACGACGACATGGAAGGCCAGCGCACCGGCACCAAGACCCGCTACGTGGATTTCGGCATCGGCTGGCAGCACTGGTTCTCGCCGCAGATCGAGATACGGCCCGAGGTAACCTATTACAGGTCGCTCGACGCGCCGGCCTTCAACGGCAATTTCAATGCGACGCCGGCGATCGCGCCGAACAGAAGCTATGCGCTGATCGGCGCCATGGACCTGATCTGCCATTTCTGAGATCGCAACCTCGTCAATTGTGCACGGCGATCGGCGAGCGGTGGCGGCGACTCGCATAAGAGGATATGATTCGGCGCAGCCGGAGAGTCGAGCATGAGTCTCGAACCGCTGCTGCAGGCAGACCCCGCCATCAGGCTCCATGCCTTTGCCGCCATGGCTGCGTTCGGGCTCGGGATCGTGCAGCTTGCCGCGCCGAAAGGCACCCTGCCCCACCGCGCCGTCGGCTGGACCTGGGTCGCGCTCATGCTGATCGTCTGCGTCAGCGCATTCTTCATCCACCAGATCCGGCTATGGGGACCGTGGAGTCCGATCCACCTGCTGGCGATCTTCACGCTCATCATGCTGCCGGTCGCGGTGCTGGCCGCGCACCGGCACCTCGTCGAGCGTCACCGCCGCGGCATGATCGGCATTTTCGTCGGCGCACTCGTGGTCGCCGGACTTTTCACGTTCCTGCCCGGCCGCATCATGCACGCGGTCGCGTTCGGGCATTGAGTCGATCCAATAGCTGTTTGCGCGCAGGGGGCAGACGTAGAAGGAGGCAGACATGTGCGAACGTTGTGTGGAGGATGCGGCCCGGCGTACGTCGTTTGCGCGCCGGCATGTCTTGCAGTTCGCGGCGGTCGCGGCTGCGGGCCTCGCGGTTGCTCCGCTGGCGCCGGAGGCGAATGCCAAGGGGCCACCGCCGAAACCGGAGAACGTCGTCTCGCCCGACGCGGCGCTCGACCGGCTGGTGCAGGGCAACGCCCGTTACGTCGGAGGCCTGACCAAGCGGCACGACTTCAAGCACGAGCGCGAGCCGCTGACTCAGGGGCAAAATCCGTTCGCCGGCGTTCTGAGCTGCGCCGATTCCCGGATTGCCCCGGAGCTCTGCTTCGACACCGCGCGCGGCGACCTCTTCGTCTGTCGCGTCGCCGGCAATTTCGCCAACGATGACATCGTCGCGAGCTTCGAATATGCCGTCGCGGTGCTGAACACGCCCCTCATCATGGTACTCGGCCACGATGCCTGCGGTGCGGTGGACGCAGCCATCAAATCGATCAAGGACGGCACCACACTGCCTGGCCATCTGCCGTCGCTCGTCGCCGCGCTCGGTCCGTCGGTGAAGGCGGTGCAGGACCAAGGCGGCGACATGCTTGCCAATGCGATCCGGGACAATGTCGTGCGCAATGTCGAGAAATTGCGGACTGCCGCTCCGATCCTCAAGGCGAACGCCGACGACAAGAAAATCCGCGTCGTCGGCGCCATCTACCGGCTCCAAACCGGACGCGTCGACCTGGTGAGCTGAGACAGGCGCGGCGTCAGCCGGGCGAGGATCGCGCCGCGCGTCCGCCGTGGCGCGTCGACCAGGCGACAGGATCGACCAGAAAGCGCTCGATCGCGGCGCGGTCCTCGGCCGCCAGATGCTCGCCCGGCGCGCCTTGCAGGACGTCGGCCCAGGTCGCCAGCGCATGCAGTTCGAGATGGTCGTCTCTGAGGCGCTCCAACGCGCCCGCAAAGGCATTGTGATAGAAGATCGTCAGCGCGTGCTCGACGGTGGCGCCGGCCGATCGCAGCCCGCGGGCGAAGGCGAGCTTGCTGGCGCCGTCCGTGGTCAAGTCGTCGACCAGGAGGACGCGCATGCCTTCGACGGTGCCGCCCTCGACCTGGGCGTTGCGTCCGATGCCGAGCGGCCGCTTGCGGACATAGCGCAGCTCGAGGCCCAACCGCTCGGCGAGCCACGCCGCGAACGGGATGCCGGCGGTTTCGGCGCCGGCGATGGCGTCGAACGCGCCCGCCGGAAAGGCCGAGGCGATGTAGTCGCCCGCAAGCTCGGTGACGGCGCGGCGCACCTCCGGCTTGCCGATGAGCACGCGGCAATCGACATAGACCGGGCTAGCCCAGCCGGCCGCGAGGATGAACGGCTGCACCCGGCTGATGTGGATGGCGCCGGCCTTGAACAGAAGGAGCGCGACACTGCGGCCGATTTCGCTGGCAGTCATGCGGCGGCCTCCTTGAGCGCGGCGCGCATCACCGCGACGCCGGCGGCAAAGTCCTCGATCGCCATAGCCTCGTCTGGATTATGCGAGCCGTGCTCATTGCGCACGAAAATCATGGCGCTCGGGATGCCCTCGTTGGCGAACACCGCGGCGTCGTGCCCGGCGCCGCTCGGGATTTCCTCATCGGGCAGGCCGAGCGCGCGGGCGGCGGCGCGCAGCCTGCCGACCCAGCCGGCATCCATTACGGCGGGAGCGGATTGCAGCCGGCGGTCGAGCTTGAACACGACGCCGCGCTCCTCGCCGACCAGCCGGCATTCGGACAGGAAGAGGTCGTAGAAGGCCTCAAGCGTGTCCTTGCTCTGGCTGCGCAATTCGAAGCTGAAGCTCAGCCGCCCGGGAATGCGGGCGATGGCGTGCTCGCGCGGGTCGGTGGTGACGACGCCGATGGTGATGACGAGGTCGCGCCCGCGCTCCAGCAGCGTGCGCCAGTGGCGATCGAGGTGCGAGACGAGTTCGGAGGTGGCGAACATCGCGTCGTGGCGCAGCCAGCGCGGCACCGCGCCGGAATGGCCGGCGGCGCCGACGCATTCGACGACGCGGTGACGGACGTTGCCGCGGATGCCGGTCACGATCCCGACGGGCAGCTGCCGCGCCAGCAGCACCGGCCCCTGCTCGATGTGCAGTTCGACCCACGCCGCGAAGCTCTTCGGATCGACCAGCGGCTCGCCGTTCTTGATGCGATCGACATCGGCGCCGACCGCGCGCATGCAGTCGCCAAGCGTATGCTCCGAGGCGGCGTCATTCACCGCAAGGTCGGCCGCCGAGAGTTTTCCGAACAGGGCGCTCGAGCCCGTATAGGCCTTGCCGAAGCGCGCGCTTTCCTCGCCGCGCAGGCCGTAGAGCTTCAAGGTCCGGCGCGGCCGCAGACCATCGTCCTTGAAGCCGGCCAGCACCGCGAGGCCGGCAACGACGCCGGCGGCGCCGTCGAAATTGCCGCCCTGCGGCACGGAATCGAGATGCGACCCGCAGGCGAGATACGGTAGCTCCGGCTCGGTGCCCTCGAACGTGACCACGAGGTTGGCGGCGGCATCGCGCTCGCTCGCCAGCCCGAGCGCGCGGGCCTTGGTCTCGATGATGTCGAGCGCCGCGCTCTCGCCCGCGCCGTAGCTGGCGCGTGTGATGCCGACGCCGTCGCCTGTCGCGGCGCGCAGCGCCTCGAACGTCTCGGTCGCGAACTCGCGCACCCGCGCATCATCCCGCGACGATGCGGCGGTCGCGGTTTCGGCGGGGGCGCTCATGTGGTCGGGTTGAGCCAGGCGAGATCGGGCTCGTCGGCCTCCTCGATCACCACGCCGCCGGTCAAGTCCGCGACCCGGGCAATTTCGCGATGCAGGCAGAAGACCTCGAGGTCGTCGATGATGTTCGTCATGGCCGCGGGCTGGACGAAGGTTGCGGTGCCGACCTGCACCGCGCTCGCCCCGGCCAGCATGTATTCGACCGCATCGTCCGAGCAGGAAATGCCGCCGCACCCGATCACCGGGATGCGGATGGCGCGGGCGCACTGGAACACGTGGCGCAGGATGATCGGTTTGACGGCCGGCCCGGAAAGCCCGCCCATGATGTTGCCGAGGCACGGCTTGAAGGTCTTGAGGTCGATCGCCATCGACAGGATCGTGTTGGCCACCACGACGGCGTCGGCGCCGGCCGCCTCGGCGGCGCGCGCCACTTCCGGCATGTCGCCGGTATTGGGCGTGAGCTTGACCCAGAGCGGCAGCGAGGTTGCCTCGCGCAGCTGCCGGGTGACCTTTTCGGTCGCCTCCGGCCGCATGGCGAACGCCTTGCCGTCCTCCTCGATGTTCGGGCAGGAGATGTTGGCCTCGATCGCCGCGACGCCGGGCAGCGACAATTCCGCGGCGAGGTTGCCAAAACCTTCGGCGGTCGGCGCCGAGATGCTCACCACCAGCGGCGTTTCGTAGGGCGCATAATAGGGCAGCGTCTCGCCGATGAAATGCGCGACGCCCTTCGAGGGAATGCCGATGGCGTTGATCAGGCTGCCGGGACGCTCGACCACGCGCGGCAGCGGATTGCCGGTGCGCAGCTCCCGCGTGATCGTCTTGGTGACGAAAGCGCCGAGACGCCGGAAATCCAGCACCTGGTCGAGACCTTCGGCGAAGGTCCCCGACGCCGGCATCACCGGATTGCGCAGCGTCAGGCCGCCGATCCGCACCGACATGTCCACGACGCTCGCGGCGCTCACGGCAGCGCCTCCATCAGATCGAACACCGGCCCCTCGCAGCAGACGCGGCGCTGCACGATCTCGCCGCGAACGTTGAAATCGCGCACGCAGCAGAAGCACATGCCGAGGCCGCAGGCCATCTGCTGCTCCATCGCGACCTGGCCCGGCAGGCCGAACTCGCGGGCGAGCCGTTGCTGCACCCGCATCAGGCGGCTCGAGCCGCAGGTGAAGAACGCATCGCAGCGGCCTTGCGCGATCAGGCTGCGCAGATGGCGCTCGACATTGGCGGGACCGCTGGTCGATTCCGAATCCGTCACCACGATCACCTCGGCGCCGTGGCTGCGGAACAGATCGACCGAGACCACCAGTTCGGGGCGCCGCGCGCTGAGAATGGCGGTGACGCCGATGCCGCTCTGGCGCGCCGCCTCGGCGAGCGGGCCGAGCGTCGCCAGGCCGGCGCCGCGCCCGACCGCCACGATGTTGCGCCAGCGCGGGTCCAGCGTGAAGCCGATGCCGAGCGGTCCCATGATGTCGAGGCGGTCGCCCGCCTTGAGCGTGTCCAGCCCGCGCGTGCCGGCGCCCGTGACCTTATAGAGGAACGCGACCTCGCGCCGCGTGCTGCTGGTGCCGTAGAGGCTCATCGGGCGGCGCAGGAACGGCTGCTCGCCGGCGGCCGGTGCCGGACAGAGCAGCTGAAAGAACTGGCCGGGCGCGCCGGTCGCCGCGGCGTCGCTACAGCCGACGACGAGGTGGCGGTATTCCGCATTGACCTCATCGTTGGCGATGACCGCGCCGAGTTCCGCCACCACGCTCGCCTGCCAGGACGCCGGCGCGGCCTCGGCCGTTCGGCCTCGCGAGCGGGGATCGGCGGGGCCTGCGGCGGACTCGCGCGACACGATCGCAGGTCAGGAGAGCGCGGCGCCGCGCCGCTCCGGTATCAGGAGCAGCAGCGCGACGATGTCGAGGATGTAGAGCGCCGCCAAGAGCGCGATCGCCAACTCGAAGCTGTACATGCTGGCGATAGCGCCGACCACCACCGGACCGAAGCCGCCGATCGCGCGGCCGACGTTGAACAGGACGTTCTGCGCCGTGGCGCGGGCGGAAGTCGGGTAAAGTTCGCTCATCAGCGCGCCGTAGCCGCCGAGCATGCCGTTGACGAAGAAGCCCATCACCGCGCCGGCGACCAGCAGTTGGAACGGGTCGGTCAACCGGGAATACACGACCACCATGATCGCGGCGCCAAGCATGTAGGTGAGGAACGCCGGCCGCCGGCCGATGCGGTCGGCGATGTGGCCGAACATGAATATGCCGACCGCCATGCCGGCGATGGTCACCATGGTCCACACCGCCGATTGGGTGAGCGCAAAGCCGAAGCGGGTCGACAGATAGCTCGGCAGCCAGATCATGACGCCGTAGTAGCCGAAATTCTGCACCGAGCAGAGGATGATCATGCCGAGGCTGATCTTGACGGTGGCGCGGTCCGCCACCAGCAGGTGCAGCGCGGATTCCTTCGGATGATCGTGCGACTTCTTCACGAAGACTTCCGGCTCGTGCAGCGAATAGCGGATGAAATAGGCCGCGATCGCCGGACCGATGCCGAGAAAGAACATGCCGCGCCAGCCGATGATCGGCAACAGGATGGGCGTGACGATTGCGGCGGCGAGCACGCCGAGTTGCCAGCCGAGCCCCACATAGGAAGACGCCCGCGCCCGCATCGACGCCGGCCATGCCTCGGCGACGAGCGCCATGCCGATACCGAATTCGCCGCCGAGCCCGACGCCGGCGAGGGTGCGATAGAACAACAGGTCATAATAGCCGCGAGCGAGCCCACACATGCCAGTGAAGACCGCGAACACCACGATGGTCCAGGTCAGCACCCGCACCCGCCCGATGCGGTCCGACAGCACGCCGAAGCCGATGCCGCCCACCACGGCGCCGATCAGCGTCGCCGTCACCAGCGAAGCAGCCTCGGCCGGGCTCAATGACAGGTCGGTTGCGATCAGCTTGAGCATGAAGCCCAGGATCAGGAGATCGAACCCGTCCATGGCGTAGCCGAGCCCGGAGCCGATCAGCGCCTTGATCGCGTCGCGGTCGACGGTCGTGGGCCCGCCCACGTCGGCGAGGTCGGCGGTTGCAACGTGCGGATCCATCACTGTCCTCCCATGTCCCCTTTTGGGCTGCGCCGCTCCGAAACTTCCTTGCAAGATCGAGTCCACGCGCGCGGGCAACGCACGCATCTGCAATCGGACACGCTGTCGAACAAGCACACCCATCGTCGCGCCGCGAAGCGGCCGCGACGCCAAACCCGAAGCGCTAACGGTGGTGTCCGGACTGCCCAAAAGTCCGTGCTTTGAGAATTTCATAGCTTGATATAAATATCAAGACAAATCTCAATTATGAGATTTGTTCGGCAGCGGCCGAAATCGCCGCTTACGCCCGGCGCTCGACGTCTTGGACCAAGCCGCCCGCCGCCGGTTCCATTCCCGCCAGCGCCGCCGAGGCGAACGGCGGCCGCCAACTTGACGATGACGCGGCGTGGCGAGCGTCGATGCGTCGATGCTGGCGTCACTGCGGAAAATTCGCGGACCTGCCGGGCTGTGGACTAAGTGCACCCAAGCGGCTAAGACTAAGGCGTTGCGGCCCTTTCTGGCTTGGCGATGAACTGCGGAGCGCCAAGTCCTGGGCGCGGGGACCGAAATCACCGTCGCGGCGTATGACGAGACTAGCTAGGCCGTACTCATAAAAGCCGGCCCGATGTCCGCTTCAGTCCAAAAGCGACCGAAATCGGAATTACAAGGCGCCCATGCATGTCCGACAGCGTTCGGCAACGTCGCTTCCAACTGATCCTGATCAAGCCTTCGCACTATGACGACGACGGCTACGTGATCCAGTGGTTCCGCTCGATCATGCCGTCGAACTCGCTGGCTGCGCTCTATGGGCTCGCGATCGACGCCGCCGAGCGTCAGGTTCTTGGGCCTGACGTCTCCATCGATGTGACGCCGATCGATGAGACCAATACCCGGATCAAGCCGAAGAAGATCATCGCTCAGCTCAAGCGCCACGGCGGCTTCGGCCTGGTCGGCCTCGTTGGCGTGCAATCGAACCAGTTTCCGCGCGCCATGGACATTGCCCGCACGTTGCGTGCCGAAGGCGTGCCCGTGATCATCGGCGGGTTTCACATCTCCGGCTGCCTGTCGATGCTCACCGAGATGCAGCCCGACATGCAGGAGGCCCTCGACTTGGGGATCAGCCTGTTCGCGGGTGAGGCGGAGGAGCGGCTCGACGCCCTGCTGCGTGACGCCGCAAGCGGCACACTCCAGCCGATCTACAATTATCTCAACGACCTTCCCTCGATCCAGTCGGCACCCGTGCCGTTCTTGCTGCGCAAGCATGTCAAGCGGACGGCGGGAAATTACTCGACCTTTGATGCCGGCCGTGGCTGCCCATACCAATGCTCGTTCTGCACCATCATCAACGTGCAGGGACGGAAATCGCGACGCCGCTCGCCCGACGATGTCGAACACATCATCCGGCAGAATTGGGCAGAAGGCATTCACCGCTTCTTCATCACCGACGACAACCTTGCCCGCAATAAGGACTGGGAGATCATCCTCGACCGCATCATCAAACTGCGCACCGAAGAGAAGATCGGCGTCAGTCTGATGATCCAGGTGGACACGCTGTGCCACAAGATTCCGAATTTCGTCGAAAAATGCGCGAAAGCGGGCGTCACGCGTGTCTTCATCGGAATGGAAAGCGTCAACCCCGATACGCTGATCGCCGCCAAGAAACGGCAGAACAAGATCACCGAGTATCGCAAGCTCCTGCTCGCGTGGAAGGCTGTGGGTGCGGTCACATATGCGGGTTATATTCTCGGATTCCCGAATGACACTCCTGAATCAATCCGGCGCGACATTGCGATTGTCCAGCGAGAGCTGCCGATCGACATGATGGAGTTCTTCTGCCTGACGCCGTTGCCGGGCTCCGAGGATCACCAGATTCTCTACCGCAAGGGGGTCGCCATGGACCCCGACATGAACAAATACGACACCGAACATCCGGTTACGGCGCACTCCAAAATGACTCAGACGGAGTGGGAGGAGATTTATCGCGCCGCCTGGGACATCTACTACACGCCTGAACATCTGGAACGCATCATGCGCCGGGCAGGCGCCACCGGCATCAAATTAGGCTCGCTCGCCGGAACCCTGCTGCATTTCTCTCAATTCACTGCGATGGAGAAAGTCCATCCGCTGCAGGGCGGCATCTTTCGCTTAAAATTTCGTCGCGATCGCCGGCCGACACTTCCGATCGAGGCAATGTGGGCCTTTTATCCCAAGTACCTGTGGGATTCGGCCGGCAAGCTGGCGCGGGCTGGACTAGCCGCGCGTCGCCTCTACCGTCTGGCGAAGACGATCAAGGCCGACCCGCAAAAGATGGCCTATATGGACCAGGCTTTGTCACCGGCCGTCGAGGACGACTTGGACTCGCTGGAGCTGTTCAACCAGAACGACGCGGCGCGCCATGCGGTACAGCATGAGCGACACGTGCGCGAGCTGACTGCGAACCAATCGGGTTCGCACGGCTAGGCGCCCCGAAGAAAATTTTTTCGGCGGCCGCACGGCCGCGTCATCACGCATCGAATCGCAATCGAAGCGGCTGGTGCGCTTAAATGGCGACCGACCGCGGCGCCATGCCTGCAAAAACAGCGCCGAGACAGGGAATGGGACGCCGATGAAAAAATCCGCAACGATGCTGTTGGCGATGTTCGGCCTCCTCTGCGCCACGCTGATGCCGGCGCTGGCGCAGAACTGGCCGGAAAAACCCATCAGGCTGATCGTGCCGTTCCCGGCCGGCGGCGGCACCGATTTCGTCGCGCGGCTGGTGGCGCAATATCTGTCGCAGCGGCTGAATCAGCCGATCTATGTCGAGAACCGCGGCGGCGCGAACGGCGCCGTCGGGCTGCAGGCGCTCAAGCAATCGGCGCCCGACGGCTACACGCTCGCCGCCTCGTCCGATACGCCGCTCACCGTCAACCCCTGGCTCTACAAGGATTTGTCCTACGACCCGCTGCGCGATTTCATTCCGGTGGCGTCGTTCGTGCGGCTGCCGGGAATGCTGGCGGCAAACCCGGCGCTGCCGGCGAACACCATTGCGGAGTTGATCGCGCTGGCGAAGCAGAAACCCGGCAGCATCGCCTACGGCTCCGCCGGCGTCGGCAATTTCAGCCATCTGGCGATGGTGCTGTTCTCGCAGGCGACCGGCGTTGAGATGCTGCACGTGCCCTACAAGGGCACCGGCCCGATGGCCATGGGGATCCTCGGCGGCGAAGTGCAGGTCGAGTTCAACAACGTGTCGACCCTGTTTCCCTATGTGAAGGACGGCAAGCTCAAGGCACTCGCGGTCGCCGAGCCCAAGCGCATGCCGCAGTTTCCGGACTGGCCGGCGGTTGCCGAGACCGTGCCCGGCTTCGAGATGGCGCCCTGGGTCGGCCTCATCGCGCCCGCCGCTACGCCAAAGCCGATCGTCGACCGCCTCACCGCGGCCACGCTCGACGTGCTGCACGATCCGGCGATCGCCAAGCAATTCGCCGAGCAGTACCTCACCGTGATGGCGCTCGAGCAGGGTCCCTTCGCCGCGCTCATCCGCAGCGATCTCGACAAGTGGGGCAAGGTGACGAAGGCCGCGGACATCAAGATGGAGTGAGCCGGGATTGTCGTCGCCGCTGATGCGCGTGTTGCGGCCTCACCGCGCCGGGATCGCTTTGATCGCCGTGATCTCCTGGACCGACCCGCGCCAGCCGGCCCGGGTCGAGGTCGCCGTCAGCGGCGCGGCGTAGCCGTCGGGGCGAAGCACGGCGCGCCCTTGACTGGTCGCCCGGGCGCCTGCTCCGGACGGCGACAGCCACGTCATCGCCACGCTGCCGTCGGCGCCGGCGGGCTCGACGGTGACATCGATCGGCGAGCTGTTCCAGGAGATCGTCGAGGCGCCGGTCTGTTTGGCGACGTCGAAATAGGAACGCGCGAAGTTCATCGCTTCGATGGCGCCGGCGAGGTGCCAGGCGACCTGATGCGCATTCTGCTGCCGGTCGGCGACGCTGTGGCCGATCGAGCGTACCGCGGAATCGCCCGGCAGCGACTCGGCGCGCACATCGAGAACGCGCTGCAGCTTGGGCCAGTCCGCCACTTCCTTGAGGAAGCCGCGCCCATCGACCAGCATCTCGATCGGAACGCCGTCGAGCATGAGCGCCGCAGCCGCCACCATGTCCATGCCGCGCGGCGAGCCGCCGCCCGGGCGTTCGACCTCGCTGACGAGGAGGCGCAGGCGATAGCCGTCCTGCTCCCGCGCCAGCGCCGTCGCGCTGAGGCGATAGGTGATGCTGACGGCGTCTTCGACCTTGGCGGGCGGCGTCGCCGGAACGTCGTGCAGCCGATGGCTCACGCGAAAATCCTGCGCGACGCCGAGCGCCGGAGCGAACACGATGCGCGGCATCTGCTCCTGCGCGCGCGCCGGCGACAGCGCCGGGACGATCGCGGCGGCGACAAATGCGCGGCGCGTGAGCCCGATCGAGGCTTGGCGTGCAACCATGATGGACGCGATCATATGACGAAGCCTCCCCGCCGCAAGCCTATCATGTCTGACGCGGTGCGCATGGCGCAACCGTCGCCGCTCGTTGCCCCGGCGTCACTCGCGCCGCGGAATATGCCGCGCCGCCTGCGCCAGATACCAGGTCGCGATCTCTTCGCGGGTCGGAAACCACACCTGAGATTTTCCCTTCACGTAGGCGATGAACTCGCGCAGCGCGGCGATGCGGTGCGGCTGGCCGATGACGTGGGGATGCAAGCCGACATTCATGATGCGGCCCGAGCTGGCGCCCTCGGCGTAAAGCTCCTCGAAGCACAACTTGAGCATCTCGACGCCGTCATGGGTCGAGAGGCCGCCGCGCGCGAACATGTTGAAGTCGTTGACGTCGTTCGAGTACGGCACGCAGACGATCGGACCGTGCACGGTGTCGATCAGATAGGGCTGGTCGTCGTTGAGATAGTCGCAATAGGCGATGAGGCCGAACTCCTTGAGGAAGGCCGGCGTGTGGAGCGTGCCGCGGATCGCCGAGGAGAGCCATGCCTTGGCCGGCTTGCCGACCACCCGCTGATAGGTGTCGAGGGTGCGGCGGATGACGGCGCGCTCTTGCTCGGGATCGTGCGCGTAATAGGTGAGGAGATCGTTCTGCGCCCAGTTGTGCGGCACCAGCTCCCAGCCGCGCTCGGTGACGGCCTCGACGATGCGGCGCCGCTCGGTGAGAATGAGGCCGTTGCAGGTGCAGGACGGCGCGACGCCCATCGCATCGAACACCGCCATGAGCCGCCAGATGCCGACGCGCTGACCGTATTCGCGCCAGGTCCAGTTCGCGGTGTCGAGCACGTCGCCCGGCAGCGCATGCGGGATGGTCGCCGGGCCGCCAGCAAACAGCGGCTCCCGCTGGCCGGCGCGCGTCGGCTCCCAGTATTCGATATTGACGGTGAAGATCAGCGCCACGTGCGAACCGCCCGGGAATTGCAGCGGCGCGCGATCGGGCAGCGGCACGAATGGATACGACGAAGGCGGTTGCGGCATCACGGCGATGTCCCAGCGTGCGGCGCGGCGCGCCGCTCGGCGCGGTCGAGCCGCCAGGCGGTGACGCGGCGCGCCAGATCCGGCGCATCGAGGATGGCGATGGCGAGCAGGATGATACCGGTGACGAGGTCGTGCACATAGGGCGGCACGCCGATGGCGCTCAATCCCGAGCGCAGGATGCACAGCGTCAGCACGCCGGCCGCGATCCCCATGGCGCTGCCGCGGCCGCCGACCACCGACACGCCGCCGACGATCGCCGCCGCGGCGGCGGGCGCCAGCACGTCGGCGAGCGCGACCGGCGAGGCGGCGCCCAGGCTGTAGCTCAACAGCACACCGGCAAGCGCCGCGCAGGCGCCGGACGCCGCGAACACGCCGACCACGACGCGGTCGGTGTTGAGCCCGGCGATACGGCTGGCGCGGCGGTCGCTGCCGGTCGCGATGATGTCGCGGCCGATATGCGTGAAAGACATGACCAGAGCCGCGAGCACGAACACCGCGAGCACCGCGGCGCTGCGCACCGAAAGAAGATGCGCGATCGGCGCATTGAGGCCGAGCGCCACCGTCATGTTGGGATAGCTGATGGTCTTGTTCTCGGTCAGCACGTAGGTGATGCCCTGCTGCGTGAGCAGGCCGCCGAGCGTGACGCCGACCGAGCTCAAGCCGAGCCGCGTCATGATCAGGCCCTGCAGCGTGCCACTGACGATGCCGGCGCCGACGCCAAGCAGCACGCCGAGCCAGGGATGCACGGCGCCGGTCATGACCGCGATGCAGCCGGCCAGCCCGACCATGCCGGCGACGGAGAGATCGAACTCGCGCACCAGCATCGAGAGGCCGAGGCCCAGCGCTACCAGGCCGAGCGTGGCGAACAGCTGCATCACGCTGAAAATGGTGCCGAGGCTGAAGAAATAGCCGGTGCCGCGATCGATCGCGGACAGGACGACGATGGCGCCCGCCATGATGGTGAAGGGCCGCTCATTCGCACCGAGCAGGAATCTCGCGGTGCGGCCCATGGTCAGCGCCGCTCGCCGATGGTGTGCAGCATGATGACGCCGAGCACGATGAGCCCGGTGATCAGGTATTGCAGCTCTTCGGAAAAGCCGCGCAGCAGCAGCACCACTTCGATGACGGCGATGACGGTGACGCCGGCGAGCGTGCGGAGCACCGAGCCCGAGCCGCCCTGGATGCCGGTGCCGCCGACCAGCACCGCGGCGATCGCCGCGTAGTCGTAGCCGACGCCGATCTCCATATCGCCGGAGCCATAGCGCGCCGCGAGCAGCACGCCGGACACCGCCGCGCAGGCGCCGGCGATCACATAGGCGATGGTGATGGCGGCGGTGCGGTTGATGCCGGCCGCGGTCGCGGCGCGCATGTTGCTACCGACCATCATCATCTCGCGGCCGATGCGCGTCCATGACAATATCAGCTGGCCGATGATGACGGTCGAGAAAAAGTAAAGCGCCACAGTCGGGATGCCGGCGACGCGGCCCTTGAACATGTCCAGGCCGGCGCCGCCCGGATAGATGCGATGGCCGCCGGTCGCGAACGCCGCGCCGCCGATGAGGAGCGACAGGCCGGCGATGCTGACCAGGATCGGGTTCGCCCTGAACAGGCCGACCAAAAAGCCCTGCGCCGCCGTGATGACGATGCCGAACAGCAGCGCAAGGACGAACGCCGGCGCGATGCCGAACGACAGGCTCGCCAGAAAGACCAGCGCCGAGGCCGAGACGGTGGCGCCGAGGCAGAGCGACATGATGTTGCCGGTCAGCGTGATGAAGGTCATGCCGACCGCAACGCAGCCGATGAACGAGATCGCCGTAAGGAGCGCGTTGATGCTCAGCGCCGAGGTGAAGCCCGGCGTCGACAGCGCGAACGCCGCGATCGCCGCCGCCGCGACGACGCGCACCGCCAGGACGAGATGCCGCGCCCGGGCGCCGCCAGGCGCAAAGCGCGCGCGCAGCGAGGCCTCGCTCATGCGGCGGCGATCGGGTGGGTGATGTCGGCCAGCACGCGATGCATGTCGGCCTCGCCGCGCCGGTAGCTGCCGATGCGCCGGCCGCGATACATGCTGACGACCACGTCGGCCATGCCCAACACCTCTTCGAGGTCGGACGAGGCCATGACGACGCAATAGCCGCGGTCGCAAAACCGCCGAATGAGCCGGTAGATTTCCGCGCGGGCGCCGACGTCGACGCCGCGGGTCGGCTCGTTCATCAGCAGCACGCCGGGCTTCGCACCGCCGAGCCAGCGGCCGAACGCGAGCTTCTGCTGGTTGCCGCCGCTGAGTTCATCGGCCGGCGAGCGCAGCCGCGCGCGGTCGACGCCGACGGCGGCGGCAAGGCTGGTCGCGGTGGCGCGCAGACGTCCGCGCGCCAGGACGCCGAGCCGGGTGTGCTCGGCGAGCTTGGTGGCGGTGAGATTCTGCCCGACGCGAAGCCGCAGAAACACACCCTCGCCGGCGCGGTCTTCGGAGATGAACTCGACGCCGGCCGCGCGGGCGCCGCGCACCGATCGAAGCCGCATCGGCGCGCCCATCACGCTGACCGCGCCGGTCGCGTCCGCCGCGAAGCCCGCCAGCGCGCGCAGCACTTCGGTGGCGCCGGAGCCGACCTGGCCGGCGATGCAGGTCACGGTGCCGCGCTCGGCGACGAGGTTGAAATCCTTAACGATCGGCGGCACGCGCAGTCCCCGTACCGTGAGCATCGGCGCGCCGGAGCGGCTCTCCCAGCGCGGATACATCTCGCCCATGGCGCGACCGAGCATCATCTGCATCAGCCGGGCGCGGTCGATCTCGGCGGTGGCGCGGGTGCCGATCAGCTCGCCGTTGCGCAGCACCGACACGGTGTCGCAGATCTCGAACACCTCGCCGAGCCGGTGCGTGATGTAGATGATCGATTTGCCGGCCGCCCGCAGCGCGCGCAGCGCATCGAAGATGCGCTCGATCTCGATGTCGGACAGCGTCGCGGTCGGCTCGTCGAGGATGAAGACGCGAGCCTCGCGCGTGAGCATGCGGGCAAGCTCCACCAGCTGGCGCTGGCCGATGCTCAGCGAGGCGACCGGCGCGTCGAGGCCAAGCTCGCCGAGGCCGACCTTGCGCAGCGCCGCGCGCGCCCGCTCGCGCAGCCCTTCGCGGCGGTGAAACAGCGGCACCTCGCGGTTGCCGAGCCAGATATTGTCGTTGACCGACAGCGCGGGCGCGAGGCTCAATTCCTGCGCGACGAACGCGATGCCGAGCGCTTGCGCGTGCTGCGGGCTCGCGATCGCGGTCGGATGGCCGTCGACGGACACCGCGCCGCCGTCGGGCGGATAGACTCCGGTGAAAATCTTGACCAGCGTGCTCTTGCCGGCGCCGTTCTCGCCACAGATGGCGTGCACTTCGCGGGGCTCGAGCGACAGCGTGACGTTTCTGAGCACCTCGTTCGCTGCGAACCGCTTCGTTATCCCTTGCGCGGCGAGGATCGGCATGGAGGCGAGGCTAGTACGAGCAGCCCGCGGCGAACTGCTCGACGTTCTCCTTGGTGATGCCATAGACCGGCACGATCTCGTATTTCTGGAGCGGCCCGCCATTGAAATAGCCGATGACCTTCTTGGCCGAGAACTCCGCCTCTTCGGTCGGGATCTGCGTCGCGGTGCCGAACTGCTGGCCGGACCGGATGTGGATGATGCCGTCCTTCATGCAGTTGCTGCCGACGACCACGATGCCCTTATCCGCGACGCCGAGCTTGAGCCCGGCCGATTCCACCGCCTGAATGGAGCCGGTGGCCTGGTTGTCGGCCATGTCGTAGATGCCGTCGATGCCGCCCTGGGCGTTGAAGCGCACCAGCAACTCGCCGGTGACCTTCTCGCTCACGGCGGTGTTCCACTTGCCGTCCTGGGTGTCGACCAGCTCGATGCCGGGGTGCTGGGCGAGCACCGCCTTGAACGCGTCCATGCGCGCCTTGACATTGATCTGCTGCGGGATGCCGGTGACGGCGACGACCTTGGCTTTGGTCTTGCCTACGGCAAGCAGGCCCTTGACCATGTTCTCGCCGGCCAGCCGGCCGAGCTCGCTGTTTTCGGTGCCGGTATAGGACGTGAACAGGTCTTCGTTTTCCTTGCGGATCGGAGTGGCGAACAGCACGACCGGAATGCCGGCCGCCTTGGCGCGCGTCAGCGCCGGCACGATCGCCTGGTCGTTGACGTAGCACAGCACGATCAGGTCGTACTTCTGCGCGATGGCGTCGTCGATCTGCTGCGACTGCACCGCGGCGTCGTAGTTGGCGCTGAGGCTCGTCACCTGCATGCCGGCCTGGGTGGCGAACTTGGTGAAGGTCGAGGTCCAGGCGCCGATATACGGGTTGGTGTTGGAGGTCGCGAGCACGACCACGCGTTTGCCTTGCGCGGAGGCCAGCGCCTGGCCGCTGATCGGCAGACTCACCAGGAAGAAAAGCAGGAACGCGAACAGCCCCATCAGCAGGCGCATGGCGATCTCCCTCGAAACGCGCGGCAGGGCAAAAATGGTAACGTCAATTCACCGGCCGCGCCAGAAGGCAGTCCCGGCGGGCGCAGTATGTCGCGTTGCCGAAATGCACATCGGTTAGCCATCGCGCCACCGCGGTGAGGCGCTCGTCCTCGTGCCAGCGGCCGAGCAGTTGAACGCCGAGCGGGGCCTCGTCGACCGCCAGCAGCGGCAGGTTGATCGCCGGCGCGCCGATGATCGAGGAGGCCTCGTTGAAGACGGCGCTGCCCTGGTCCATGCCGATCGGCCCCGGCCCGGGCGACGACAGCGTGATGAAGCCGTCGGCGCGCCGCGCCAGTTCGTCATGCATGGCGCGGAAACTGTCGCGCTCGGCGAGCGCGGCCCGATAGGTCTCCTGCGTGATGTGGGCGCCGTCCTCGATGCCCTTGAGGAGCCGCGGCGGCAGCTTGTCGGCGTAGCGCTCGCGGTATTGCAGCATGGGCCAGTGCATCTCGAAGCGGTAGAGGCTGGTCCACAGCCGCGGCGTGTGTGTGTGCGCGCTCTCGTAGGCCTCGATCGCCGGATCGTCGCGGCGCGAGACGATTTCGACGCCGGCATCGATCAGGCGCGCCAGATAAGCCTCGAACGCCGCCTTGGCCGGCGCCTCCGCGGCCGGCCAGCCGGCGGTGTCGAGGCGGATGAGGCGCGCGGGTTTTCGCGGCGCCGGCGCGCCGAGGCCGCCATAAAGGCCCGGATGCGACGGATCGCCGCCGGCCACGCTCGCGATGTGGCGCGCCGTGATCCACATGTCGGATAGCGTGCCGGCGAACACGCCGAGATGGTCCATGCTGTAGGCCATCGAGAACGCGCCCTGCCGGTTGATCGCGCCGAAGGTCGGCTTGAGCGCATAGGCGCCGCAAAAGCTCGCCGGCCGGATGGTCGAGCCGCGCGCGTGCGTACCGAGCCCGACCGGCAGCATCTGCGCGGCGACCGCCGCCGCTGTGCCGCTCGACGAGCCGCCCGGCGTGCGGCGCGTGTCGAACGGATTGCGGGTGCGCGCCGGATCGCCGCCGCCGAAGCACACCGTGACGGTCTTGCCGACCAGCACCGCGCCGCCGGCGCGCAATGCGCGCACGCACGCCGCGTCGGTCATCGGCTGATGGCCGCGGAACAGCTCGCTGCCGAACTCGGTCGGCATGTCGTAGGTCTCGATCAGATCCTTGATGCCGACCGGCATGCCGTCGAGGCGGCCGAGCGCCCTGCCCGCCCGGTAGCGTGCGCCCGCCTCGTCGGCCGCCAGGCGCGCCCGCTCGAGATTGAGGAAGGCGAACGCCATCACCGCGTCCTCGAGCGCCTCGATGCGCGCGATGCAGCGCTCCAGATAGGCGCGCGGCGTGTCGCTGCCGGCGGCGAATTTTTCCGCCGCGTCATGGAAGCTCAGCATCCGGTGCGTCGCCGGATCGTAGGCGCCCGCGGGCGATGGCTTGTTCACGGCCGACATCTAGCCCGTTGCGCTCGTTCCCGCGCAAGCGGGAATCCGGGGGATATCGCATCGCGGACTCCAAGGCCTGATTGGAAGATTCGTCGAGGACACGACGACTGCCTCCGCACCTGCGAGGAGGATAGCAGGTGCAACTTTGATTTCGGGCGAGGCCAGCGTTGACGGCTTTTCGCTCATGGTAACCGATTTGGTCACAAAAGCGACTTCCGCTACAATCACCGCATTGCGCTTGGTTACTACACTGATCGTGAGCGTGCAGCGCTTGCTGTGAAGAACGCGGCAGACAAGCCGTCTCACGTACCGGGGCTTCCAACGTGGCGTTGTCGGCACGTTCCACAAGGTCAGCGCTAAATATATGCCGCTGGATGTAGCGGAGTTTCAGTTTCGATATAACAACCGCGCCAATGCGGATGCTTCGGCGCGGTGGTGAGCGGATGTTAGGAGATTGGGCGCGGCTTGCCGGGTTTGGTGCGCTATTAGTCGCCGCAATTGTTGGTTCGATTCTGTGGGCACTAAATTATCCCCCACAGAATGCATCCTGGTCCTGCAAAGGTGAGTATAGCGCCCAACAGCTAAACGATAGTTCCCTGGGCTCTGTTGCTTGTAGAGCGCTTCAGACCGAAAAGTTGGCAGAAGGTTCCGGCAGTACACAGCCCCAGGGCGATCAAGATACCATCAAAACCACTGATAAGCTTTTGGCGCTTTTCACTGGATGTTTGGTGATAGTAGGCATTTTCCAGGCTTACTATTTGTGGGGCACTGTCACGGCTACGTTGAAGGCTGCCGAGGCAGCTCAAAGACAAGGTAAAATATTGGCAGCCGTTGAAGGACCGATGCCATTTGTTGTGCAGCTGAAATTCGTTCAATACGCTAAGATACCCGGCGACAAGGTTATCGATGATCCAGTCCGACCAGGGCCGATCCCGGCTAACTGTCGAATTCTGATCTGTATTGAGAATAAAGGTCGAAGCCCTCTCAGGCTGGTCGAAGTGTGCGTAGAGAAATTCATCGGGAACCCTTTGCCGGATCGCCCCAATTATATTCATGCCTCTGATTGGAATTTGGTTCTGGAAAAAGGACCCATTTGGCTCATGTTTCCAGACGAATTGGGCCACGTCACCCCCGCCGATCTGGGCGCATCCGTCGCGGCATACAACTTTGGAGGAGCATTTTGGGTCTATGGATATTTTGCCTATCCAGATCTTCTGGATGAAAGAGTTGAGCGCAAATTTTTGGCGCGATGGGACTTGGAGGCTGGCTTCGTCCCCGAAAACAGAGCTAGATATAGCTAGCAGAAATACGCCAATAGCAGTCGGCAGCCCCCTTCCTAATGTCGTAGGCCCATAACCCCGACCACGAAGGTGGCCAAGGCCACCGCCAAGGAGGCCAAGGCTATTGCGAGCATCACGTATTTGTCCCAATCCCGCTCGGTTCGGCGCCGAGGGCGGGACGATTTTTTGCGTCTCATACTATTTAGGAAATATTGGCTCTGTAACAGAACCGTCCGTAGAGCATGACCTGACCAGCCGGAAAACGGCCATTTCCCCATAAGAGGGACTTACCCTTATGAGCGGGACAACGCCCTTTTAGTGGTAACTTGTTTGGTTACAAAAGCCTTGACTTTCGTCCCTATTCCGGTTACTCAAATCGAATCTCGCTCACGAGGGACGTGTTCTCGAGGCACACCTGAATGCGGGGCGAGTGCGGTTCCTGCGGGCGGGGCTTGTCACTCCGCTCCCGGGCAGTCCGGGCATCGTCCCCGCCGGCATTAGGACCGGCGCGCGAGGTGCTTCGCTTAAGCGCGATTGTTTGGCGGCGCGGGTAACGCCCGCGTCCTCCCGCTCGCGTGAAGCGCGGCCTGGACTGAGTCGCGGCGTTCGCTCGCCGCGACGAGCGCCGCGGTCGGAGCGCCGAGAGGCGAGCGCGCCTGCAGCGCCAGGTGCGCCTCCGCGCCTGATAAGCGCGGACCCAAAGAGATCGCGCCTATCGGCGCTCCGCCTCCCTCACTTTTCGGGGAGCGAATCAAACAAAGCTCGGGCGCATCCGCGCCGCGAGAGCGCACGCGTTGATCCGCACTCGCGACGGCGGGAGACGGACGAAGACTGTGTAAGCCCCCGAGCCCGCGAAGGCCCCGGATCAGCGGTGCACCGCTGCGCGCTGCACCGCATCCGGGGAACGATGGCTATAATTACAAGTTGCTCCGTGCAGCGTCGTTTCCCGGGCGCTGCGCAGCACGAAGTGGTGCGCAGCAGACCCGGGATCGTGACAGACTCAGAGGATCAGTTGCGGGCGATGATCTCGCGCTCGTCGCGATGCACGATCGCGATATCGGCCAGCTTGCCGGCGCGGCGGCGCAGCGCTCGCGGGCGACGGCGGCGCGCAATGGCGGTGCGGCGGCGGCGGCGCGCGGTCGGGGCTTCGATGCGCACGGCGCCGAGGCGGGCGAACGGCTCGCGCAAGGTGCCGTCGCCCTCGGCGACGAGAAGCGGCAGGCCGAGCACGCGGCCCCAGGACTGCCACTCGGCGACGATGTCGTCGCTCTCGCTCGCGGCAAACAGCGGCAGCGACAGCGCCGGGTCGCCGTGTTCGAGCACGACGGCGATCGCGGTCGGCGCCTTGCCGGCCTCGCCGACAATACGGATCGCCACGCCGCGGAACGCCGCGACCGGCATGTTCAAGGCCATGCGGATGCCGCGCACCGAGCGGCGCAGCACCACGCGCTCGCGGTAGAGGTCGACGACGCGCAGGCGCTCATCGGCCGCCTCGTCGGCGGCTTCAAAACGCACAGGTAATGAGAAGGGGTCGAGCCGCAGCGCGCGGCTCGACCCGGCAGCGGTCCTGCCGGCTTCCATCTGACGCCCCGAAACTTGAGCTCCCCCCAGGCTGTTGCCGCCTGGTTGACGCGACAATGCCAGATGGCGGTCGCAATGGGCTTAAGAACCCTGGTTAAAAGGTCGTATTGCGCTTGCGACCGGGCCACATGATTGACGAGGCGTTGCCGGAGCAGCGCAAATTGCGTCATCTGTCGTGCGTGGAGCACAGGCCGACGTCCGCTGTTCGGCGGGCAGCGAGGCAAGAGGCCCTGCTGCGCCGTCGCCTTCGGCGTTGCTTAACGGGTTGAATACCGCACGCGGCAGGCACATCTTGTTGAGGCTGTCGCACCCGCCGAAACCCCAGACGCTCAACCCCGAAAAAAGCTCACACACAATGCCCTCGTCGCTGCTCGACCAGACCGCCCTCGCCGACCTTGCCGAACGTCTTGTCGGCGCTGCCAAGCGCGCCGGCGCCGATCAGGCCGACGCCGTCGCGGTGCGCGGGGTGTCGCTCTCCGTCGACGTGCGCGACGGCGCGGTCGAGGAATCGCAGCGCTCCGAGGGCGACGATCTCGGCCTGCGCGTACTGGTCGGCCGCAAGCAGGCGGTGGTCTCGACCAACGATCTCGACGGCAATGGCTTCGCCGCGCTCGCCGAGCACGCGGTCGCCATGGCGCGCGCTGCGCCCGAGGACCGCTTCGCCGGCCTCGCCGATGCGGCGCAGCTCGCGCACTCCTTCGCCGCGCTCGACCTGCTCGATCCCGACATGCCCGGCGTCGACGTGCTCGAACGGCGCGCCCAGGAAGCCGAGGCGGCCGGTCTTGCGGTTGCGGGCGTCACCAAGTCGGGCGGCGCCTCGGCCTCAGCCGGCATCGGCGGCATGGTGCTGGTGACGAGCCACGGCTTTCACGGCGCCATGCTCGGCTCGCGCCACTCCATCTCGATGTCGGCGATCGCGGGCGACGGCACCGGCATGGAGACCGACTACGATTACACCTCGACCTTGCACGCCGCCGACCTCGACAACGCGGCAAAGATCGGGCGCAGCGCCGGCGAGCGCGCGGTCAAGCGCCTCAACCCGCGCAAGGTCGCGACCCGGCGCGTGCCGGTGGTGTTCGATACGCGCATATCCGGCTCGCTGATCGGCCACCTCGCCAGCGCCGCCAACGGCAGCTCGGTCGCGCGGCAAACGAGCTTCCTGCGCGACAAGCTCGGCGAGAAGATTCTCCCGGCAGACCTCGAGATCATCGACGACCCGCTGCGGCCGCGCGGCCAGCGCTCGCGGCCGTTCGACGCCGAGGGCGTGCTGCCGCGCGTGCGCAAGCTGGTCGAAGGCGGCGTGCTCAAGACCTGGTTCCTCGATTGCGCGACCGCCCGCGAGCTCAATCTCGAAACCACCGGCCACGCCCAGCGCGGCGTGTCCTCGACCCCTTCGCCTTCCCCGAGCAACCTGCACCTCGTGCCCGGCGCCCAAAGCCCGCAGGAGCTGATCGGCGAGATTGAGGACGGCTTCTTCATCACCGACCTGATCGGCATGGGCGTCAACCTGGTGACCGGCGACTACAGCCGCGGCGCCTCCGGTTACTGGATCGAGCACGGCGAGCTGACCTACGCGGTGAGCGAAGTCACCATCGCCGGGCATCTTTCGGAGATGTTCGCGAGCCTCAGGCCGGCGAACGACCTCGTCTTCCGCTACGGCACCAACGCGCCGACGTTGCGCGTGGAGGGTCTGACTGTTGCCGGCCATTGAGGCGGTCGACGCCGCGTCGGCCGCCGCGCGGCTTGCCGCCTGCGTGCGCGAGGCCGGCGCGCTCGCTCTGTCGATGTTCCAGACGCCATTGAAGAACTGGACCAAGGACGCTTCCTCACCGGTCACCGAGGCCGACATTGCAGTTGATGCCTTGCTGCGCCAACGCCTGATGAGCGACGGCGAAGGTTTTGGCTGGCTGTCGGAAGAAAGCCTCGACGATCCGGCCCGGCTCGATGCGCGCCGCGTCTGGATCGTCGATCCGATCGACGGCACCCGCGCCTATATCGCGGGCTTTACGGATTGGGCGGTCTCCGCCGCCCTGGTCGAGAACGGCCGGCCGATCGCGGCGTGCCTGTTCGCTCCGGCGCTCGACGAGTTCTTCAGTGCGACCGCCGGCGGCGGCGCCACGCTCAACGGCGCGCCGATCGAGGCGACGACGGGAACGACGCTCGCCGACGCGCGCATCGCCGGCCCCAAACCTCTGCTCGA
>Ga0182024_10007086_pt1 | contig 24315 bp, 28 predicted proteins | sample P32metaG_FD_120480 | JGI IMG/M metagenome (GOLD analysis project Ga0182024, IMG submission 120480) | Permafrost microbial communities from Stordalen Mire, Sweden - P3-2 metaG (Illumina Assembly) | ecosystem: Environmental > Terrestrial > Soil > Wetlands > Permafrost | place: Sweden: Stordalen...
CGAACGACGAACGACGAACGACGAACGACGAACGACGAACGACGAACGACGAACGACGAACGACGAACGACGAACGACGAACGACGAACAGCATTGTCGGCGACCGGCACCGACGACGTCGTTGGCGAAGACCCGCCGGCAGATCGCCACTCGGGACGCAGCGCGGCGCGCCAGTGCACTCCAGCTGTGGCGCCGGCCAGTGGATCGCCCGAAGAGACTCCTCGAGCTTGCCGTCGAGCCCGCGTCGCCAAACACGGAATTGCACCTTCGTTCGTAATGCCACGAGCACGGCGTCATACGAGTCGGTAACTCGCTCGCGCAGCGGTTCAGATGTGGGTGGGTGCGCCTGGACCCTGACCGCCTACGTAACTCGGTGCGCAGGCAGTCGTGTTGGCTTCCCGCTTGTGTTCAGCTGATGTTGGCGACGAGCTCGCGCGGCGGGGCGATCCGCCCCCCCGCGCGCATCGTTCAAAGATCAGGAGACGACCGTCTGATCTCGACGCAACGCCGCCCAAGGATTGAGGCTGAGTCCACCGTTGTGCGCGCGTTGGCTGCGATGCCGTGCCAAGGCCGAGTCATTCGCCACAGTCCTACCGGACTCGGCGGCGGCGAGCACGGGTGCTTGACCGGGGCATCGCTCACGCCGTCGTGCCGTGTGCCGCTCGTTCAACGCGCGCCATTGGCGAGTTCGACAAGGGCCCGGTGGAGTTCGTCATCGGTGGCGCTTCGATCGACGCAGGTTTGGTGCGTCGACGGGGTCGGAGGGAGTGCGTCGGGTCGCATCAGGAGCAGTCGCGGGACGCCTGCTTCGGCCAGGTGCTCGATGCGTTCACTGTCGCGGGGCCAGCAGCACACGGCGACGCCGTGCTCGGATAGGAGCTGGGCGATGAATTCGCGTTCCTCTTTCGCTGAAACGGTCGGCCCGAACCACACGGTGCAACGTACGGGTGTGGTATCTGGGGGGCGCTGGCGAGCAGCTTGCATGGGGTCTCCATTGACCTTCGGTGAGGCGCCGTTGCTTCACCGAAGTCATTCAACGCCGACCGGGCGCAGTTGTCTCCCATCGGGCGCGGAGTTCTACGGCGATTTAGCGGCTACGCAGTCGTGGACGCCCAGTTTGGTTGGCCGCATCGCTTGCCGGTTGTGCGCTTGGAGCAAGCAGATGTGCGCTCCGCTGAGGTCGGGAGCGCGGCCTTCCGCGGACGTCACTCGCTGTCGTACTCGTCGTGGCGGCGCCACCAGAAACCGGTCTCGTTCCGACCGAGTGACGCGCGGTCGAGCCACTGATACATGCCCCACAGGCCGTCCAGCCCGCGCGAGTACGCCGAGTAGGTGTGGTACACGACGCCATCGTCGAGCACGAACGCGCTCACGCCGGGGCCTTCCCGCCGGTAGGTCGGCCAGTCCGTTCCGACGATGCTCGATGCGAATTCGTCGAGCCCGGCACGTTCCGCACCGGCAGCCGGCCGCAGGTCCATCGGGCGGAAGTTGTACTCGACCGCGCCTGAGTCCCACTCCTGTGTGGTGTGCGCGGCCTGGAAGTCGTGGTTGAAGTCGCTGCCGGACGACGAAGCCCACGGGAAGCTCCAGCCCATCCGCTCCTTGTAGGCCTGCAGTGTCGCGAGCGGAGCCCGCGACACCGCGCCGAGCGTGACGTCGTGATTCGCGAGGTGGACGACGGAGCCGTCGAAGCCATCCGCGATCGCCGAGCACGACGGACACCCTGCCGTGTACTCCGCCCCGAACATGAAGTGATAGATGAGGAGCTGCGAACGTCCGCTGAACAGATCAGCGAGGGACGCGGTGCCGTCGTCGGTGTCGAAGCGGTACTCCTTGTCGATTCGAACCCACGGCAGCTCTTGGCGTTGCCGCGCGAGTTCGTCGCTCCGCCGGGTCAGTGCCTTCTCGGCGTCCAGCAACTCCAGCCGTGCCGCAAGCCACTCTTCGCGGGTTCCGGTCTTGTGATCGGTCATTGTCCTTCTCTCTTGTCGTAACAGCGGCAGGTCGTCGTCCCACCGATGACGGTTCACATCGTTCGGGCCAGTCCGGGAACCGACGAGGGCGCGACGACGATCAGGATTCCAAGTCCGACGATCGCGAGGCCCAACGGCACATCGATGGCGGCTTTCGCGGGCAGGACCTTCTGGGCGATCATCGGGACGGCGATCACGGACATCCAGGTGACGCTCATGACGCTCAGCGCCACCAACATCAGCATCAGTCCGATGCTCGAGCCGACGCAGCACAGCCCGAAGTCGAATCCAGAGGCGACGCGCTCCCGACAGCGCCGACGGCAGTGCTGCTTGAACGGCGTGAACTCGTAGACACCTGCCGCGATCGCAACCGCGCCGGCCGCGAGATACCCGTGCGGCCGGTACAACGCGTACACGGCGACGCCCACGACTGTCCACACGCCAAGGTAGGACACGACGAACATCGCAACGGCGCGCACACGACCGCTGACATGAGCCCGTCGCAACACCGCCGGCACCGCGCCGGGCAGCATCATCGCCGCCATCATCGACACCCACACGACGATGAAGAACGCGAACGAACCGAGCCGGGTCGCGACGCCCATGTCCATCCCGTGCATCTCGCGGACCGCGACGGCCCAGGACGCGGCCGCGAGCCCGAGCGTCGCCGTCAGCGCGGCTGCCGTCACCGCCGTCGGTGTCGTCGTCGTGGGCGCGGGCGCGGCGCGCAACGTCGCCCGAGTGTCCATCAGGTGTCGCTTCCGGGCGGACGGTCGGGTCCCGGGTCGCCGCCCGCGACGCGCACCGCGAGCCGTTCGAGGTAGAGCGCCCAACCACCGCCGTGGTCGTCGACCGCGTCGTCCGGCAGGCCCGAGTGCACGAGACGCACGCGCGTCTTGTCGCCTTCGGGATGCAACGTGATCTCGATCGTCGTCGATCCGGGCGGGATCGGATGGCCGTCTTCGTCCCAACCGAAGGTGAAGACCACCTTCTCCATCGGAACGACCTCGACGTACTCCCCCGCCGACTGGAACTGACCGGCGACGAGCACCCGGTAGACGCCGCCGGGCCGCGGGTCGATCTCGGCGACCGTGCCGTGCCACTCGACGAGCTGGTCGGGTTCGGTGAGGAACGGCCAGATGGTCTCTGGTGTCGCCTCGATCATGATCTCGCGCATGAGCTGGGCCATCAGCGCTTCTCCTTGTCTCGTTCGGCGGCTTCGGCGACGTCACGGAGTCGCTCCAGTCCGGCCGTCCAGTACTGGTCGAGGAACTCGCGCAACTTCTTCATCTCGTCCCTATCCGCGCGGTACAAGCGGCGCGTCCCGTCGCGGCGCTCGGTCACCAAGCCCGCACCTTTGAGGACCGCGAGGTGCTGCGAGATCGCAGAACGGGTGACCTCGGCGAAATGGTCGGCGATATCCGTTGCCGGCAGCTCGCGCAACCACACCAATCGGAGGATCTCCCGCCGCCGAGGCTCGGCCAACGCCTTGAGTGCAGCATCCACCCCATGAGTGTAAGCTATCACTTACGTAAGTGTCAACTAAATATAGGTCCGGACGAAACCGCTGCGCCAAGGGATCCGTCGCGGGATCGGTCCCCGGTAGCCACCCCCGGTCGCACTCCCACGTCGCGTGCGTGGGTCGCGGTCGGGTGTTCGAACGCGTCGGCTCAGGGTGACGACGGGACTGCGATACGACCGAAGAGGTCGACGAGTCGCTCCACGAGTTCGTCGCGGCCCATCACGACCTTTCCTTCGTGCCACGCCCAGCAGAGCTCGCTCAGCGCGCCCATCTGCGCGTAGGCGATGAACCGGCGGTGGTCGAGTGACGCGCGGTCGGCCAGTTGGTCGACTGGGAGCAGCGACGCGACTCCGGCTTCGATGATGCGGCTGCGGAAGGGACTGAGCGGGCCGGCCTGCGTTTCGGTGATCAGAACCCGGGCCAGACATCGGTCGTCGAGCAACGCGGCGATGAACGCGTGCAGTCCGGCGTACACCGAGCCCCCGTCGGCACCGGGCCGGAACGGCTCGACCCGCTCGACCATGACGTCAATGGCTCGGCTCACCACCGAGGCGCCCAGCTCGTCGAGCGACGCGAAGCTCTCGTAGAAGTAGCGCTTCGTGAGTCCCGCGGCCGCGCACACATCCCCCACGCCGAGCTGGGCCGCGCCGTCGCGGCCCACCAACTCGTACGCGGCCTCGACGAGCCGCCGGCGCCGGTCGATCCGGCGGTCGGAAGCGCTGACGCCGCGAAATGGTCGGGTGACCGTGTAGTCCATCGCGCTGTTCGGCTCGTGGTTGACGTCCGGAAAGACCGAATTCTATGCTCCCGGGACGAGTTGATACCAGCTGGTGTCAACTCTTGCGGAGCGATGGGAGACGCGTTCGATGCTCACCACCCTCGCGCCCGGGTTCGACCTCAGCGACCCTGACCTGCTCGCCGATCACCTCCCACTGCAGGAGTTCGCGTACCTCAGACGCCACGACCCGGTGCACTGGAACGCGCAGGATCCGGCGGTCTGCGGCCACGGCGACGGCGGGTACTGGGCGGTCACCCGCCACGCCGACGTCACCGCGGTGTCGATCGCCCGCAGCGGCTGGTCGGTCGAACAGAACTCGGCGTTCGTCCGCCATCTCGACACGTCCGACGCGGCGCGCGAAGGAACGAAGGATCTGCTGTTGTGCATGGATCCCCCGCGCCACACACGCGTACGCGGCGTCGGGAACCGCTGCTTCACCCCGCGTGCGGTCAGTCGCCTCGAAGACGACCTGCGCGAACGCGCGGCGCGCATCGTGTGGGCCGCGTCCAAGAAGGACCGAGGTGACTTCGTCGCCGACGTCGCGTGTCGTCTCCCTCTGCAGGCGATCGCGAACCTGATGGGCTTCCCCGACGAACACCGCGAGCAGCTCATCCATTGGAGCGACCAGATGGCGGGCAGCGAGGATCCCGAGTACGGCCACGACAGCCAGTCGGCGTCGCTCGAGATCCTCGCGTACGCGTACACCGCGGCCGAGGCGCGCAAAGCCCGCGACATGGGCGACGTGACCAGCAGGCTGGTGTGCCCCGACTCGTCGGGACAGATGCTGTCGAGCGAGGAGTTCGGGTTCTTTTTCATGATCCTGGCCGTCGCGGGGAACGAGACGACACGACAGGCGATCGCGCACGGGATGTTCGCGTTTCTCGAACATCCCGAACAGTGGGAACGTTGGCGCGAGGAACGGCCCGTCTGCGCGGTCGACGAGATCCTGCGTTACGCGTCACCGGCCGTCGTGTTGCAACGCACCGCGACTGCCGACACCGAGATCAGCGGCCGACCGGTCCGCGCCGGCGAACGGGTCGGGCTGTACTTCGCGTCGGCGAACTTCGACGACGACGTGTTCGACGACCCGGAACGTTTCGACATCGGGCGCACCCCGAATCCACACGTGACGTTCGGAGGTGGCGGCGAGCACTACTGCATCGGTGCCAGCCTGACCCGCCTCGAGGTGAGGATCATGTTCGACGCCATCGCCGACGGGCTGGCCGATATGCAGTCGCTCGGCGCGCCACGCCGGCTGCGGTCCTCATGGTTGAACGGGATCAAGGAACTGCCCGTCGCCTACCACGCGTCCGGGGCACGGGTGTGAGCGCCGCCGACCCGGACGTGACCGTCACCGCGACGGGAATGGGTCGCGGCACGGCTCGGCGCGCCGACCGAAGCGTTGGAGATCCGCAGCGTCGAAGTCGGACCGCCGGGTCCGAACCAGGTGCGCATCGCGACCGAGACGTTCTGCCTCGATTTCAACGACATCGACACGATCCACGGCCGCTACGGGCTGTTGAAATTCGAACCGCCGTTCGTTGTCGGGATGGCCGCCGCCGGAGTCGTCGAGGCGGTCGGGCCCGGAGCGGAAGCGTTCGCAGGACAGCGCGTCGTCGGCTGCACGGCCGGCGTGCGGGGCGGGTACGCGTCCGCGGCGCTGCTCGACACTGCGAGTGTGCAGATCATTCCGAGATGGCTCAGCTTCGTCGACGGCGTCGCGATGTACTTCCCGTATGTCCTCGGATGGTTGGCGCTCCGTGAGCGCGGTCGTGTGCAGCCGGGCGACATCGTCCTCGTCCACGCGGCCGCGGGCGGCATCGGCTCCGGCGTGGTGCAGTTGGCCAAGGCGTTCGGCGCGACCGTCATCGCGACCGCAGGAACCGACGCGAAGGTCGGCTTCTGCCTTGAACTCGGCGCCGACTACGCCCTCAACTACCAGACCGACGACTTCGTCGCGTTCGTCAACGACGTCACGAACGGTCGCGGCGTCGACATCGCGTTCGACACGGTCGGCGGGCAGGTCACGACCGACACGTTCCGGGCGATGGCGTTCAACGGGCGCCATCTCATCGTCGGGTTCTCGGCCGACATCGAGGCAGAGGAACACCCGGTCAGTCTCCAGCCGAGCATCTACGGCAACTTCGACCTCGTCGGCGTGTGCTTCGCGTTTGTCGATTCGCCGCGCACGACCCGGTTGTTCGGCATGAACTTCCTGTCGACAGCCGATAGTGTGCGCATCTGGCGCAATGTCCTCCAGATGGCGAGACAGGGCCGCATCCGCGCCGTTGTCGGCACCGAGATCGACTTCGACGACGTGCCCCGAGCCCTCGAGGCCATCGAACGTCGCGAGACCACCGGTCGCACCGTCGTACACGCGCCCCGGAACCCCGCCGACTGATCGACCCGTTACCCCGACGCCACCCGGCGGTCGTCGTGACCGACGCGTGCAGCGGTCGGAGGTGCCGATCTCGAAGATGTACTCCTCGCCGAGATCGAACTCGATTGCCAGCCCGGGCTCGTCGTGCAGCGGCGAGGTTGTGAGCCGGTCCCGCTGAGGCGTACCGCGGTCCTTTCGACCAGCTTTCGGCCATGGTTCGAGCGCGACTTGGATCTCACCCGAGATCCGGGTCCACAGGTGAAGGTGTCGCGCGTCTCTACCCAGGGCGCGGCCGTGAGGTCGCTACCGCGGTGCCGTCGCGCCGGAACGGTCTTCGGAAGGTGACGTCAGGGTTGGTGGTCCTCGCTCACGCCTTCGGGACGTCGGTCGCATCGTCGTGATCCTCCAGTTGCGCACGCGACACGCCCCACAACCGCTGGGAGTACGACTGTCCGGCGTCGGACACGAAGGCGACACGGTGCTCGCGTGCGAGGAACTCGGCCATCCAATGGATCGCGACGCGACGCGTGACGAACTGGGGCTTGGGCTCGTTGCCGCGTCGCCACTCCCACACAAGCTGGCCGGTGTCGGTCTCGCATTGCACGAGGCGGAAACCTGCGTCGGCTGCGCCGGCGAGCACGGTCTTCTCGTTGAGCGGCGCCACGGGACGATTCACCATCGCGCGTTACGGTCGTGGGGGCGCCACGGCTTCGACGTTGATCTCGATGCGGGCACGCCTGCCAACGAGCACCCCACCGGTTTCGAGCGCGACGTTCCAGGTGAGGCCCCAGTCTTCGCGGTCGACGTCGCCGGCCGCACTGAACCCGATGCGTTCATCGCCGGCGGGTGAGCCGCTCGCTCCCTCGAAGTCGACTTCGAGGGTGGCGGGACGGGTGACATCGCGCACGGTCAGGTCGCCGGTCACCGTCCATGTCTTGGATGGGCCGGCTTCGACCCTGGTCGACCGGAACGTGATGGTCGGGTAGGTCTCGACGTCGAAGAAGTCTGCGCCTCGGAGATGGGCGTCGCGTTGCGGGTCGCCGGTGTCGAGGCCGGCGACACCTATGTCGACCTCGACGTGGGACTGCTCGGGTTCGTCGGCAATGGTGATGGTCCCCGACACGTCGGCGATGCGGCCCCGGACCTTGGTGATCATGAGGTGTCGGGCGACGAATTCGACCGACGCGTGGTGAGGGTCGATGGTGTAGACGCCGGCGACGGGGAGCTCGCGGTCGTCGCGTGTGCGAAGCACGCTGAGTGTGCGTTGGGTCATGAGGGTCTCCTCTTCGTGTTGTCGGAGTCGTTCACGCGTGGCGTGACTCGACCGTTGTGACGAGCGAGTGGGCGCCGACGCGGATGTCGACTGGGGACGCGGGTGTCGTCGCGCCGCTCGTCCCGACGACGTGCGCGCGGTGCCGCACGGTCGTCACCGGGCCTCGTTCGTGGTGGTGGCGGTCGGCAGCTCGTCGCGCGGCCACGCCCAGGCGGGCACCGCCGGCGGCTCGGACAGCCGGCCGACCGCGACGGCGGGGAAGCCGTCAATGTCGGTGCCGTCGTCGAAGTGGGTGCGTTGTTTGACGACGGCGCCGGCCCGCACGACGCATCCGGCGCCGACCTCGCTGTGGTCACAGACGATGGCGCCGGGTTCGATCACCGAGCTGGCGCCGATGCGACAGCCGTGGATCATGGCGCCCGGGCCGATGATCACACCGTCGTGGACGATGAGGTCGTTGTCGGGAAGGAGGTGCAGGACGGTGTTCTCGAGGATCTGGACGTCGTCGCCGATGCGCACCGGTCCGTGGGAGTCGCCGATGATCTTGACGCCGGCGCCGATGATGGTGCGTTCGCCGACGACGACGTCACCGGTGAGTTCCGCGGTGGGGAACAGGGTCGCCGACGTGGCGACGCGGGGAACGACGCCGCGGTAAGCGTAGAGCTGGCCCATCAGGCTGGTCTCCTGTGTGCTGGGAACCGTGACCGTGGTGTGCGGCGGGATCGACAGGTCGCCGTCTCGGAGGCCGGCGAGTCGTCGCAGGTCGTCGGCCGACGCGGTTCTCACGACACGGGCCGGTCGTCCGACCGCGACGACATCGTCGGGCAAGGACATCCCAGTGGGGACGAGGGTGCCCTCGCCCAGGAACACACGGTCTCCGAGCCGCGCGCCGGGCATCAGGATGGACGCGTTGCCGATCTCGCAAAGGTCGCCGACCGTCGCGCCGACGACGATGCAACGGTGGCCGAACGTGCTGCGCCGGCCGATCGTGGTCGGGATGCGGGGATTGCCGACCACCACGGAGTTCTCGAGGACCGCCGAGCCGGCGCCGACGTCGACACACGCGCCAGCCGAGCGGACGACGGCGCCCTGAGCGAGCAACGACCCCTCACCGAAATGCGCGGCGCCGATGACGACCGCGGAGTCCGCGATCTGTGGGACGCGGGTCCCGGGCTCGCGTGCGGTCTCGGCCGGCCCGACGCTCATGGGTGCGAGTACGACGGGACGCCATCGAGGGCGAACGCGACATCGTCGAGGTAGCAGTAACTCCAGTCCTCGCCCGGCTCGTAGGACTGGATGAGCGGGTGCGTGTGCGAGCGGAAGTGCGCGGTGGCGTGGCGGTTCGGCGAGTTGTCGCAGCAGCCGACGTGACCGCACGACAAGCACATGCGCAGATGCACCCATTGTCCGCCGATGCGCAGGCAGTCCTCGCACCCGTCGCTGCTCGGGGTGACGTCACCGACCTGGTCGAGGTGGGTGCAGGGTTGGCTCACGCGAAGTTCCGGGGTACGAGTTGGTCGGCTGGGATGATGCCGAGCCGGCCGGCTTGGAAGTCGTCGATGGCCTGTTGGATTTCTTCGCGGGTGTTCATCACGAACGGGCCGTAGTGCGCGATCGGCGCCCGGATCGGCAGGCCTCCGAGCAAAAGCACATCGAGAGACTCGGCCTGCTGGTCGGCGGCGGTCACGACGAGGTGGTCGCCCGGGCCGAAGACGACGAGTTGGCCGTCGTGCACTGGTCGGCTCTCCGCTCCGACGGTCCCGCGACCGGTGAGGACGTAGGCGAACGCGTTGAAATCGACAGCCCACGGGACCGAAAGTTGCGCGCCGGGGGCGAGGGTCACATGCGCGTAGGTGATCGGCGTGTGCGTGACCCCGGGCCCTTCGAAGCCCGCGATGTCGCCGGCGATGACACGGACCAGCGCCCCGCCGTCATCCGAAGTGAGCAGGCGAAGCGCGTCCCGGGTGATCGACTGGTAGCGCGGCGGTGTCATCTTGAGCGCGGGCGGGAGGTTGACCCACAGCTGCACTGCGTGCGCGGGCCCACCGGCGCGGTACATCCGCTCGGTCGGCAACTCATCGTGCAAGATGCCGCCACCCGCGGTCATCCATTGCGTGTCACCTTCGGCGATCACGCCGCCGCCGCCGTTGGTGTCGTGATGCGCAATCTCGCCGTCGAGGATGTAGCTCACCGTTTCGAAACCCCGGTGGGGATGCCACGGCGCCCCTTTCGCCTCGCCCGGCCCGTTGACCTGCGGTCCGACGTGGTCCAACAGCAAGAACGGGTCGGCGTCGCGCAACGAAAGATCGCCCGGGAAGGGCCGCCGCACGACGAACCCGGCGCCCTCAGCCTGACGGTGTGCGGTGACGACCTCGACGACCGGCCGCGGTCTGGACAGGGCGGGGTCGGGTCGGGGAATACGGGGCAGCACGAGCGTGTCGTCAACGGTGATAGCCGGCATCGCGACCACCTCCTGGTAGAGGCCAACGTTTTGATGACACATCAACAATAGACGATATTTGATGACACGTCAACAAAGTTCTAGTGTCGGAGGATGACGGAACCGCGATGGCTCGACGACCGCCAACAACACGTCTGGCAGGCGTACCTCCACATGAACCAGCACCTGTTCGCCACCCTCGAGGAACGACTGCTGCGCGAATCGGGCCTGTCAGGCGCCGATTACAAGGTGCTCGTGCCGCTCTCCGAGACGCGCGGTGGGGTGCTGCGGGCCCGTGAACTGTGCACCGAGATCGGCTGGGATCGAAGTCGGCTCTCGCATCACGTCACCCGAATGGAAAAACGTGGGCTGGTCGTCCGCGAGGAGTGCAGCGAGGACAGCCGCGGCCTGATGGTGCGACTCACCAGGGTGGGTCGACGCGCGATCGAACGAGCAGCCCCGGGCCACGCCGCATCCGCGCATCGTTACTTCTTCGATCTGATATCTCCCGACGAGCTCGAAACACTCGCCGTGGTGTTCGACCGAGTGCTGGACAACCTCATGGTCATCCACGCATGACGCGCCCATGGTCCCGGAACACGGCGTCCGGTGTCGAGACACCAGACCCGAAGCGCTCGTTTTTTCGCGGCACCGGAGGCGGCGCGCTGGGTTGATCGACGTTCCGAACGCGAGTCTTCGACTCTCCGTGAAGCGAAGCCGGGCTCGACGGACTGACGTTCCAAGGTCGTCGCCACCGCGGCCCGGGCTGCCCATCGAAACCCGAGCCCCATCGAGACGATCAAGCAACGACTCGGCCACTCGCCGATTCGCGTGACCGGCGATGTCTTCGGCTCGCCGCGACCAAGCGTCGACGATGGCGAACGCGTTGGGCAACGCTACGAGAACATCTCGCGGACAAATCGCAGACCGTGAACCGCAGGCCGCGGGGTCCGTCGGCGGCCGCCGTCCGCCCCGCGCGCATCCTCTGGTCAGCGACGACGACGACTTCCAACGATCCAACTCTTCGCGGGTCCGCCGGCGTGCGCAACAATATGACGGTGCGCGCGACGACAGCGGACCTGGGAACGCACGGCTTCGTGTGGCTCCCCGGCCTTTGCCGGACGAGGCGCGAGGCAGACGAGGTCGCACGTGCACTCGTGGAGGTCTGCCGAGTTGAGCGCGGGCTGCTTCCGCTCTCAGTGGTCGGTGACTATGTGGTCCCGCCCGTCGGTGACGTGCAGACCCGGGATTTTCAGACGTTGCATTTCGACTTCGGACTGCCGCTCGATCCGAAGGTTGAACGGGACGTCGCGCGATATACGGCCCTGTACGTCCCCGCCGACGTGGCGGATGTTCAGGCGGTCACTCGACTGGTGCCGCTGGCCGCGCTGCTCGGTCAGCGTTCTTGGCCACCGCCGGCAGAGCTTGTCGCGCGGCTGACCTCGTATGGTCGAACCCACGGCGCCTGGGACGATAACCAGGGCTACGTCGAGGGAAGCCTGGCACGTCTGGTCGAGGCGGCCGATGAAGGCTCGCCGTTCCTGCCGAGCGTGAAGGTCGAGCCCGGCTTTCTGTGCGGGCTGGAGTTCGACAGCTTCGCTGGCGAACTCGCGTTCTTTGAGCGCCACGGCCTTCGCGTTCGCGACGTCGAAATCGACGTCGCGCTACAGCCCGGACAGCTGCTCGTCTTCGACAACCTGGCGGTCGCGCACGGCCGACGTGGAACACGCCGACCCGGAGAGTTGCGCCAACGCGTGTTCGGCCACAGCCTCCAGCCCGCGGACCAGACGAAGGTGCGCGACGACGTCTTGATGGCGTTCTACGCCGTCGGAGCGCCGTCATCCATGGCGTCGATGCCGTGAGCGGCGACGAAATGTCCGCCTGCGTCGTCTCTACCGGAGTGCAGCACCAGGTTCGCCGTGAACACAAGCCCGCTGACGTGACAGCCGCGACGGGGTGGGATAGCCGCCATGAGCGCGTACTCCGCGAGACCGCGAGGATCCGCCGCCCGAATGTACGACCCATCCGCGATGAGGTCGACGTGGGATGGATCGACATCCAGATAATGCAGTGTCCGCACGCACTGCGAGCTGAGGTTCACCAGTAGCCTCGCTACCCGCCGATGCCGAAGCGTCGTGACGTCACCGGTCAGCGCAGTCGCGGTGTCGGAGTCGAGGTGGTACGCCGGGTCGGCGCTCTGTGGGGTCAAGGACAGGCGGAGAAAATTGAATCGATGCTCGACGCCGGCATGCCTGATGAACGGGAACGACGTCGCGAATGCGCGGCAAGCCGGCAGATCGCCGTCGATCCTCCGTACTCCTCTGAGCGCCGGGAAGTAACCGCGGCACCTGTCCCGGTCCACAGCAGCGTGCGCGCCGAGCTCCAACTCGACCCGCGCGGCGCGTTCAGCCAGTCGTGGAATGTCGAACGCGACAGAGATCGGGAGGTGCCGAGCAGCCAGCCGGCGTGTCACTCGTACCGCCACGAGGACGGCATCGTAGGTCCTTGGCTGCCGACCGTACGAAGCCCGAAGCACGAGGCCCATGAGCCCAGGTCGCGACGACGGCGACGAGGCGCGCCGGCCACCCATGTGGCGACGCGAGGATGGACCTCGCGCGTCGAGAGCAACTCCTCATGCCGCAGCGCGCGCAGTCCGACTCACGATCCGGGCGCGACGTCAACGACGACAGCGCTCGGCGCGCCGCGCGGTCTCGGCCGAGCGGACCTGATCGGGCTGTTTTCGGACCGAGAGTTCCCCGACCACCGACGGATCTCATGGCGATCGCGTGTACAGCTGACCGGTGTACGAGCATGCGACCGGACGCGATCGTCGCTCTGAGAGCCGGCCGGGACGGCGGCACGTGTTGTGACTCCGCCGCGGCGACGCGAGCCGGCCAGAGACCGGCAAACCGAGCCGAGGGCAGGCGTCGACTCGCGGGGACTAACCGGGGGACTAACCGAGTTGGTCGATCACGACCGACGCATTCACGTCGGTTTGTGTCCCGCCCGCGAGGGTCTGCAAGGTCACAGCAGCAGCCGACGAGTGGTTGACGACGGTCAGCACGTCGTTCGCGGACAGCGTCACGATCATTTGGCCGTTGTCTTGTTGGGTACCTGCTCCCGATCCGTAGATGCTGCTCGGGAGCGGAGCGCCGTTGACAAAGACTGCGAACTCGCTGGGTTGAACTCCGGATACCGAGAAGGTCAAGCGATACGTACCGGAGTTCGTGACCTCGATTCCCGCGTTGCCGGGCGCATGCGTGAACCCGGCCATGGGACCGTTCGAGTCGAACGGGACAGCAGCTTCGATCGCTACCGTTTCGGCTCCGGTGTTGTAGACGTACGCGAAGTTGGTCACGTTGGCGGGGCCTTGCGGGCCGGTACCTCCGGCAGCGCCGGTTCCGCCGTTCGTGCCGGCCGGACCGGTACCTCCGACCGCACCGTTACGTCCGTTGGTTCCTGCGATGCCGCTGGTGCCTCGCGGCCCGGGAAGGCCCCGCTGCCCCGCGGGTCCTCGCGGTCCGGCCAGACCCGACGGTTGGGTGCCATTGTGTGAGGCCATGCCGACGACCGGCGCGGCCAGGTACGTTCCGCCGAACGATCCCGAGAAGGTCGCATCACCGAAGGCGAAGACTCCGCCGTCCGCGCCGACCAACCAGTAGCCGCGGCCATCCGCGGTAGCGACGATTCCCGTGATCGGTGCCTTGAGATGCGTGCCGGTCATCGAGCCGTACACGTGCGCGCTGCCGAACGCGGTCACGGTGCCGTCTGCAGTGACGAGCCAATAGCCGGTCCCGGCGCTTTCGCGGGCGACTTGTGTTGCCGACTCAAGTTGTGCCGTGAGCGTCGCAGCGTGGGGCGTTGCAGCGCCGTCGCCAGGGACGACCATCGCTCCCACGATCAAGAGCGGAGCGGTGAGAGCAGCGGTGAGCAGATAGCGCGTGCGCATCAGGATGATCGTCCTCGCAGCCTCACGGCGTCCGGTGAGCACGAAGCGGGTCCGCGCTCTCTGTCGGTCCTTCGACACGACATCGCGAACCTGAAGGGCCACCCGCCCGCAGCGCGGGGCCGGTGCTGACGGCAGGTATACGGGACCACGTGTGGGTGGTGGGTCGGCGGGGCGATACGTCGCGGAGGCCGGGCCGCGAGGTGTTTGAGACGGAGATATCGCTGCGAGACTTTTTCAGCGTCCTGGCGGGTGCTGGGCTCGATGCCGTTCGTAGGTCGGGTGCTAACGAGCCGGACTGGCCGCTCCGAACCAGGTCGCGAGGGCGTGAGGAAGCTCTGGGTCCGTGAGGTGTCCGGCCCAGGCGACATATCCGTCGGGTCGGATCACCGCGGCCGGGGGCGCGGCGATCTCGCCAAGGACCGGAAGCTCCCACACGCCAACATGTTTGGCGTCGACCAACCGGACTCGATCCGCCCAAGGCGCAATGTCGAAACCGCCGGGCTCGCCGAGGTTGAGGAGCACGGGCCGCGCGTCGTGCAACAACGCGAAGACGCGCGTGGAACCGTCCGCGGTCTGCACATCGAGGTCGGGCATCCGTCGCCCGAGCAGCGGATGTCCCTCGCCGAAGTCGTAGTGGATGTCGAGCCCCGACAGCGTCGCCGCGATGTGTCGGCGCGGCTCGTCCATGCTCAGTAGCTCGGTCATGGTGTCGTGCAGCGCCTCGGTGCGCGCGTCGCTGCCGCTGAGGGCCATCTGCGCCATGCTGTAGCGCAACACCCGGGCACCGACCGGATGCCGTTCGGCGTGGTAGGTGTCGAGGAGGCCGTCTGGTGACGTCCCGTTGACCACTTGGGCCAGCTTCCATCCGAGGTTCACTGCGTCCTGCACGCCTGTGTTGAGTCCTTGTCCACCTTGGGGGGGATGCACGTGCGCGGCGTCGCCCGCGAGCAGGACGCGTCCTTTGCGGTACGACGTCGCTTGCCGCGTCACGTCGGTGAAACGCGAGATCCACGTCGGGCTGTGCGCTCCGTAGTCGGTCCCCTCAGCGGCGATGAGTGCGTCGCGGAGATCCTCCAGGATGGGTTCGCTTGCGTGTTCGACGTGTCGTTCTTTGAGTACGACCGCGACTCGCCCTGTGTCCTCCACCGGGCCGATGCCACCACCCTCGCGCATGCCGAACTCCGGCCGGCGTTCCATCTCGACCTCCCCGATGATCCAACTCGTGGTCGGGTCCCACCCGGCGAACTCGATGCCGGCCGCCTTTCGGATCACGCTGCGTCCGCCGTCACATCCCGCGAGGTAGTCCGCCCGTAGCGACCGGCCGTCGGACAGTTCGACGTCGACGCCGGTGTCGTCCTGTCCGAAGCCCGTCACCTCACGTTCGCGAGCGATCGGAACCCCGAGCTCGTGGACCCAGCCGGCCAGTATGCGCTCGAAGTGGATCTGCAAGAGCGCGAGCCCGTAGTTGTGTCGGGTGGGGAAGTCACTGATGTCCAACGGGATCCGGGCGAAACCTTGGATCTGCATCGCCTGCCCCTGCGCGAGGAACCGATCGGCGATGCCGCGCTGATCGAGCACCTCGATCGTGCGCGAGTGCAGACCGCGGGCGCGCGAGCTGTCGAGCTCCTGACTTGCGCGCCGCTCGACGATGGCAACGTCGACGCCCGCCAATGCGAGCTCGCCCGCCAACGTCAGCCCGGTCGGACCTCCTCCTGCGATCACCACCGCATGGTCGGTCATCGCCGCTCCCCGCCGAACGCGGCACCGGACGCGGACTGCCACCTCGCGCGGAGCGCGCCGGCGCCGGTCGCCCGCATCCTCCCCGCCGACTCCTCGACCGGTTCGGCGCTCCCGCTCGACCCATCTGGCGAAGGCAACGCACGCATTCCACGACTCCTTGCGTCATCGGTTCTGGCCGTGCTCGGCTCAGCGCACGAGTCATGGTCAGCATGTTTGGGTCGCTTGCGGCAAGCCCCCGCCCTCGCGTTACGCTGGGTATGACGACGAACGTTCACGCTCGACGATGCTGGCAGGTTGACCGGTCCCGCCTTCGGCAACGCCGTGTGACGAAGCGGCGAAGGCGCGGCTCTCCGAGGCCCTGGCCCTCCACGAACGCATGGAAGCCGCCTACTTCATCGCATGGACCCAGACTGCCTGGGCGTCACTCCTCGCCGATCGCGACCAACCCGGCGACCGACAACACGCCCGCACGCTCGCCGACCCGCCCTACCTGTCGCGGTCGAACGCGGCTACGGCTACGTCGAACGCGACGCCCGCGTCCTCTTCGAACGAATCAGTCGCCCGCAACCGAACACACCATCCGAATCGGATATTTGACGGCCCCACGATGCGCGCTCGACGCCAGCAACGCACGGTCGTCGCTGCGTCTTCTCGGACGCGCCTCCGACAGAGCCGGGCCCGATCGTCACTCCAGGTGCTTCGCATCACGAAGCAAGCTTCGAAAGACCAACCGGAGACGGGTTCACCGTCGGCGTGGTTCCCATCGAAAACGTCGGACGGCGAGGACGACCGCGGCGGCAGCCCAGGCGGTGAGGATGAGCAGGTCGTGCCATGCGAACGCATGGGCGCCGTGTCGTGGGTCGTAAGGAGCGAACGTGGCGATCATGAAGTGCCGTACCGGGAACCAGGACGAGACGCGAGCAAGGGTCGAGTTGGATTGGAGCGGGAACCACAGGCCCGAGAGATAGAGCAACACGAAGAACACGATGCTCAATGTGGGCCCGGCCGCGTCCTGGTTCGGGACGACGGTGCTGGCGGCGACGCCGAGGGCGCTGAAGGCGACGACGCCGATGGCCGCGGCGACGACGAGTGCCAGTACGTGGTGAGGGACTGGCACGTTGTACGCGAGGCGGCCGATCGCGAGGAGGAGTGCCACTTGGAGCGCGGAGACAATGAAGGCGTTGAGCAGCAGTCCGGCCAAGAAGACCCGCGTCGGCACTGGGCTGAGCCGTAGTCGTTTGAGGAGGCCCATCTCGCGGCGGTTCACGAGCGTGATGGCCAAGACGTTGAAGCAGGTGGCCATGATGCCGTACGCGACGAATCCGGGGACGTAATACGCGACGGTGCGAATGTTCCCGAGGTACGCGACGCGCCCGGTGTTGCCGCTCAATCCCAACAGCAGGAGGAACACGACGGAGAAACCGACCGAGAATGCGGCAGCGAACGGATTGCGCCAGAACGCCAGCTGTTCGTATCGGATCTCCCGCAGGACGAGTCGGATGTCGCTGCGCCGCGACTTGTCGGACGTCGCGGTACTCACTGCTCGGTCGCCCGATGGTTGTCGTCGCCGGTGAGGCGTAGGTAGACGTCCTCGAGGGTCATCCGTTCAACGGTGAGACCGGCGAGTTTCACGTTTCGTCGGATCGCCCAGTTGGTCAGTTGGTTGAGAATCGCGACCTCGTCGTCAGTCTCGATACTCACGCGATCGCCGTCGATCACCGCGGCGACAGGTATTTCGGCCCGGTCGTGGTGGTTGGTGAGGCGGAAGCGGATGCGGACCGGCGCGAGGTCGCGTTCGGCGAGGGATGCGGGAGCTCCTTCGGCGACGATGCCGCCGTTGGCGATCACCGCGACGTGGTCAGCAAGCGCTTCGGCCTCGTCCATGTAGTGGGTGGTCAGCACGATCGTCGTTCCCTGCTCCCGCAGGTTTCGCAGCAGGTCCCAGGCGACACGACGCGCCGATGGGTCGAACCCGGTGGTCGGTTCGTCGAGGAAGAGCAATTCGGGGTTTCCGACGATCCCGAGGCCCACGTCGAGGCGACGTTGCTGACCTCCCGACAGCGTCTTGACCCGGGCGCCGGCCTTGTCTTGCAGGCCCACCAGCGCGATCACTTCCTCAACCGGACGCGGATCGACGTAGAAGCCCGCGCTGCGGGTCAAGACCTCCCGAACTGTCAGGTACGGCTCGACAGCCAACTCCTGCAGCACGATGCCCAGCCGCTCGCGCAACTCCCGGCTTGTCGAACGGTCGGCCGGGTCGAACCCCAGCACCCGTACCGTTCCGCCGTCGCAACGACGGAATCCCTCCAGAATCTCGACCGTTGTCGTCTTCCCTGCGCCGTTCGGGCCCAACAGCGCAAACACCTCACCCGCAGCGACCTCGAAGCTCACACCCCTGACCGCTTCGACGGGCCCGTAACATTTGCGCAGATCCTCAACGACGACCGCGGCCATACAGACATCCTCGTCGACAGCACCTCGATATGCCGCCGTCTCTCCGCGCGGAGACTAGGCCGACCGTTGTCGTCCCTTGGCGAGCGCGTCCACGACCCGGCATGCGCCGTTGCGGGGCTTTCATTTGGTGTTTTTGGTCGTGGTGGTTACCGCCGCCAGAACAGCAGGTGCGTCACTCCGCTGGGGCTGGGCACGGAGTCCAGGTGGAAGCGATCGAGCAGCTCGCTTTGGGAACTCCAAAGTTGTTCGCCTCGCCCGAGCTTGGTCGGCGCGACAGCGATGTGCATCGTGTCGACAAGGTCAGCGTCGAGGAACTCGCGGATGGTTGCGACGCCGCCACCAAGGCGGACGTCCATGCCGTCCGCGGCCTGCTGCGCTTGACGCAACGCCACGGCGGGTGCGGCGTTGATGAAGTGGAACGTGGTGTCGGCGAGCGTGAACGGGGGACGCTCGTGGTGTGTGAGGACGAACACCGGAGTGTGGAACGGTGGAGTCTCACCCCACCATCCCTTCCAGTCGTGGTTCGTCCACGGTCCGCGCTGTGGTCCGAACTTGTTCCGCCCCATGATCTCGGCGCCGATGTTGCGCGGCATGTCGCGGGTGAAGTAATCGTCGAGCCCTCGGGTACCGCCGGGATCGGCTCGGTTGACCCAGCTCGCGGTGGCGCCGGCCCACGAGAAGAGGTCAGCCGGGTCGGCGTGCCCGAAGGGCTGGTCGAGGCTCTGACCTTCCCCGGCACCGAACCCGTCCGTCGACACGTTGAAGCACTGCACCCGGAGCTGCTGAGACATGTCTTGTCCTTCCTCGGGGTGGGCCTACGAACCGTCCGATCGACGTGCTCGTGTTCCGGTGGTGCGCGCGGTTCTGCACGCAAGCGGGATGATTGGTCGCGCGAGATGAGGTCACGGAGCGTTGACCGAGGGTGCGAGACCGATGTTGGCGTAGCCCGCCTGAGCGTCCGCGAAGCCACCCCAATCCCAGGCGATGGGTTTGCCGGCGAGGCACGGTGAGAGCCGCGCAAGCGAGGCGTGCAGGCCAACGACGTAGCAGTTGTCGATGGCCGCGGCGGTGTCGGTGACGAAGTGGCTCAGCCGCACAACGCATCCGGTGTCGACCGCTTCAAGTTCCCAACGCATGTACGAGCCGGGATCGGCATGGGTGTGTTCGAGGAGCATCGGTGGTTCGACGCGAAGGATCGTGGACGTGATCGCTATGTGCTCATCGCCGGTGGCGGCGAACACCATTTGGCCGCCTTCACGGAGGTCGACGGTGATGTCCGCGTCGAACGGCAACCACCAGTCCGCCAACCGCGCCGGGTTCGTGATCGCGTCCCAGACCTCGCGGATCGAATAGGCGAAGTGACGTTCGAATCGGATGACTCCGCCATCGGCGGTGCGCTCCAACGTGCCGTCGTAGGAGGAAGTGGTGCGGTCGCTCATCCGTGCTCCTTTGAACTCGCGGGGATCGGATTCGGGGTGCGTCGCAGGTGCCGCTCGAGCGAATCAAGCCGCCCTGCCCACTCCGCTCGATACGGCTCCAGCCACGCGTCGAGCTCCCTCAGCGGTTCCGCCCGAAGTCGATACATCCGCCGCTGGGCGTCGCGTCGCACCTCCACCAATCCGGCCTCGCGCAACACCTTGAGGTGACGAGACACGCCCGGCTGATGCATGCCGACCAGCTGGACCAGGTCGTTCACCGACCGCTCGGCCACACGGACCGCGTCGAGGATCCGTCGCCGCGTCGGCTCGGCGATCACCTCGAGGACGTCGAGCGCATCGGGCATCGCCTCAGTATATGTCACACCATATATATGTGCAACCATATGTACGACGATGTCCTACCTGGAATCTCCGAAGCGATGGTCAGGGCCGGTCCCGAAACAGCGGGGATTCCGATCTCTGCGCCTGTGGCGCGTTGTCCGGTCAGCGTGTGCGGTCTGGTCCGGTGCTGCCGGCCAGCAGTCCGCGAAGCGATTGCGCGAAGGAAGAGGGAACGGATCGAACCGTTGCATCACGCGGGTACCGACAGGCGGCGTCGACGCAGACAGCGGCCGGCTGAGGGAGCGGTTCAGTCCGATTCACACAGCCGTGCCGAGGTCGCTGCGGATGATGAGGTCGTCGATCGTCCCAATCGCGGGCGACGTCGGGTCGGTCGTCGGGGCTACGTGCCCGATTTCTGACGACTGGTCCTGCTCCTCACTGCGACGACGACGCCGAGCAAAAGCACGATGATCGGGAGCCATAGCGGCCCGATTCCTGCGATCAGCATGAACAGCCCGATCACCGCTACTGCCACCGCTGGCCAAAATGTGCGTGTCATGACTCGTCTCCTTCGCGACGGGCTTGACCGTCGCACGCCGCCGTCCGCAATGATGGTCACGGTGCTACGTCGACCTATTGGTTACATCACGCCGGGCGACCCCTGTTCCCGAGCCGGGCGTGTTCTTTCGCGCTGTCGGATACCCATTCATCGTCGGTCTGGGGCTGGTTCGATCGCGAGTATGTGCCCGTCGTCGTTGAACGCCAAGGGGGCCAGCCCGCCGACTCGGTCGTACCAGCACCCCGCCGACCGGAGTCGATGTCTGCGCTCAGCTCATGTCCGCGTGCCGCGGCGGTGAGAGAGTTGTCACGGCCTCGGGCGCCGAGAGCTGCGTCTGAGTGTCGCCGAACGGTCAGTGCTTTCGTGGGCCGGGTGCGAGACCTGCCGATCGGCCGTCATCGCGAACGGCGCAGTCCCGGCTATCGGTGACATCCAGACGCGAGGTTCGGGGACTGCGCAACGAGTCACCGTGTTCTGGAGCGTCGTGCGGATGTGGGCGACGGTCGTTTCGTGGTCGTGTGGTGGTAGCACGACCGATGGCGCTGGGCTTGCCACCTTGGCGGTGTTCGATGGCGGGCCGAGACTGGTGAGCGCGTGACAGGCCGGAATGTCGTTGGAGGTTCGGTGAGGCTGTGAGTGTCGCGGTCGGTGGCGGCGTTTCATCTTGAGGCACGTGTGGCGGTTCGCCTGGTACCGCTTGCGGGTCACGTTCGGTCGGCGTTGGGGTGGCTTGCTTGCGATCGCGCTGCTGGTCGGGCTGGTCGGCGGTTTGGCGATGGGTGCGGTGGCGGGAGCCCGGCGGACACAGTCGTCGTTCCCGGCGTTGTTGGCGAGCACGCATCCCTCCGATCTGCTGGTACTGCATAACGACAGCGCCAATGACCACAACCAGAGCGACCCTGCATTCTTGCGGACGCTCGCCGGCCTTGCCCACGTGCGGCGGGTCGAACGGTTGCGCGAACCGGTCGGCCTCGATCTGTGGTCGCATCGGGGTCGGTGCGTAGACCACCGCGACGCGCGTTCGGTTTCGTCGCGACGCGCGCGAGCGCCGGGCATGACGATCACGCCGTCGTGGGGCAACCCGACGGATTCAACGGTTGCAGCCCGAATCCGCTGCCGTACCTGCCGTGCCGGCCGGCTTCGATCACCGCTACGGCACCGGCGATGAACGGTCGAAGTTCGGGGTCGGGATCACTCGGTGACACAAGACGTTCTGCACCCCATGACTGCCTTCGATTCACCTCAGCGACAACGCGCGGCCACACGCGTCCGATGGCCCATACCGACACCGCGTGCACGGCACCCGTCAGGCGCCACCATGATTGTGGTACTCGTCCTGAGGACGTGAGGGGCCTGGCCCGTCGGGCGTCGACCAACCGGCCCGTCACGGCACGGTGGCGATACAAGGACTGATGGCGACAACGTGGCCGTCGAAGGCCGGACGTCGTCACCCTCAGGTTGAACCTGGCGCTCCGGTGGCCCGTAGTCATGGTGGTTGTGACGGTCGCTCATTCTGGAGGCGTGACATGCGACGTTCGCTGATTGGGGTAGGGCTGGTGGCGTTGGTGGTCTCGGCGGTCGTCGGCGTTGTCGCGGTCGCGGCCGGGAGTGCCCCGGCGCCGCAGACCGTGACGATTACGGCGTCGAAGTGTCCGGGGGGGAGCGAGTTCTGCTTCAAGGCCGCGACGCTGACGGTTGCGCCTTTGACGAAGGTGGTGTGGAAGAACACGACCCAGGCTCCGCACACGGTGTCACGGTGCACGGTCCCCGCGTGTGGTGTGTCAGGCGGGACGGGCAAGGATCCGAAATTCGACAGTCCGATTATCAACCCGGGCAAGACGTTCGCGTTGACGTTCCACGGTGCGGGCACCTACCGCTACTACTGCATGGTGCACGGGTACGCGGTTATGCACGGCATCATTACGGTGCGTGCGAAGGTGGTTGACCCGCCGACCGCAACGACGACGACCCGGACGACGACAACGACGACGACGACGCCCTACCCAATGCCGTACACGATGCCGTCGCACTCGCGTGCATGAGCACCGCGTTCGCGGCGGGTTCCGTCGTCATCGTCCTCACCGGCGCAGTCCGCGACGAAGGCGTCTCCGATCACTGCGTCGCACCAGATGCAGCGGTGGACGGGCCTGCGGATCTCACCGAGGCGCTGACCAATGCGCGCAGTCGTTCAGATATTCGCAGATCGGTCCGCATTCCTGGAGGCCATGTGCGGTGACGAACGTCGGACGCTGTGAGAGATCGGCGCGGGCCCCGGCGACCAGGGCGCGGATGCCTGGATGACACGTTCCGCGAACCCTCTCCGGCCTAGACGCGGCCGACCGCGGTCGATGAACGACTTGTCTGACCAGGGATGCGGGCTGACCAGGAGTGGAGTTCCTTCCGATCGCGAACCCTCGGTCCCGGCGTATTGGGATAGGTGTGGGGCGACCGTCGGGGGATCACTTCCGGATGGGCGTTTACCGGCTCAGGGGTCGACGGCGATGAGCCGAACGGTTCGGGCGCGCCGTTGCGTCCGTGCACACGCCGTGCGGTACGCCCGTGCTCGCGCCCACGGAGGAGGCCTGTAACCGGCTCGGCCGACCGCCTCACGGCCGGCGTTCGAGGTCTTCGTGTCACTGTGTGGTGATGGGTGTGCGGGCGTACCCGCGAACGGTGCTCGTGTGGACCATCTCGCAGCGGTCCCGGTCGACCTGCCACGTCGGGAACCGTTTCAGCGTTTCTTCCAACGCGATGCGCCCTTCCAGGCGTGCGAGTGCGGCGCCGAGACAGAAATGGATGCCGTAGCCGAACGCGACGTGGCGGTCGATCGACCGGCGGACGTCGATGACGTCGGGTTCTTCGAACGTGCGCTCGTCGCGGTTCGCCGCGCCGGTCAGCAATGCCACTTTCGATCCCGCCGGGATGACGGTGCTGTGCACCTCGACGTCGGTCAGTGTCCAGCGTCCCTGGATCGGCGACGGGGCCTCCCATCGCAGGATCTCCTCGACCGCGTTCGGGATGAGTGCCGGTTCGGCGGCGAGGAGCGCGCGCTGGTCGGGGAACTCGTCGAGTCCGGTGACCGCCCAGCCCAAGAAGCGTGCGACGGTCTCGTTCCCGGCACCCGAGAGCAGACCGATGAACGCGTGGAGTTCGTCGTCGGTGAGATGCCGCGCGGAACCGTCGGCCTCCTCCAACTCCGCGCCGATCAGCTCACTCATGATGTCGTCGCGCAGACGCCGGCGCCGATCGTCGATGTGCGCCTGCCAATAGCTGTGGACCGCGCGCCGCAGCTCCTCGGCATGCGCGCCCATCATCTCGCTACCAGGATCGATGTGTAGCGACGCGTCGGTCCAGCGCCGCAGCTGCGCCTCGTCGGCTTCGGGCGCGCCGAGGAGCGCCGAGATGACCATCACCGGCAGGCGCGCACCGAAGTCGGCGACGTAGTCGAACTCGGTGGCGCCGACGAACTCGTCGAGGAACCCCGCCG
>Ga0182024_10007087_pt1 | contig 24313 bp, 29 predicted proteins | sample P32metaG_FD_120480 | JGI IMG/M metagenome (GOLD analysis project Ga0182024, IMG submission 120480) | Permafrost microbial communities from Stordalen Mire, Sweden - P3-2 metaG (Illumina Assembly) | ecosystem: Environmental > Terrestrial > Soil > Wetlands > Permafrost | place: Sweden: Stordalen...
ACGCTTGAAGAGCGGTTCCGGTACAATCGCAGCCGCTCGAAGGAAATAAACATGGGTGCACTCGGCCCGAAACCGTAGCTACCTATCGCGCCTTCTTACTCTCATAGGTGCTGAAGACGAACAAAGACAGCATCATCGCTTCACCGTGGCAGACCGCCAACTTGAAAAGCAGGTGCTCAGCTACACGCTCGAACCCACGACGGTGAAACATTACATCTACGCGGAAAGAATAAAGCACTCGTGACCGGACCTTATGCACAATGAGCCATACGGATAGGACGAATGCTCGACACGAGCAGGAAATCATGACCCTCAAATCAATCGGACGTCTTGTGATCCTGAGTGGGCCTTCCTGTGTAGGCAAGAGCCCCTCTATAAGGCGCTCGGCAGATTCCACCCCGAGCTGAGCGACCGGCTGCACAAACTGGTTCTCATGAACAGCCGCGCTCCGCGTCCCAGGGAGGTCGATGGGAAAGACTACCACTTTCGAACGCGGACCCAGATCGACGCGTTAAAGACAGACAGCCGATACGTCGTACTTGAAGTACGTGGCGATTTGCAAGCCCTGCATTGGGCAATCGACTCGGCGGAATCCTGAAGGATATTTACATACCGGATCACGTTTTATCGCATCTCGCGGAATCCCTGCTATCAGACAATTGTCGCGAAACAACAGTTAAGCAGGATCAAGAGCAGCGTTTGCAGCAACGCCTAGCCTCGGTCCGTAACCGTCTCGATCAGGCTTATCTGGACAAATTGGATGGCAAGATCTCAGAGGAATTGTGGATTCGCAAGAGCGCTGAGTGGCAAGCGGAAGAACAACAGATTCAAATGGCAGTTCGCGCCGCCGCCGAGATCAAACCGGAGAGGATGCTTGACGCGGTCAAAATCTTAGAACTCGCGAATAAGGCCTATTTTCTATATGTTAAGCGGCCCCCGTCCGAAAAGGCGAAATTGCTAAATTTAGTGCTTTCGAACTGCGCGATTGACGCCGCAAGTGTTTATCCCACATACAGAAAACCCTTCGACGTAATCTTTGCCAAGAGCAAAAATGAGGGATGGCGCGCCCGGAGAGATTCGAACTCCGACCCTCTGGTTCGAAGCTTTGGAGGCGGGAAATCTAAAGTCTTTCGTGTGCGTCGCTTAAGGGTATCGTCGCTCTATCCCACGCGCCTCAATTGTCCGTAAATTGTACGCGCCGTCTGAAAGATTTCATTTCGTTGAGTGAGACCGTCCGCGGACCGCGCTCTTGAGATGGTTGCGGGGGGCCTGCAATGCACCGAAGACGCTAGTCCTGCCGTTCAGATACTGGCTGCCGGTAAGCGGTGCTCAACGGTAGTTTGGGCGAGCGAGTGGCGCGGCCTAAACGTTGCCGCAGCGCAGAAGATGAAGCGCGGTGGTTCTATGAGTCAATGCAATGAACACACCCATTGTCACCATAGAGAGCACAGTACTGAGCAAGATGGTCGCCTCCGATTCGTCTATGCAAACTTTGTACTGAACCGCGAGCATCAATACCCAGAACGAGGACTGATAACGCCCTGGGTATCCTTGGAGCCTTTCGCCGGAATTCGGCTTGCTTGGTGACGCTCGCAAAGTCGTTCGATCACGAAGGCTTCCACTGGCCGAATCTCCAGGATGATTGTTCTCGTTTTTCAAATATCAGACGTGTGGCCATCAAAGCTCATGGTCCCGAAGGTTCAGGGCAGCTTCTGTCCGATGCAGGAACCAGCGATCCAGGACCACGTGACGCGAGAACCAGGCATTAGCCAGCAGGATTCGGGCAAAGAAGCTAACCAACTGCCCCGGCAGGTGCCGGCCGATAACGCTTGGCAAATCATTTTGAGATTTCCCAAAGCGAGAGGCAAGTAACGCGTGATAATTCTCTAATTCCCCGCGGTTGTACTTTCCGTCCGCAGTGACAATGGCTTTCGCCGCCAGCAAGCCAGATTCGATCGCCGGCCGTATCCCTTCGCCGCTTTGCGAGTATGCGAGACCAGCAGCATCTCCGACCAGTAGGACATTGTCGTGCACAACCTTGCGCTTTGTTTCAGTTTGCAGCAGGTACGCGTGCCCCTGCATCGAAACGGGCAAATCAAATGTGAGCTTCCCTGTTCTTCGCAAAAACTGCACGAAGGTTGAAACGTGCTTGGAGAGCGAATGTGGATCCAGCCTGCCCAGACCCACGTTGAGAAAGTTCTGTTTTCGAAAGCACCAACCATATCCTTTCATGTCGGGGCAAAAGTAAAGCTCGGGAACTTCCGCACGAATGGTGCAGTTTTCGCGTTGTGAAGGGTTCATCTCGAATTCGACTTCCTGAGCGACAACGGCACTTTCCGTGCAAGCGCCGGCCCGCAGTAGGCGCGCGACAGGACAAAAGTGGCCGCCCGCACCCACAATCAGGCGAGCCTTGATTCGACCGTTCACAACCCAATGCCCAGCCGATCGTTCGAGTGTTGTGAGCGCCATACCTTGGAAAATGCGTGCGCCGCAACGCTTGAGCAGGAATTCGTCGAACTCGCGCCTGCGAATCCCAAAGCTAACGGGCCTTCCATATTTCGTTCGAATCTCGCGACCACCCATGCGGCTCGTGAGAAATCCGATGATGGGTTGGAGCACGTGACCCGAAGCATATTCCTTGAGATTGATGTCGAGTTCATCTAGCGCGGCTGGTGTGACCCATCCGCCGCAAACCTTGTCGCGTGGAAATGTGGACTTATCCAGAATCACAGTGTCGAGTGCTGTTTCCTTTAATCCCCACGCACAGGATGAACCCGCCGGACCAGCACCGACGATCAAGACATCGCATGAATCCATTTGGGTTCTTTCTCCAAGGTCAGCCGCTCACTGTAAAGGTCAGCCCGGGTCCACGGCACCTGCCGACATTCAGAGCCAGCAAAAACAACTTGAAATAACTGAAGGTTGCCCGCCCGGTAGGCGGCGATGGACCCCGCTAGGTAGAGCCGCCAGGCCCTCACAAATTCAGATCCACACATTTTGGCGACGCTCTCGATTGACTTTTCGAACCGCATCAGCCAATGCTCCAGCGTCCTAGCGTAGTGAAATCGAAGGTTTTCGACATCCAGCACGGAATAATTCCAGGGCTCGAACACGTCCATGACTTGACGAAGAGTAGGAGCGTACGCTCCCGGGAAGATGCGTTTTCGGATCCAAGGACTGAAAGGGCGGGCTTGGTTGCGACCGATGAAGTGAAGAAGTCCGCGGCCAGAATCTTTAACGGCCCGATGAATCACGCTTCCCAGTTTCTCGTAATTTTCCGCCCCAACGTGTTCGAGCATCCCAACCGACACGAAGACATCAAACTCGCCGGAAATGTTCCTGTAGTCATCCTCGATGAATTCCACCTGATGACCTAAGTGCTCTGACTTTGCCCGTTCTCGAGCAACGAGAATCTGTTCCTTGGAGATATTGAACGCCTTGACCGTAACTCCGTAATGCGTGGCCATGTGCAGCGCGAGCGCGCCCCACCCGCAGCCAGCGTCGACCACCTTGTCTCCCGGCTGGAGGCAGAGTTTGCGGCAAATGTAATCCATTTTGGCCAGTTGTGCTTCTTCGAGTGTTGTTGAGGGATGAGGGAAGTAAGCACAAGTGTAGACCAGGCGGGAGTCGAGCCAGAGCTTGTAGAAATCGGTCGTCAGATCATAGTGATGCTGAATATTCCTGGCCGACCCGCGGAGTGTGTTCGCTTGCGTCCGTTGTAGCCAGCGTGACATAAGGTTGGAACAGAAGCCTTCTGTCTTGGCCGTCGGCGTCGAGCGGAAAATATTCTCCAACAAGCAAACAAGATCTCCCTCGACCAGGATTCGCCCGTCAGCGTAACCGTCTCCGAACCCAATCTCGGGATTCAATACCACGCTGGCAAGGGTCTGCCAATCAGGAATGAACACACTTGCGATGGGCTCAGTCTCCGACCGAGAAACCCGCTCGCCGTCACCCAGAACAAGTCGGATGGGAACCGAGTTGCCAATTCTTTGGAGCAACCACCGTTCGATCCAAGAGGATCTCGGATGAGTCACCATGACATTCTCCTCGGGCTCGAGAGAAACCCGGAATCGATCCGTTCAGATGCCCTTATTTGTCCTCGTCTTGTTTCCGTGCTTTCTTCTGTTTCTTGGGTTTCTTCGTTCCCTTCTTCGCCATGTGAGGTCTCCTTTCTTCGTCAGAATTTATCTTGCTGGGCCCGACTGCTTCTTTCTTCCGATATCGGTCCGACGTTCTGTGACTTCGTTGACAATCGAACCCAACTGCGGAACGGAATCTTACGAAGCTGCCGCCGCGCCTCGGGCGCCCTGTGCCATAGATCGGTGTAACAGGCTTCTGACCTCTGCGTCGGTGACTTGCGGAAAGCTCTTGTAAAACTGGCCGACAGCGCGGACCTCTCGTGGAGTCATCAGAGAGACGACCTCCTCGGCTTCCGGGCCAAGTAACAAGTAGATTGATAAGGGTACGACGCCGACGGCCACAACGACGCGGGCCGACCCCAACCTTTTGAGCGCCTCTATCGCCGCCCGCATCGTTGACCCGGTGACGATATCGTCGTCGACGAGAATCGTGGTGCGGCCTCGAACATCGAGCGGAGGGCGCGAGGCGCGATATGCACTGTCGAGGCGCGCCATCCTGCCAAGTTCAGTGCTTACAACCTTCTCAACCTCGTCTTGCGAAAGATGGAATTCCTCGACGACGTCAGGGTTGATAAACCGCGCGCCTCCAACTGAGACAGCACCGATGGCAAATTCTTTATATCCCGGCACTCCGAGCTTGCGCACGATCAATATATCTAAAGAAGCGCCAAGGGCGCGGGCAATCACATAGGCTAATGGCACGCCACCACGCGGTAAGCCCAGCACCAGAACGTCGGGACGGTTCGCATACCGCGCGAGCTTTTTGGCTAGCAGGCACCCTGCTTGTTCACGATCGCGAAGTTGTTCCATCATTCGAGCTCTCTCTCACAAACACTGGCCTGGAGCCTGTCCCTCGAATCAAGCGCCGGCGGCTGTTTTCTGTTGCACGACTTCCGGGAGTTCCACCCGGTAAACCCTTTTGAGCGTGTCCACAACATCGTCATGCGAGAGTTCAGATGTCTTTCCGGGGATTCTGGTCTCTGAGTGAGCGACGACATCATCCATAGAGAGGATCCCTTCGAGCTTGCCGTCGGCATTGGTCACCGGCAAGCGCCGCACCTTCGCCTGCGCCATCGTCGTCAGAGCTGCACGAACGTCATCCTCCGGCTTGCAGGCAAAAACCTTGCCAGAAGTAACTTGGCCCACTGCGATTTCTCCTGCCAATCGATTCCGAGTTCCCAGAGCGATACAAATGTCTCGGTCAGTCACTACGCCGACCACCTTCTGCTCAGCATTCACAATGGGAAGAATTCCGCAGTTCCGATTCCACAGGATTTCTACTGCGACGCCTAGATTGGTCTCGGCGGTGCAGCAGGCCGGTGTCCCCATCATTACGTCTTTCACTTTCATCGCCAGTCTCCTTTCCTTCAATTCACAAAAGCTGGCCCTTGAACACGATCTCCGCCACGTTAAACGCTGCAACAGCATGCACTGCAATTCAGGCGTTACAACTCAGGATATGGCTCAAGTAGGAGCTGCAGGGCATGCTCACCCTAATTGCGCATCCGCCGTTTGGCGCGCTGATGCGTTTTCTTGTTTAGGCCGTCCTGCTGCTCTTCTTTCTCCTTGCGCTCCTATTCGTCATTTGCGTTTTTCTCCTTCACGTCTTGTTGTTTGGTTTTCGTCCGTACACCGTTACCTTGCCGTCCACCACGTTTGCGATGTAGCGGCCTTCGGATAGAAACTGCATGACTTTGTGCCCCTCACGGGCCAGTCGCGCCCAAACTGACGACGTTCGAGGGTTTTGTTCGAGGCCACGCACCGCTTCGTCTCCTAAGTAGAAATCGACTTGACGCAAAAGTCTCTTGAGCGTCCTGCGAACCGGGAAATGCCGACCATTGATTTTCACGTCGGCGGCATTCTCGGCCAGAGCCTGGCGCCAGACGGCGACAAGCGCATCGGCTAAGCTCATTTCACACTCCCTGCTCTCCCGGGTCGAACCGCCCGTCACCTTTTACCTGGAGCGCGGACGATCTCCACGGAACACAGAGCATTCCGAGCGACAAACTCCGCCACGCTGCCGAGCAACAACCGCGGAATACCAGTCTGTCCGTGTGAACCAAGCACGATCAAGTCGGCATTCCACTCCGCGGCCGAGTCGATGATCCTCAGTCTGATGTCACCTTTTTCGACCGCGGTGTCCACCTTAAAGCCCGCGCTGCGCAGCGTCTTCGCAGCGCGTTCTACTAACTCTCGTGCCTGCTTCCCCTGATCTTCCAACTCAGGCGCGTACTCGGCTGACATCTGCGGCGGAGCCGAGAAGGCAATGGGCTGCAGCACATGCAAAAGTCGAATTTCCGCGGCCTGCGGTCGAAACTGCGCCATGATCGCCCGCAAAGCTTCTTCGGAGAACTTCGAGTCATCCACTCCAACTAGGATCTTCATAGACTTCCTTTTGTCTCGCGACGGCCGCGATCCGTGCTAGCCTCACGCTTTCCGATGCACTTATAGTCGAGCGCATCGCAAAAGGATGTGATTGAGGTCACTGGGCGAAGTCCGACGCATCACGGCGCGCTATGGGATTTCTAGGAGCACTGCGACCGGAACAAGAACACCCGGCTTGCATCCGTTTAGATGCTCCAGAACCGCTCGGCGAATGAGCCTACCTCTGGTTTCACGAGCCTCACGAAGTCAACGTTGCCCTTGCGAATCGCATCGGAATGGGTTCCGACGCTGAAGATGATCTCGGGGTCCTCCAGCAGCACCTCATCTAAGTACACGGGTAAGTTCATCTCTTCAATCAAAGCGCGGAAATGTCCGTCTGGCAACGAATCCTCAAAAAGAACCACGCTAAACTGCTGCCCTGCTATCAGGGCTTGCGCGTCGCCAACGCTCCCGCAACAAATTGGCCGCAGACCACATTGGGACAGTGGCGCGACTCCGTACTTTGAAAAGACACGGACGGATCAAGGGATCATCCACCGTGGTCCAGTGGGAGCGGTTGGGCCCAAAGTAGTGATTATCGATGACATGCTTGACACGGGTGGGACGCTGGTCCCTGCCTGCGAGAAATTGCGAGCAGCCGGTACTCAGGAGATTTATATCCTGGTTACACTCGGCTTCTTCACGGGGACATCCTGGGTACACCTATGGTCGCTCGGTGTGAAGCAGATATTTTGCGCAGATAAGGTCCCTCTTCCTCAGGGGATCGAGTCCGGGAATATCCTTGTTGTCTCGATAGTCCCGATGATCCAAAGGGCCCTCACGGGACTATCAGCGTGACCTGTCGTTGTCTGTCCCTAAGAAATGGCACGTCATGATGAATGGGGCAACGGCGGAAAGCCATGCTGAGCGCACCACCTCGGTCATTAAGGAATTGTGATGAAAATCACAGCCTAAGTCACCGAGAGCCTGAATAGTGTACTCAGAGGGAGATAGCAAATGGCGGCGAAGAAACTGCTGTTCCGTTCGGCAGCGCGGGAAAAGATTTTTAGCGGCACAACCCCTCTGGCGGATGCAGTCCGTATCACCCTCGGTCCGAATGGTTCGCGAATAATGCAAACCAGGATTTGATCAAACGGCTCAAACAAGCCGGGGGTCAATCCGAGGCTACAGCGCAAGGGCACGCGGCTGGAAGGCAAAACGCTGATGTTCACGGGAGAGCTTGCTCGTATGACTCGGGCGCAAGCCAAAGAAACGGTCATTCAACAAGGAGGCAGGGTTTCCGACAATGTCTCGCAGAAGACGGATTTCTTGGTGGTCGGTTCCAACCCTGGGAGGGCAAAGACGGAAGGCGCGGGGAAGCATGGAACGAGAACTCTCAGCGAAACTGAATTTCTGAACCTCGTCAGGTAAGCGCTCATGATCGTAGACGTCGACAAGCACGGAGAGTTCCGACTTACGGAGGAGTTCCTTGCACCATACGTGGATCGCCCGGTCCGCTGGGGATTCGGAACTCTCTCCTGGGTCATCTACAAACGAACATATAGCCGTAATGGCGAGGAATGGTGGCAGACTTGCCGACGCGTCATCGAAGGCATGGTTACGGTCTACCGGGTGCACTGCCTGGAACATCATCTGCCATGGGATCCAGACGAAGCCGGACGTCTCGCCCAAGACGCCTACCAACGCGTATGGGAATTTAAGTGGACACCCCCGGGGCGGGGCCTATGGATCATGGGTACCCATTTTATGTACGAGCGCGGCGGCGCTGCTCTGAACAACTGCGGTTTTATTTCCACCAAAAACATTGCGAGCGACTATGCCGATCCATTCGTGTGGGTGCTGCACATGAGCATGCTGGGCGTGGGGGTCGGTTTTGACACACGCGGCAAAGGTAGCGTGCGGATTTGCCCAGCCACAGAGCGGCTTGGAGCCCCATGTCATCACCGATAGTCGCGAAGGATGGGTGGAGGCCGTTGGCCGGTTGCTGAATGCTTATGTCACCCGCGCCACGTTGCCAGCTCGGTGGGACTACACGCAGATTCGCCCCCGCGGTGCGCCCCTGGCCAACTTTGGAGGATTTGCCAGCGGTCCGGAGTCGCTGCGGGAAATTCTTGAGTCGCTCAGACAACTTTACGAGCAGTACATTGGGCAACCGGTGGATGCTCGGCTGATCGTGGACACGATGAACATCATCGGCCGCGGTGTCGTTGCAGGCGGCATACGTCGGAGCGCTCAGATCGCCTTTGGCGATCCTGAGGATTCCCAGTTTCTGGATCTCAAGCTCGACAGGCAAAAGTTGATGGAGTACCGCTGGGCTTCAAACAATTCCATCTTTGCCCGGATTGGGATGGATTATGGCGATGTCGCCCGACGAACAGCGACCAATGGAGAACCTGGCTACCTTTGGCTCGAGAACATCCGTGCGTATGGTCGGATGGGAGATCTCCCAACGTGGGCCGACTCGGAAGCCGAAGGCAGCAACCCCTGCGTGGAGCAGTCGCTTTGGGATCGGGAGCTCTGTTGCCTGGTAGAGACCTACCCGGCCCACCACGAGAGCTTCGAGGACTACTTGCGGACACTGCATATCGCCTACCTGTATGCCAAGACCGTTACGCTTGTAGCGACTCACGATTCTCGGACCAATGTTGTAATGTGCCGTAACCGCCGCATCGGTTGCTCAATGAGTGGCATCATTCAAGCGATTAACAAGCATGGCTACCGTAATTTCGTTGGGTGGTGCGACAAGGCATACAAGCATCTGCAACAGTTGGACGCTGACTTCTCCAATCGGCTCCGCGTGCCACGATCGATTAAAACCACATCCGTAAAGCCCTCTGGCAGCGTCAGCCTTCTGGCCGGCGCCACGCCAGGCGTCCACTGGGAACATGCGCCTTACTACATTCGGCGTGTGCGCATTCCGGACAATCATCCATTGGTACAGATGTGCCAGCAGTCAGGCTATCCGGTCGAGCGAGATCGATATTCGAGTGGCACGACGGTTATATCTTTCCCGATTCACGTGCAGCATGCCGGCCGTCGCAAGGCTGATGTCTCCCTTCGCGAAAAAGTAGACCTTGCGGCCCAGATGCAGCGATGTTGGTCGGATAATCAGGTGAGCTGCACGGCCGATTTTAGTCCGGATCGCGAAAGAGAGGAAATTCCGCGAATCCTGGAAACCTATGAAGACCGGCTTAAAGGGATCGCCTTCCTACCCGCCGTGTCGCACAGTTACGAGCAGCCTCCCTATGAGGAGATTACGAACGAGAATTATGAAGAGATGGTGCGCAAGCTTAAGCCGCTCGATGGTGCATTACAGCACGAACACGACCTCGAAGCCCGCTTTTGCGAAGGGGGTACTTGCGAATTCATCTGATTATCACTGAAAGACTTAGAAAGACCGTTGAGTCGAAACTGCAAAAGTGGTCTGATGACCAGCGCGGTCGTCTGCTGCACGCCATGGGACACCGCACAGAGACGATGCGAATCATCGCCATCCCGGCGAATCGTGCCAGAGGATGAAAGACGAATCCAAGGGCACGATTGCATGTTCGTGGAAGGGAACCAGGCGAGGAGTAAAGTCGACGGCTGGACGGCTTTTAGGAACTCGGGCGGAGTAGATGAAGCTGTTTGCGGATCCGACAAGACGCTCGCCACGCGTCATAGGTTGGCGAACCGGCTCACCGCCATTCTGCGCTTCGGCGTACAATTCGACCTTGACTGCATCCGGATCGAGATCATCCAGAAACACCTGAACTTGAAAGAAATGTTGTTCGCTTTCCTGGTCGACTGTCGCGTCTCCGAATCGTAGTGCAGACCAGTGCTTTGAGAGGGCTCTCTGCCAATCGAGCAGTTCTCGACCGAGCCGCCCGCAATTTGCTGTGCGGGCGGAATAGTTAAGAGCCGCCGATAGATAATGTTTCTCCGTATATTGGCGGACGACGCGATTCGTTGAGTAAGCGGGTGTCAACCGAGCCATGCTTTCGCGCATTTTCGCGACCCACCCGACCGGAATTCCTTTCTCGTTGCGTGTGTAGAATTGGGGAACGATTTCGTGCTCCAGTAGCCGATAGAGAGCGTCGGCCTCGGTCGCATCCCAAGATGGATCGTCTCCATGTTCTTCTCCGTCCCCTAAGGCCCAACCGACGTCCGGCGAATACGCCTCCGCCCACCAGCCATCGAGCTCGGAGAGGTTCAACCCGCCGTTGACAAGCACTTTCATGCCGCTGGTGCCGCTTGCTTCCCAAGGGCGCCGCGGCGTGTTCATCCAGACGTCAACACCTTGCACGAGGTGCTCGGCCATAAGCACGTCGTAATCACTCAAAAACACCACTCGCGAACACAGTTCGGGGTTGCGAGCGAACTCGATCCACTGGCGAATCATGTTTTGCCCTTCGCTGTCTTGTGGGTGAGCTTTCCCAGCTAGAATCAGTTGGACGGGGCGCGCTCGATTCGTAATATCTGGGCGAGTCGCTGCGGATCATGCAGAAGGAGGTTCGGGCGCTTGTAGGGCGCAAAACGCCGCGCGAAGCCTAGGGTCAGAGAGCTTGCATCGAGAGCCTGCGCGGCCTGGGCAAGATCTCCTGGAGAGGCACCTCGACCCGCCAGCTGTCGAATGTACTGTTTGCGAACGTATTCAACGACAGCTTTCCGGCCATACGTGCGCAGTTGCCAGAGATCGGAGTCACATAAGCGCCGACAATCTTCTTCGAGATTGGCCATCGTTCCGCGCCAGCGATCTTTCCCGCAAGAAGTCTCCCAGAGACGATCTGCTTCGACAGAATCCCACGTAGGCATGTGCACGCCATTCGTAACGTGAGCAATCGGAACTTCGGCTTCCGGCCATCTCGGGAACAACACTTGAAAAATCCGCCGACTGACGCGTCCATGGAGACGGCTAACGCCGTTGATAGCACCACTGCCGCGGATAGCCAGATACGCCATATTAAAGGGTTCGGAGGAGTCGTTTCGGTCCCGGCGTCCCAGTGCAAGCAACTCGTCTAATGAAATGAAGAGTTCCTTTTCTGCATACTTCTTAAAATACGTTTTCATCAATTCGGGAGTAAACAGATCGAAACCCGCCTCGACCGGAGTATGCGTCGTGAAAAGGTTGCCTGATCGCGTAATCGTTAGAGCAAGATCGAACGACTGCTTCTCGTTTGCCATGTAAGACCGCGCTCGCTCAAGAACAACTAATGCAGAATGACCCTCGTTCAAATGGCAGACATCCGGTTGCAGTTCGAGGGCTTGCAGAAGTCGCCAGCCTCCAATGCCGAGAACGAGTTCCTGTTTTAATCTCAGATCCCGATCGCCTCCGTACAGTTCACTCGTAATGGCTCGATGCGCCGGCGTATTCGCTGGGTCGTTCGTATCCAATAGATACAGCTTCGTCCTGCCTACTTGTACCTCCCAAGTTCGGACCCAGAGCTTGGTGCCAGGGAAGTCGAGTGAGAAGCGCAGCCATTCCCCGTCTCTCGCACGCAAGGGCTTGATTGGTAGTTGCCCCGGGTCGTTGAAGGGATAAAGGGCCTGCTGTTGTCCCTGCGCGTCAATTTCCTGACGAAAATATCCTTGTTGATAAAGCAGACCCACTCCGACGACGGGAACTCCTAAATTGCTGGCTGTCTTGAGTTGATCACCGGCGACATTCCCCAGTCCTCCCGAATAGATCGGGAGCGCTTCGCTCAACATAAACTCCATCGAAAAGTACGCAATCGTCCTCAGAGACGAGCCAGGGTGCACTTGTTGGAACCATGCCTCCGATTGTTCCGCGGTCCGTCTGTCGCGGTGAAGATCCGCCAACAATATTTGGAAATCCGGTTCGCTGGTGATCCTCCGTAATTTCTGTTGCGAAATGGTCTGCAAGATGACCCATGGGTTATGGGTCAATTCCCAAAGTTCGGGATCTAGCATTTCCCAGAGCTTGTCCGCTGAATGATTGAAAGACCAGCGCAGGTCCAAAGCCAATTCGGTGAGGGAATCCGGAATCCTTGTTTCCGAGGAACGATTGCGAGTCTCTATAGGTCCGCTCATGGCGCGCAACGCAAACTATTGCGTATCTCGTCCTTCCGAATGTTGATTTGTCGAGGCCCAACGATGTGCCTTTCATTCCTTTGCCGCTGGCTGTCCGGACCCACACAGTGCTGCAGGCAAAGCAGTTGTGAAGTGGCAGATACGCTCGGAAAATACGGATAGTCGTTGCCGCCGATATGTCCTGCCAAAGTCATGAGGAGCGGTTGGAAGATGCGCAGTGGAATAATTGAAGGACCGCACGTCAAGCGGAGGTCGGTCGGAAAACGGAAAGCCCTGGTTTCAAGAACGTGATTGTATGCAGGTCTGCTCATCTGCTGATCCCTGAACTGGACGGTCGATGAGACTCTTGAACGTCTGCGCATCGAGAGTCTCGCGCTTCAGTAGCTCCGCGGCCAGCACATCCATTTGGGAGCGATGCTTCTCCAATATGTCCTTGGCATCCGCGTAAGCCGCATCCAGCGTTCGTCTCACTTCCTGGTCAATTTCGCGTGCTGTTTGCTCGCTGCAGTCACGCTGCAACACACCGTCGTCCGCAATTCCCAGAAAACGATCGCGGCGTTGGACACAATGAACCAAGCCCACCGACTCGCCCATCCCGTACATGCAAATCATTTGGCGCAACAACGCGGTGGCGTGTTCCAGATCGTCCTCTGCACCTGTGGTAGTTTCGGAGAAGACGATTTGCTCCGCGGCGCGACCGCCCAATAACCCCCTGATCTTGTCAATTAGTTCGGACCGGCTCATCAAGTACTGATCGCTTTCGGGCATCTGCAGTGTATAACCAAGAGCAGCCCGCCCACGCGGAACGATGCTGATTTTGCGGATGGTATCCGCATGCTTGCTGTAGGCCGCGACCATAGCGTGACCAATCTCATGGTAGGCCACCCGACGCTTTTCCTCTGGCCTCAAGCGGCGACTTTTGCGCTCCGGACCCGCCACGACTTTCTCGACTGCCTCTTCCAGGTCTATCTGTTGGATTGTAGTTCCGTTGCGCCTTGCCGTGAGCAACGCTGCTTCATTGATTACGTTAGCCAGATCCGCGCCAGAGAAGCCAGGAGTTTCCTGGGCGACCTTGCGTAGATCAACGTCCGCGGCGAGCGGCTTGCCGCGTCCGTGAAGCTTCAGGATGGCATCGCGCCCCTCGATGTCCGGCGCATCCAGGACGACCTGACGGTCGAATCGGCCCGGCCGAAGTAACGCCCGATCCAAGACGTCGGGACGGTTGGTGGCAGCCAACACGACGACGCCGATATTCGGTTCAAAGCCGTCCAGCCCGACGAGCAGTTGATTGAGCGTCTGCTCCCTCTCGTCGTTACTGGCCGTGATATTGACACCGCGCTGTCTTCCGACGGCGTCCAATTCGTCGATGAATACGATACAAGGCGCATGCGCTTTCGCCTGCTGAAACAAGTCGCGGACGCGCGCCGCCCCAACGCCGACAAACATTTCCACGAACTCGCTGCCGTTAATTGAGAAGAAGGGTACCTTGGCCTCTCCTGCAACCGCGCGTGCCAGTAATGTCTTGCCCGTACCTGGTGGCCCCACCAGTAGCACACCCTTCGGTATCTTCGCCCCGAGCGCCTGGTAACGTTGAGGCTGCTTGAGGAACAACACTACCTCCTGCAGTTCGTACTTGGCTTCATCGCAACCTGCTACGTCGCTGAACGTCACCTTCGTATCCGTGTCGGCGACCAACTTTGCCCCGCTCTGCCCAAAGCGCAATACCGATGCACCGACCCCGCGCATCGGTTGAAGAAGAAGACGCCACACCAGGAACATCAGCACAATCGGAAGAATCCAGTACCACAGCATCTGCGATAGCAGGCTGGTCCGCACACCCGTGAATTGCACCCCTTGTTGTTCGAGATCGCGGGTGAGGTCTGGATCATCCACGCGCACAGTTCGAAACATGAAGGCTTCGGTAGAGGCGGTTCCTGGTGTTTGGCTTTCTGTCTGACTCTTCTGTTTGCTGGTCTCTCGAGCGCCCTGTGCTTCGCCTGGTGTCGCAGTGCTTGGGGAAGAGGTTTGTGTCCTGAGGGCAGCGTTAGGTCGCACCGTCTGGGAAGTCGGTTTGGCCTGCGGCTGAATCTTGCCGCCTATTTCTGTATCTCTGATGGAACACTCGGCGACCTCTCCTCGTGCGACGTGGGCCTTGAATTCGCTATATGAAATGGTCCGAAGGGTATCTTGGTGGATCGCTCCCTGCCATATCCACAACATTGCAGCCGTCAGAACAACATACATGGCAGTGAATGCCCACGACGGCGGTTGCTTGTCTTTCTTCCGAGTGTTTGGACCCAACGGCTTCATCCCAATTCCGCTGTTACGATCAGTCGATTCACGGGCGTGCCCCAAAACAGTAGCCCGATTGATACAAACGATGCTGTGATTCATATCACTTCCATCGGTAAGCGTTCTGCATTGGCAAAACCGTTGGAAAGGAAACTGCCGTTGCCGTGATCTTCATCACAGACCCTCTGTTTCGATCGTGGGAACTTGTAAATCGGTTTCTATCTCACACAGAAACTTGGCTGGATCTGGTTCAGGAGTTCCTATCGGTGCCGGTGGTGGCGTAATCCGCCGGCAAGGAGCGAATTGATGCCGAAGAAAGAAAACAAGTCCAAGAGTTCGTTCTCATTTGCAACTGACATCAAGCGGCTCACGACCGAAAATGATTCTTATCGCAGAGTTCTCTACAGCAGTCCCCGTAGCCAATTGGTATTGATGAGCATTCCGCCCGACTGCGAAACCGGCGAGGAAAATCAAGAAAGCACCGATAAGATGCTATTTATCGTCACAGGCAAAGCTGAGTCTGCCTTGAACAAGCGGACGCGGGATGTCGCGAAACACGACGTTATCTTTGTACCGGCGGGCAACCTTCACAACCTGACAAACACGGGGAGCGCATGCCCTGAAGCTCTTCGTCGTGTACTCTCCACCTCTTTTTGCCGATGGCACGGTTCACAAGACGCAGGAAGATACGCTGGAGGCTAGGAGAAGAAATTTGCGCATGCCTGGGAACAATAGCGATCTTGGTCTGCAGAGAGAGACCGCGGAACACGAAAGCTGACAAGACACTCGCCCCGAATAGGCGAACTGCTCCCACGGATAAAAGCTCCAGGAAGTTGGATCGGCGCCTCCTCCAACCACCCGCCATCGGCAGCGCAGAAAGGATATACGGTGAATCGGCATTCGGCCCTCGACAGTATGTTTCTTCCAGAATCAATTGCCGTGATTGGGGCTACCGCGCTTGAGGGAAGCGTTGGGCGCACGGTGGTTGAAAATCTGGCGAAAGGATTCAGTCGTGAGAGATTGTACGCGATCAACCCTAAGCGCGAAGAAGTTCTCGGGCTGCGCTGTTATCAGAATCTAGCGAGTGTTCCCGAAAAAGTGGATTTGGCTAGCCGTTCAGTCGTAGCTCCTCAATCTGTTCCCACTAAGGATTCCGGAAGTCGACGAAGAGCCTCCGCGAATCCCATTCGGACTTGTGGTTTACTTTCCGCCCTCCGTCCGCGATGAGAGGTGCAGCTTCGTGATTCTATTCTGTTTTCCTCAATACGAACACATGGCACAACAGATTCGGACGCTGCCCTTTCTCGAAAGCGGCAAGTTTGCCGTTCTCCGATACAACAATCAGGAGTTGCACGCCGTTGTCGCTAGTTCCGTCTCGGAGAAGCCTTGTTCCATTCTTGGATCGATTGCGCCTCCGGAGGAACAGATTCTTTCATTCACGCTACTGGCTCACACGCTCAAAAAGGAAGGGGCCCGCCACGTGACGGGTATTCTTCCCTACCTCGCTTATACACGCGAAGACAAGCGCAAGCCGGGAGAAAGTCTGAGTGCAGCTTGGGTGGGATCACTCTTGAAAGCATCCGGAGTGGACAGTGTGCTGACAGTCGATTTGCACAGCGAACGGGACAAGGACCTGTTTCCGGTACCGCTGGTTTCTCTTTCCCCGGCAAGCCTATTCGCCGCGACAATTTCCCGATCCGAGTGGAAGGATGCGACGATCGTCGCTCCCGACCACGGAGCCATATCCCGTTGCGAAGCAGTCCAATCGGCTATGGGCATCGCGCCCCACAATATTCCCTATTTCGGAAAGCGACGCACGGACGCGGGAATCGTCCATGGTAAATTGGTCGGAGAAGTAGGACCGCGGGCCATCATAATCGACGACATCCTGGACACTGGCGAAACGCTTGTTTCCGCTTGCGAAAGGCTCTCGGAAGCTAAAGTGCAGGAGATATGCATCTTTATCACGCACGGACTGTTCACCGGCTCACATTGGAAGCGATTGAAGTCGCTCGGCGTACAACACATCTTTTGCACCGACACGGTTCCCGTCTTTGCGAATCTTACGGACGAGAACATCACCGTTCTGTCAATTACGCCCATGCTTGAAAAGAAACTTGCGGCCAGCAAGGCCGATCAACCGACGAGTTGAAGCCAATCCTTCGGTCAAGAAGACAGACTCCTTCGCTCAATCGCTTCCGGTTCGGCCTCTTTCGTGAACAGCTGTCTCCAGAGAAAGGTGCACATATCTTGTGATGAGGATCACTGCTGGCTTAGAGGAAAGAACATAGTCTTTGCTTTCTGGTCCGAAGCTGGGTTCTTTGGTCCTTTGGAATATGAAACACATCGTGAGCACAAACTCCTCCCTCGTCGAAATGAAGGACAACAAGCCGGCTCACCTTGCTGACTCAACCGTACCACTGGTGGTCGATCTCGACGGGACTCTTGCAAAGACGGATCTTCTTGTCGAATCAGTCGTGAGCTTGCTTAAGGAACAGCCGTGGTATTTGTTTGCCTTGCCTGCGTGGCTGTTGAGAGGGAAGGCAGCCTTCAAGCGAGAAATCGCTCGCCGGATTTCGTTTGACCCCAGAATCATTCCCTATCGGGCTGAATTCATAGAATACCTGAAAGACCAACGGGCCAACGGGCGCAAGGTCGTGCTGGCGACAGCTTCGGACGAGCAGATTGCCATGAGCGTGGCGGGCCATCTCAAGCTTTTTGATTCGGTCCTCGCAAGTGATGGAACAACCAACTTGGCGGGAGAGCGCAAGCGCGCCAGTTTGGTCAGTCGGTTCGGGGAAAGGGGCTTCGATTATGCCGGGAATGGAACCCACGATATGGCGGTATGGTCCTCCGCCCGAAAAGCGATTGTTGTCAATAACAGCCGTGAATTCGCCAAAGCTGTGGGGGAACGGACACCGGTTCAAGAACTATTCGAGGGTCGCCGAGGGTAACTGCCTGAGTATTGGCATGCCTTGCTCCCTCAGCACTGGATGAAAAACGTTCTTCTGTTCGTGCCACTGCTTGCGGCCCACCGTTTCTATGACGTCGCGCTGTGGGAAAAGACGATTCTCGCCTTCATCGCCTTCTGCTGTTGTGCATCGAGCGGCTATCTCTTCAACGATCTATTGGACCTGTCGTCCGATCGCCACCACCCTCAGAAGCGCCTGCGGCCGTTCGCTGCGGGACGATTGCCGTTGTCCTACGCACTCGTCATGATTCCTCTTCTCCTTGCACTTGGCTGTACTTTGGCCGTGCCAGTTTCCCGAGTGTTCATCGAAGTCCTGGTGCTCTATTTCGCGCTGACCCTTACGTATTCGCTATATATAAAAAAGATTGTTCTGTTGGACGTCATTGTTTTGGCCGGCCTTTATACGTTGCGAATCATGGCAGGATCGGCAGCCGTCGGAATTTGGCCATCGGAATGGCTACTCGCATTTTCTACGTTCCTCTTCCTCAGTCTCGCGCTGGTAAAGCGCTATGGCGAACTTGTAATCATGCGCCGCGTCGACGGGGATCAGGCTCGGGCACGCGGTTATGAAATCAGCGATGCGGAGTTGCTTTCATCGAAAGGAACAGCGAGCGGCTACATCGCTGTTCTCGTTCTCGCGCTCTATATCAACACGACTACAGCCAAAGCGCTTTACGGAAGGCAAGACCTGATCTGGTTTTTGTGCCCGTTGCTGCTTTATTGGGTCGGGCATATTTGGCTGGTAGCGCACCGCGGAGACATGCACGACGATCCGCTCGTGTTCGCGCTGCGTGACCGTACGAGTCGCATTCTGTTCGCGTTGATTCTGATCACCTCGTTGTTAGCCCTATAGCTCGGCGAGAGATGGGAAGTGCCATGAAGGGACGAGACAATACCGCGCCTGAGCGTCCTCATAAACTGCCCGATTTCGTCCGTTTGTCTTTCATGTATCGTGGCTTTTTGCCTTCAATCGGACGGGATCGGCGCACGCGAACTACCTGCAAGACTGTGCTACTTGTTTTGGGGGCGGCTTTGGCTGCCTGTGTTGGGACACAGGTTGCCTGGGAAAGAGACCGAGGGCCGATTCCTCAGGAATCGGTTCCGGCCGGAATCCAATCCGCAGAATACGAAGCTGTAACGTCCAAGACCATCGTGGAACTGCAACAGTTCCGACAGACGAGCTCTCTCTCGATCCAGTTGGACGAGGGCATCGAGGGAACGGCTACGCTCACCAACCTCAATCCGGCCATCAACGTGTGGTACGTGCTAAACATTGCGGCGAAGGACGGTTCCGAATCGTCCTACCACCTTGAAAATCCGGAACCATTTTTTCGAAAAATCTTCCTGGATTCTAAGGTACCGCTTGGCGTCGAAATCGAAGAAGGTGCGTCACGATATCCTTGCAGTCTTTTTGGAGGCGGGCCGACCGGCCCCTTGGTTCAGGCGAGAAACTCGCAATTGATCTACGCGCCGTTATGTGATGGCCGTCTTTATCTCAGAAATCCCGCGAAGGGCCATCGAACGAGCCTCGAAGCTGCGGCCGAATTCTTGCGCAACCAGGTGTGGGGCGGAGAAAAGGTGATCGTCCTCTTTCACCACCTCTTGGAAGACAGTCATCGGGAAACCGGCGAACTGCACACCGAGGACCAAGGTCTTGCGACCAGCCAGAGTCGGGATACGGACATTCTTCCGCTGCCTGCCCAGATCGACATGAAATACGCGGATCGTCTCTTAACGCCTAGCGACTTGGGTATCACGTTAGAAAGTCAGGAGAAGTCTGGCGTGCGACCCGGAACATGGTATGCCGCAAGCGGAAACCCAGGGATCTATGTCAGTGTTATTGAGCCCGATTTGATTGCGCCAGCGATCCTGGACACCCACAAGACGACGGTCAACACCCTCGACCACGTGGAAGCCTCGGCTCTCTGCTACCTCGTTGCCTTTGATCTCGATCAATTCGACATCGCCTACGCGTTGGGTACGGAGCATCCTGCCGTAGGCTGGTCGGATCACATTCAGCCCGGAATCAAGAATCCCAAGCTGCCCGGCCCGGATGGCATCGGAACGATTTCTCCTCTCGTCTCCACTGGTCTAATCAGTCCGGAGAATGCGCGCAGGACGGTCGCGACGTTCACAGGAGGGTTTAAGCGCGAACACGGAGCATTCAAGTATGGAGAGTTCGCCTTGAAGAATTACGGCAGCCACTACGGATTTCTCGAAGACGGCGTGGTTTTCAGCAAGCTCCAGCCAGGCTTGGCGACCATCTTCGTGTTCGATGATGGTTCGATGCAAATGGGAACGTGGAACGCGCAAGACGACCGGAGTTTAGCTAAGGTCAAATATGCGCGACAAAATGGAGTACCTCTTGTTGAGTACGACGAGCGATCACAGTCAACAGTTCCCGGCCGTCTGGTCAAGAACTGGGGAGCGGGGAACTGGTCGGGATTCGAGGACATGAGATTACGCACGATCCGTTCCGGTGCCGCCCTGCAGTCGAACGGCAAAATGCGCTTTTTGATCTACGCCGTGTTCTCCGACGCCACACCCTCCGCAATGGCCCGCGTATTTCAGGCGTATCGATGCCGGTACGGCATGCTACTCGATATGAACGCCTTGGAGCACACGTATCTTGCGCTCTATCGTCGGGACGGCTCGCAACTGTTCGTGGATCACCTCATTAGTGGAATGAGTCAGATGGAAAAGTCAGATTCCAACGGGTCCATCCCACGTTTTCTGGGTTATCCCGACAACAGAGATTTCTTCTACGTCATGCGGCACAATCAATGAAAGAGGTTTCGTCATGAAATACAGGCGTGTATTGGCCTCAGGAGTGTTGGTCCTTCTGGGACTTCTCGGTTTCGATCAATTTTTCGCTTCACCCCAAACACGGCAACAACAAAATGAAATTCTTTTGCAGCAGTTACAACGAGTCCACGGCCTGACCGACGCTCAAATTAATGCCATCCGGAAGATATTCGCGAACTCCCGTTTTATCGGTCAAGGAAATCCGGCAATCACCGAACACCCGCTTACGCCGGAGGAGAGTGAAGCCAAAGTAACGAATATGGGAATCGATTACGATAATCCCAGGTTTGAGAAGATCTGCAAAGACAAGTATATGGCTCCGCTGTACGACCCATCGAAGCAAAAACCAGAAGACGCCAAAGCCTGCATCGATCAATTTGAGTTCCCCGATATCCCGTTCACTTACCCAGTCGTTTGGGTACAGGCCCGCGAAGCCGCGCAAATCTGCTGGGCAGAGGGAAAGCGGCTTTGCGACGCGCATCAATGGGAGGGCGCCTGCGCGGGAGATCTTGAGCCGCCGGATTACCGCTTTGACCTTGCGAAGGGTGTGAGTCCTGAAGAGGGAATTCGTCGGATGCGCATTGCCCACAATGAAGCGGACAGCCCCACCAAATCTTGGAGCTATGGCCCAACCTACCAAAAGGGAATCTGTGCGACCGGAAGCAAAAAGACTCCGGGCTGCAACGGTGGGAGCTATGCGGGTTGTGGGTCCAACACCTATCCGACCGGCTCTTTTCCGGCGTGCCGCAGTTCGCTCGATGTCTACGATCTCAATGGCAACGCAGCCGAGCACATGAATCTGCCCTTGAATGAAAGTCAGATGTCGAGTCTCGGCAGCACCGAACTCGGCTATACGGAGATGAAAGGCAGTTGGTTCATCTTCGATACATACAGGGCGCATGATGACTGGTGCCGGTGGCGCGCGCCGTTCTGGCATGGAACGCGGGTGATGGCTGAAAATAGCCATGAGAATTATCATCTGAGTTTTCGCTGCTGTAAGAGCTTGAACTGAACGCCAGTCGGGAATTAAGAATTCAAAGCACACCCCTGGTTTCTGGCGAAGAGAGAGGAACGGAGTCGTCGGCCGCGTTGCTCGGATTCCTCAGTTACTGGCAGTCGTTGTGACTGCCGGTAAGGCTTCCTGTTGTGAAAGGAATTCGCGAATTTCGTGGATGGGACCTTCGTCGCTTAGAACCTTCGATTCCGACGAGTCGCGCAAAATGTCGTAGATCGATTGAAACTTGCCGTCCATCAAGGCCATTTCGCTTACGAGGCGAATTCCGTGGCTGTAATCGGCGTAATTCGCACCATGGACTGTGCTTAAGGGTTGAATCGGCTCACCGGTTGCCCGATGCCACCCGTAAATCGCAATTCTTCCCGCTTTATTGAACAACAAGTTCGTAATCACCACATCTTTCTTGTCACCGGAGACCAATTCACCCAGCCGAACGCCGAGCAGGCGGGACTGTTCTTGGATCATCTGATTGTGCGTCCAATAGTACTGCATTGACCTCATCTCAGGCCCGGCCGGCAGTGGCTGGGGGGCAAGGTGACAACCCGATTGTGCGTATATGGCATCGACCATTTTCTTAGTCGGCAGAACAAATCCAAATCGGTCTGTGATCGCGGCGGCCGTATGGAGATTCATGGGGATTCGCAAGAAATCGTCATCGGAGCCGATTGCAAGGTAGTCGGGTGCTACGAAAATTCTGGCTGCGAACTGCCTGCCGTCCGGCAGTTTGCAGCCGAGCTCAACCGGTACGAGCTTTCTCAGAAACTCGGGTAGGTTTCCTTTCAGTATCTCGTCACGTATGGCCTGTTCCCGCTGACGCGGGTCCATTGTCGAGACGTACTGAGCGAACTGCGAGCCTGTGAAATGTTGGCTTGCCCTTGCCGGAATATTGCCAACCAAGTCCCGGACCGGAACACTGGAGGCAGCGTCGGGACGCGCGCCTGCAATACGGGATACAGCTGGCAAGCAGAGAAGGGCCCGGATAAATTTGCGCCGCGTCGTTGCGTTTCCCAACATAGTTCTTGGCAAAATTACGTTTACTGAGAAATCCGATCAGCTTATTTCACGTTAGAAGTTTACTATGGCCGCGATGGCCGAACAACGTTGGTCGTGTTTCCGTGTCACGCGAGGGTTCGACTCTGGCCACAAATTGCACCAGAGGATTGCCGACCCTGACCGTATTCCGTGTCAGCGACTCTACAAAATCAGTGTGATTCAGATCACCGTAATTTCGGGCATCGCAGCATAGATTTGAAGCAGCCGCAATTGTTTACAACGAATGATGGGCGCCTCCTCCGGTCGCCGAATCTTCGGAAGCAATCGCGGAGAGTGAGCGAAGGCAAAGGAGATTTATCGTGAGCGACCAGGCACTTGCAAACCTACGCGTGGCCATTTTGGCTACGAACGATTTTGAGCAGTCGGAAATGACAGAACCCCGTCAAGCGCTGAAGCAGGCCGGGGCCACCACGGTTCTGATTTCAACCAAAGCAGGCAAAATTCAGGCGGTGAAGCATGACGTGAAAGCGGATTCTTTCGATGTCGACCTTACGTTTGACAAGGCAGATCCCTCCGACTTTGACGCAGTGCTTCTTCCCGGTGGCGCTTTGAACGCGGACGCCCTGCGCGCAGAGCCGAAGGCCCAGGCTTTTGTTCAGCAGATCGACCGTGTCGGAAAGCCGATCGCCGTGATTTGTCACGGATCTTGGTTGTTGGTCTCGGCCGGTCTTACCAAGGCTCGCACACTGACGAGTTATCACACCATCCAAGATGACATTCGCAATGCAGGTGGTCACTGGGTGGATCGTGAGGTGGTCGTTGACCGAAACTGGGTTAGCAGCCGGCAACCTTCCGACTTGCCCGCCTTCAACCGTGAAATGATCGCTCTGTTTGCAGCCTCGAAAAAGCACCACCACGCCGTGGAGGCGAGGTAGGCCAAGAAGGGACTCTTCGCGACAGTGGCGGCCTCTATCGGAGGGGCTGAGCGCCTGCCCATAATCCAGTTCTGACGGAGGAATAGCGGTGTCTTCATTTCTGATCACGGGTGGTTCAGGATTTCTGGGGATAAATCTGTGCCGTTACCTGCTTGCACGCGGACACACCGTGCGATCCCTCGACATCGCACCGTTTGATTATCCAGAACGCGGCGTCGTCGACGCGGTCATTGGCGACATCCGCAACGACAAGAGTGTCCTACAAGCTTTGGAGGGAGTGGAGATCGTCGTTCACGCGGCGGCGGCTCTTCCCCTGAGTCGGTGGGAAGACATTTTTTCAACAGACGCGGAGGGAACACGCAAAGTCTTAGAAGCGGCCTTTCGTCACGGTGTATCGCGCGTTATTTTCACGTCGTCGACCTCGGTCTACGGAATTCCAGATCATCATCCTTTGTTGGAAACGGACCGGTTCCAAGGTGTCGGTCCGTATGGCGAGGCCAAGATCGAAGCCGAGAAGCACTGTCTGTCGTTTCGCGCCCGGGGAAACTGTGTTCCCGTGTTGCGCCCCAAGAGTTTTGTCGGACCCGAAAGGCTCGGTGTGTTTGAGCTGCTTTACGACTGGGCCTATGAGGGTAGGAATTTCCCGGTTCTCGGATCAGGGCACAGCCTATATCAACTGCTAGACGTGGAGGATCTGTGCGAGGCAATCTACGTTTGTGCAACACTTGATGCAACCCGGGCGAAC
>Ga0182024_10007088_pt1 | contig 24312 bp, 17 predicted proteins | sample P32metaG_FD_120480 | JGI IMG/M metagenome (GOLD analysis project Ga0182024, IMG submission 120480) | Permafrost microbial communities from Stordalen Mire, Sweden - P3-2 metaG (Illumina Assembly) | ecosystem: Environmental > Terrestrial > Soil > Wetlands > Permafrost | place: Sweden: Stordalen...
GGCCGCGTGATCTACCAGCCCGTGACCATCGACCCGCGCGTGCTCGTGCCGAAAGTGATCCGCCACGACAACCGCTACGACCCGCAGCTCACGAATGCGCCCGTCCACACCACGAGCATCGCGAAATCCGATGGCTGAAATCCGCAACTACACCATGAATTTCGGACCGCAGCATCCCGCCGCGCACGGTGTGCTGCGCCTGGTGCTCGAGCTGGACGGCGAGGTGATTCAGAAGGCCGATCCGCATGTGGGCCTGTTGCATCGCGCGACCGAGAAGCTCGCCGAGAGCAAGCCCTTCAATCAGTCGATCGGCTACATGGACCGGCTCGACTACGTGTCGATGATGTGCAACGAGCATGCCTATGTCATGGCCATCGAGAAGCTATTGGGTATCGAGCCGCCGCTGCGCGCGCAGTACATCCGCGTCATGTTCGATGAGATCACGCGGATCTTGAATCATCTGATGTGGCTCGGGGCGCATGCTCTCGACATCGGCGCCATGACTGTTTTCCTGTACTGCTTCCGCGAGCGCGAAGATCTGATGGACTGCTACGAGGCCGTCTCCGGCACGCGCATGCATGCGACCTACTACCGTCCCGGCGGCGTGTACCGCGATCTGCCGGACACGATGCCGCAGTACCAGCCATCGCAATGGCGCAGCAAAAAGGATGTGGATCGCCTGAACAAGCGGCGCTGCGGCGGCCTGCTCGATTTCATCGCCGACTTTACCAAGCGCTTTCCGGCCTGCGTCGATCAATATGAAACGCTGCTCACGGACAATCGCATATGGAAGCAGCGCACCGTGAACATCGGAGTGGTCAGCCCGGAACGCGCCCTGCAGCTGGGATTCTCCGGACCCATGCTGCGCGGTTCCGGCGTCGAGTGGGACCTGCGCAAGAAACAACCTTACGATGTGTACGACAAGATGGACTTCGACATTCCGGTGGGAGTCAACGGCGATTGCTACGACCGGTACTTGGTGCGCGTCGAGGAGCTGCGCCAATCGAATCGCATCGTCGAGCAGTGCGTGGCGTGGCTCAAAGCCAATCCCGGATCAGTGATGATCGATGATCGCAAGGTGCGGCCGCCGCGGCGTGAAGAAATGAAAGGCGATATGGAATCATTGATCCATCACTTCAAACTCATGACCGAGGGCTACTGCGTGCCGGCGGGCGAGGTGTATGCCGCGGTGGAGGCGCCCAAGGGGGAGCTGGGCGTGTACTTGGTATCGGATGGCGCGAACAAGCCTTATCGGCTGAAGGTTCGGCCGCCGGGGTTCGCGCATTTGGCCTCGCTCGATGAAATGGTGCGCGGTCATATGCTGGCGGACGTGGTTGCCGTGATCGGGACTCAGGACATTGTGTTCGGCGAGGTCGATCGATGAGCGCTAAATTATCCGAGCATGTGCGCGATGAGATCGACCATTGGGTGGCGAAGTTTCCGCCCGACCGCAAGCGTTCCGCGGTGATCTCGGCCCTGCATGCCGTGCAGCACGAGAACAATGGTTATTTGACGACGGATCTCATGGATGCCGTGGCTGCCTATCTGGAGCTGCCGAACATCTTGGTGTACGAAGTGGCGTCGTTCTACTCCATGTTCGAAACCAAGCCCGTGGGCCGGCATCACATTTCGGTATGCACCAATATTTCATGCATGCTGCGCGGCTCACAAGAGGTGGTGGACTACGTTGAGAAAAAGCTCGGCATCAAGACCGGCGAGAGCACACCGGACGGGCGCATTTATTTGAAGCGCGAAGAGGAGTGCCTGGCGGCTTGCACCGGGGCGCCGATGATGATGGTCGATCATGTGTTCCATGAGAACCTGACGCCGCCGAGCATCGATAAAATTTTGGACGAATTGAGCTAAAGCTTAGGATCGCAGATGCCTTACGAACAGAACCTGGTGTTATTCGAAGCGCTGAAACATGAGCGCCCTTGGACGCTGGAGGGCTATCGACAATTCGGCGGCTATCAGGCCTGGGAAAAAATCCTGCGCGAACAAACGCCGCGCGAGAAAATCATCGATGAGGTCAAAGCCTCGGGCTTGCGCGGCCGCGGCGGCGCTGCGTTTCCGACGGGTGTGAAATGGAGTTTCATGCCGCGCACCTCGCCGGTGCAAAAGTATGCGGTGTGCAACTCGGACGAATCGGAGCCGGGTACCTGCCACGACCGCGACATCCTGCGCTACAACCCGCACTCGGTCATCGAGGGCATGGCCATCGGCGGCTATGCGATGACCGCGACCGTCGGCTACAACTACATCCGCGGCGAATTCTTGGCCGAGCCCATACCGCGCTTCGAAGCCGCTTTGGCGGAAGCCTACGCGGCGGGACTGCTTGGGAAAAATATCTTGGGCTCCGGCGTCGACTTTGATTTGCACACCTTCATCGGTGCAGGCGCGTATATCTGCGGCGAAGAAACCGCACTGCTCGAGTCCCTCGAGGGCAAGCCCGGCAAGCCGCGCTTCAAGCCGCCATTCCCGGCCAACTTCGGCTTGTTCGGCAAGCCGACCACCATCAACAACACGCAGAGCTTCGCCTCGGTGCCCACCATCATGCGCAAAGGCGCGGTCTGGTTTGCCGGACTGGGTCCCATAAATTCCGGCGGCACCGTGATTTTCTCCGTCTCCGGCCATGTCGAGAAGCCGTGTAATCTCGAATTGCCGATGGGGATTCCTTTCAAGGATCTGATGGAACTGTGCGGCGGTGTGTGGAAGGGCCGCAAGCTCAAGGCCGTCATTCCCGGCGGGTCCTCCTGCATGGTTGTGCCCGCTGAGATCATGTGGAATACCAATATGGACTACGACTCGCTGAAGAAGGCCGGCTCCTCCTTCGGCACCGGCGCCGTCATCGTCATGGATGAGACCACCTGCATGGTGCGGGCGCTGGAGCGTCTCGCGCGTTTCTATATGTCGGAGTCCTGCGGTCAGTGCACGCCCTGCCGGGAAGGCACGGGTTGGCTGGACCGCATGCTGAAGCGAATCATCGCCGGCGAAGGGCGCAGCGAAGACTTAAGTCTGCTGATGGATGTCGCCAATCGTATTGAAGGGCACACCATTTGCGCCCTCGGCGATGCGGCTGCCTGGCCGGTGCAGAGCTTCTTGAAGCACTTCAGGCCGGAATTTCAATACATGATCGAGCACAAGGGACGCTCCATCATGGAGGGTGCCACCCACGTGGACGGCCGGCCGGCCGTCGCGGCTTAAAGATCATGGCAGACGACACGGTCAATATCGAAGTCAACGGCGTACCCTTAAAGGCCCGCAAGGGTCAGATGATCATGCAGGTCACGGATCCGGCCGACATTTACATTCCGCGATTTTGCTATCACGACAAATTGACCGTCGCCGCGAATTGCCGCATGTGCCTGGTCGAGGTGGAAAAGGCGCCGAAGCCGCTGCCGGCCTGCGCCACGCCGGTGACCGAGGGCATGAAGGTATTCACCAAATCGCCCAAGGCCGTTGCGGCGCAGCGGGCCACGATGGAATTCCTGCTCATCAATCACCCGCTTGATTGCCCGATATGCGATCAGGGCGGCGAGTGTGAACTGCAGGATCTTGCTTTAGGATACGGGCGCGATATTTCGCGCTTCAGCGAACGCAAGCGGGTGGTCAAGGACAAGAATCTAGGCCCCTTGGTTTCCACCGACATGACCCGCTGCATTCATTGCACGCGATGCGTGCGCTTCGGTGCGGAGATTCAGGGTTACCCGCAAATGGGCGCGACCGGCCGCGGCGAGAACATGGAAATCGGCACTTACATCGAACATAGCGTCGATCATGAATTGTCGGCCAACATCATCGATCTGTGTCCGGTTGGCGCGCTCAACAACAAACCCTTCCGTTATCACGCGCGCGCATGGGAAATGAATCAGGCCGCGCTGGTGTCGCCGCACGATGCTTTCGGCACCAACTTGTTTGCGCACGTGCTGCGCGGCAAGTTGATGCGCATGGTGCCGCGCGAGAATGAGGAGATCAACGAAACCTGGATCGCCGATCGCGACCGATTCGGTTTCGAGGGCATGTATTCGGGCGACCGCGTTTCCCAGCCCATGCTGCGCATCGGCGGAGCCTTGCAGGCGGTGGATTGGGAAGTGGCGCTCACCGCCGTCGCGGAAGGATTGCAGAAGTCCGCTGCCGTGAACAAAGCGGCGACAGGATTTCTCGCCTCGCCGATGGCCACCGTCGAGGAGCTGTATCTGCTGGCGCAGGTTGCACGCGGCTTAGGCTGCGCGAACATCGATCATCGCCTGCGGCAGTTGGATTTTCGCGCCCAAGAAAATGAGGCGCCGTACCCGCATCTCGGCTTGAAGATTGCCGACGTCGAGCGCCTCGAGGGCGTTCTAATCGTGGGTTCGGATTTGCGCCGTGAAATGCCGATGTTGGCGCATCGCATTCGAACAGCCGCCGTGAAGGGCGGCGCGCAAGTGGCCTTCTTGAATCCACGCCGTTTCGAATTGATGTTCCCGGTCGCCGGGTATATGACGGCTGAGGCCGATATGGTCGGCGAGCTCACGGCGCTGGTGCATGCCGCGGCCAGCGCCGCCGGACGGCCCGTGCCTGCGGGTGTGGGAACTGCGACGTTGAGCGACGCTCACCGATCGCTGATCGGTGCCTTATCCCACGGAGCGCGCCACGCCGTGATCTTAGGCACCCTGGCGCAACGCCATCCGGCGTATTCGCAATTGAAAGCGTTGAGCCTGGCTCTTGCGGATTTGTGCGGGGCCAGCCTCGGCTGCCTCACCGAAGGCGCCAATGCCGCCGGCGCGTACCTTGCGGGGGCTGTGCCGCATCGCAACCCCGGCGGCGCGCCCATCGCTACCGCGGGCTTATCAGCACGGCAGATGCTGGACGCGCCGCTCAAGGCGTATGTGCTGTTCGGCGGTATCGACCCGGCAAACGATCTTGGCGTGGATCCGGCGGCGCTTGCCTCCGCTGAATTGGTGGTCGCGGTCACCACGCATTTGCCGGAATCCTTGCGCGCAGTCGTGCACGTGGTGCTGCCCATCGGGTCCTTCGCCGAAACCTCAGGCACGTATGTGAACGCGGAAGGCCGCTGGCAGAGCTGGGCCGGTGCGGCCAAGCTGCCGGGTGAGAGCCGCCCGGGCTGGAAGGTGCTACGCGTACTCGCGAATTTGTTGGGCCTGCACGGCGTCGACTACGACAGCTCGGATGAGATTCGCGACGCATTGAAGTTGCTGTGCGGTACGCGCATCGAGGCTGCGCGCGCTATGCCTGCCGCCATGCCCAATGGTCGGGTGCCGACCGGTTCTTGGGTGGATATTCCACCCTACCAAAGCGACGTGCTGGTGCGCGGCTCGGAAGCCTTGCAAAAAACGAAGGACGGGCGCATGACCCGCTCCGTGATCTGATCATGTGGGATTGGACGCCACTACGCGATTGGCTCTCGAGCTACATCACGCCGTATTGGACTTTTCCGTTGTTGACCGTGGTGCAAGCGTTGATCGTCATGATCTGCATCATATTGACAATGGCGGTCTACACACTGGCGGAGCGCAAAGTCATCGGTTGGATGCAGCTGCGGCGCGGTCCCAATCGCGTCAATTTGTTTTGGATACCGGGATTAGGTCAGCCGTTTGCGGACGTGATCAAGCTGGTGTTCAAGGAAATTCTGATCCCTGCGGATGCGAACGGGTTTCTGTTTCGCCTGGCGCCGTTTCTGGCCCTGGTGCCGGCGCTCGCCCTTTGGGCGGTCATTCCGCTGCGTCCCGAGCATGCCTTCGCGAATATCGACGCAGGTCTGTTGTACGTTTTGGCGCTGACCTCGATGGGGGTGTACGGCATCATCCTGGCCGGCTGGGCCGCGAATTCAAAATATGCTTTCTTGGGCGCGATGCGCTCCGCGGCGCAAATTGTCGCCTATGAAATCGCCATGGGATTTGCCATGGTGGGTGTCCTGATGGCGTCGGGCAGCCTCAACATCGGCGACATCATCCACGCGCAGAGCGGCATGTTCGGCTGGAATTGGACCTGGTTGTTCCCGCTGCTGATCGTGTACTTCATTTCCGGCGTCGCGGAAACCAATCGCGCGCCCTTTGACGTGGCCGAGGGCGAGTCGGAAATCGTCGCCGGTTTTCACGTCGACTATTCGGGCATGGCGTTCGCGCTGTTCTTCATCGCCGAATACGTCAATATGATTTTGATTTCGGCGCTGACCTCGATTTTCTTCTTCGGCGGATGGCTATCGCCCTTCGACGGACTGCTCGCGCCGGATTCTTGGCTGGCGCAGCCGAGCTTTTTCTGGTTCGCACCCAAAGTATTTTTCTTCATGTTCGTGTTCCTATGGTTCCGCGCGACGTTTCCGCGCTACCGCTATGACCAGATCATGCGCTTGGGCTGGAAGGCGCTGATTCCGGTCACTCTGATCTGGCTATTGGTCGAGGGCGTCATGGTGTATTGCCATGTGGGACCCTGGAAGGGGCATCCGTAATGCGAGCAATTCGCAGCTTCATCAAAACATTCTTGCTCTGGGAGTTGCTGCAGGGCCTATGGGTCACCTTGAAGAGCATGTTTCAGACCAAGATCACGCTCAATTATCCAGAAGAGAAGGCGCCGCAGAGCAGCCGCTTCCGTGGACTGCACGCTTTGCGCCGCTACCCCAATGGTGAAGAGCGCTGCATCGCCTGCAAGCTGTGCGAGGCGGTGTGCCCGGCGCTTGCCATCACGATCGAGTCGGACGTGGCTAGCGACGGTACGCGCCGCACCACGCGCTACGACATCGACCTGTTCAAGTGCATCTACTGCGGCTTTTGCGAGGAGGCGTGTCCGGTGGACGCCATCGTGGAAACACGGCTGCACGAATATCACATGGAGAAGCGCGGCGAGAACATCATGAGCAAGGATAAACTGCTCGGCATCGGCGAGCGTTACGAAGCCATGATCGCGGCGGATCGCGCCGCCGATGCGCGGTATCGCTGATGTTTCCGACGATCCTGTTCTTCATTTTCGCCAGCGTGCTCATCGGCGCGGCATTGGGCGTGATCCTGTCGCGCAATCCGGTGTACTCAGCGCTGCTGCTGGTGCTGTGCTTCTTCAACAGCGCCGTCATCTGGGTGTTGCTGGATGCGGAGTTCCTGGGGATCGTGCTGGTTTTGGTGTATGTCGGCGCCGTCATGGTGCTGTTCCTGTTCGTGGTCATGATGCTGGATGTGAACATCGAGCAGCTGCGCAAGGAATTCGCCGGTTATTGGCCTTTGACGGTCGCCGTGGCAGGCTTCGTGGTGTTCGCGATGATCAACGTCATCGTCGTGAAGCATCTGGGGGGCGCGGACTTGAAGACCGCACCGGTGCTCGCCGCCAATTATTCCAATACGCGCAGCTTGGGCGTGGAACTGTTTACCCGCTACGCCTACCCGGCGCAGGTCGCCGCGATCATATTGCTGGTGGCCAGCGTTGCCGCCATCGTGCTGACCCTGCGGCAGCGCAGGGGTGGCAAGCCGCAGGACATTGCGATGCAGGTCGCGGTTCGTGCCAAGGACCGCGTCCGAATCGTCAAGATGGCCTCCGAGAAAAGACAATGATTTCCCTTACCCATGTTCTCACCTTGTCCGGCGTCCTGTTTGCCATTGGCGTGGCCGGCGTGTTCTTGAACCGCAAGAACATCATCGTGCTGCTGATGTGCATCGAGCTCATGCTGCTCGCGGTGAATTTCAACTTCGTGGCCTTTTCGCGGTTTCGCGGGGATATCGCCGGGCAGATATTCGTGTTTTTCATATTGACCGTCGCTGCGGCCGAGGCCGCGATCGGTCTGGCGATTCTGGTGGTGCTGTTCCGCGAACGCAGCAGCATCGACGTCGAAGATCTCGATACCCTTCAGGGCTAAGAAAAGCAATGCAGTCAATTTATCTCACGATTGTCCTGGCGCCGTTGATTGCGTGCATCATCGCCGGCCTGTTCGGCAAGGCGATCGGCAGAATCGGTGCGCACAGCGTCACGATCTTAGGCGTCGCAATCTCCTGCGCTCTGTCGTGCTATGTGCTGTACCAGCAGCTGTTTGAAGGCGTGGAGCCGTTCAACGGCACGGTTTATACGTGGCTGTTGAGCGACGGGCTACAGCTCGACGTCGGATTTCTGATCGACCATCTCTCGGCGATGATGATGTCGGTGGTGACGTTCGTCTCCTTGATGGTGCATATCTACACGATCGGTTACATGGCTGATGATGACGGATATCAACGCTTCTTCAGCTACATCTCCCTATTCACCTTCTCCATGCTCATGCTGGTGATGGCGAATAATTTCCTGCAGCTATTCTTCGGCTGGGAAGCCGTAGGCGTCGTCTCGTACCTGCTGATCGGGTTTTGGTACAAGCGGCCGACCGCCAATTTCGCGAGCCTGAAGGCATTTCTGGTCAATCGGGTGGGGGATTTCGGCTTCGTTCTCGGCATTGCCGCCGTGCTGCGCTACACCGGTTCGTTGGACTACGCGACGGTGTTTTCGCACGCCAACCAGATCGCTGCCGCGCAGATTCATATCTCCGGCACGATCGCCTGGCCGGCGATGACCTTCACTTGCATCTGTTTGTTCATCGGCGCCATGGGTAAGTCCGCGCAAGTGCCGCTGCATATCTGGCTGCCGGATTCGATGGAGGGCCCGACTCCCATTTCGGCGCTGATTCACGCGGCCACCATGGTGACTGCGGGCATTTTCATGGTGGCCCGCATGTCGCCGCTGTTCGAGCTGTCGGAAACGGCCTTGTCATTCGTGCTGGTCATTGGATCGACCACCGCGTTTTTCATGGGTCTGATCGGCATCGTCGCCAATGACATCAAGCGAGTGGTGGCGTACTCGACTCTCTCGCAGCTCGGCTACATGACGGTGGCGCTCGGCGTGTCGGCCTACAGCGCGGGGATTTTTCACCTCATGACCCACGCCTTCTTCAAGGCGTTGCTGTTCCTGGCCGCGGGTTCGGTGATCATCGCCATGCATCACGAGCAGGACATGCGCAAGATGGGCGGCTTAAGAAAGTACATGCCCATCACGTACTGGACCTGCCTGGTCGGGTGCCTGGCGCTGATTGGTTTTCCAGGCAGCTCCGGGTTCTTCTCCAAGGATTCACTGATCGACGCCGTGGGCGCCTCGCATCGAGTGGGCTCGGGATACGCGTACTTTTGCGTGGTCAGCGGCGTCTTTATCACCGCGCTGTATACGTTCCGCATGTTCATCATGACCTTCCTCGGCAAGGAACGCATGGACCATCACACCCAGGAACATCTGCATGAGAGCCCCTGGGTGGTGACGGTACCGCTGATCTTGCTGGCGATCCCCTCGGCGCTCATCGGCTGGTTCACGGTTGGGCCCATGCTGTTCGGCAAGTTTTTCGAGGGCGCCATCCATGTCGCGCCGGCCAACAACGTGCTCGAGCACATCGGCGAAGAATTCCATGGCCCGGCGGGATTTGTCTTAAGTGCGTTCGCGGCACCGCCGGTGTGGCTCGCAGGGTTGGGTGTGCTCACCGCATACACATTCTTTTTATGGAGACCGACGTGGGCCGATGAGGCGAAAGCCAGGCTCAAGTGGCTGTACACCATATTGGTCGATAAATACGGCTTCGACTGGTTCAACGAACACGTGATCATGGCCGGCGCCCGATTGCTCGGCGGAGGATTGTGGCGTTTCGGCGATCAGATCGTGATCGATGACGGGTTGGTCAACGGCAGCGCGCGCACCGTGGGCTGGCTGGGCTCCGTCATGCGCTACGCTCAGTCCGGGTATTTGTACCACTATGCATTTGCCATGATCTTAGGATTGGCGGCGCTGCTGATGTGGCTGATCTTAAGATGATGTTAAGCGCTCATCTTTTATCGTGGCTGATCTTTGTGCCCATCGTCGGCGGATTCGTGGTGTTGGGGTTGGGGCATCGAGCCACGCTGGCGAAATGGCTTTCGTTGGTCGTCAGCGGTTTCGCGCTGCTCTTGAGCATTCCGCTGTGGACGTGGTTCAAGACCGGTACGCCCGAGATGCAATTCGTGGAGCGCTCGCCCTGGATTTCGACGATTCATTCGGAGTTCTACATCGGCGTTGACGGCATCTCCATGCCGCTGATTCTCTTGACCACGTTCACCACGCTGCTCATCGTCATCGCCAGCTGGCAGAACGTCGAGAAGCGCGTGGCGCAATATTTCGCCGCCTTTTTAATCCTGGAAGGCCTGATGATCGGCGTCTTTGCGGCACTCGACGGGGTGCTGTTCTACGTGTTCTGGGAAGCGATGCTGCTGCCGATGTTCATCATCATCGGTGTCTGGGGCGGACCGCGCCGGGTGTACGCCACCATCAAGTTCTTTTTGTATACCTTCATCGGATCGCTGCTGATGCTGGTTGCCCTCATTTACCTGTACCTCAAATCCGGGAGTTACGAGCTGGCGGTATTCCAGCGCATGCCGCTCACCCTGACCGAGCAGACCCTGATCTTTCTGGCGTTCTTTGCCGCCTTCGCCGTCAAAGTGCCGATGTTTCCGGTGCACACCTGGCTGCCTGATGCTCACGTCGAAGCGCCGACCGGTGGCTCCGTGGTGCTGGCGGCCATCATGTTGAAGATGGGCGGATATGGCTTTCTGCGCTTCTCGCTGCCCATCGCACCCGATGCCAGCCGCGAGCTGGACTGGCTGATCATTGCGCTGTCGTTGATTGCCGTGGTGTATATCGGCTTCGTGGCTCTCGCGCAACGTGACATGAAGAAGCTCATCGCCTATTCATCGATTGCGCACATGGGCTTCGTGACCTTGGGCATGTTCATTGGATTTCAAATCGTGGCGCATACGGGTAGAACCAGCGGCATTGCTTTAGGGTTGGATGGGGCTGTGGTGCAAATGCTTTCGCATGGCTTGGTCTCCGGCGCCATGTTTCTGTGCGTGGGCGTGATGTACGACCGAGTCCACAGCCGCGAAATCTTAAGCTATGGCGGCGTCGTCAATACCATGCCGAAATTCGCGGCCTTCATGGTGCTGTTTGCGCTGGCAAACTCAGGCTTGCCGGGAACTTCAGGGTTCGTCGGAGAATTCTTGGTGATACTGGCCTCATTCAAAGCCAATGTCTGGTACGCCTTCCTGGCGGGCACCACGCTGGTTCTGGGCGCGGCCTATACACTGTGGCTGGTCAAGCGCGTCATTTTCGGGGAGATCGCCAACGACAAAGTAGCGGCCCTTTCGGATCTGAACGGCCGTGAATTCTTGGTTCTAGGGCTGCTCGCCTTGGCCGTGCTCCTGGTCGGCTTATGGCCGGCGCCGCTGCTCGATGTCATGCGGGCCTCGACGCAGCATTTAGCCGAGCAACTGCTGTTCTCCAAGATTGCTCCATAAGGCAACTATGATCGCCGGCTCATTCGATCCCAGTTTCTTCAGTTCAAGCCTGGTCCATGCGTGGCCCGAGATTTTTCTGTCGTTGGCGGCGTGCGCAATTCTCATGTTGGACTTGCTGCTGAACGATGCGCAGCGCCGATGGATCGGCGCGCTGGCGGTGATCAGTTTGCTGGTTACCGCTGTGCTGGTGGTGGCGCACCCGGTGTCGACCAAGATCGTTGCGCTCGGGGGTCTGTTCGAACTGGATCGAATGGCGCAAATACTGAAAGTCGTGACGCTGCTGACGGTGGCCGCGGTTTTCGTATATTCGACCGACTATCTGCAGCGCCGCGCCATCTTCAAGGGCGAGTACTTCGTGCTCGGCCTGTTTGCGACCTTGGGCGGCATGGTGCTCATTTCCGCGGGAAGTCTGATTACGCTGTACTTAGGCTTGGAACTCATGTCGCTGTGTCTATATGCCATGGTGGCATTCGATCGGGACTCAGGAGTAGCGGCCGAGTCGGCCATCAAGTACTTCGTCTTAGGCTCCATGGCATCCGGAACACTGCTCTACGGCATGTCCATTGTCTATGGCGTCACGGGAAGTTTAGAACTCGCTGAAATCGCGAGCGTGGTGCGCAACGCCGCGATTGGCGGAAACATCGGACTGATGTTCGGGGTCGCCTTTCTCATCGTCGGCGTGGGCTTCAAGTTCGGAGCGGTGCCGTTCCACATGTGGATACCAGACGTGTACGAAGGGTCGCCGACCTGCGTAACCGTGTTCATCGGAACCGCCTCGAAGCTTGCCGCATTCGCGCTGGCCATGCGCTTGCTGCCGGAGGCGTTAGGCGCTTCTCAGCCCGACTGGAGCCAGATGCTGGTGGTGCTCGCCGTATTGTCGATGGCGATCGGCAACATCGTTGCGATTGCGCAGACAAATCTCAAACGCATGCTGGCGTACTCGACGATCTCGCACATTGGCTTTGTGCTGTTGGGAATTCTCTCGGGAACGGCGCAAGGCTATCAGGCCTCGATGTTCTACATGATCAGCTACGTCATCGTCGCGGCCGGCGCCTTCGGCATGATACTGCTGCTGGCCAGGCAGGGTTTCGAGGCCGACAAGCTCACCGACTTCAAGGGGTTGAATGCGCGAAGCCCGTGGTTCGCCGGCATGATGGCTTTCCTCATGTTTAGTTTGGCCGGAATACCGCCGTTTATCGGCTTCTGGGCCAAGCTGGGCGTCATCCAAGCGGTTCTCGGCGTGCATCTCACGTGGCTCGCAGTGATCGCCGTGCTGTTCTCGGTGGTCGGCGCGTTTTACTACTTGCGCATCGTCAAACTGATGTACTTCGATGAACCCACCGAGACCACAGTGATCGGTGGTTCAATGTTGATGCGGACGGTATTGAGCGCGAACGCCCTGTTGGCGCTGGCGTTGGGCGTCTACCCTGCGACGCTGCTGGAGATTTGTCAGCGAGCCCTGCAGTAGGGCGTAAGCGGTCAACCGTCAGAGGAGAGATCATGATCACGCTCTATCACTCCCCGCAGACTCGCTCAGGAAGCATCGTTTGGCTGCTCGAAGAACTCGCGGTTCCCTATCAGACCAAAGTCGTGGATTTTCGCCGCGCCGACGGCAGCGGTGCGCGCGACACCTCGAATCCTCATCCGCATGGCAAGGTGCCCGCGCTGGTCGATGGCAATGAAACCGTGTTCGAGACCAGCGCCATCGCGCTTTTCTTGACGGACAAGTACCGCACCAAGAAACTAGGCCCCGCGGTCGGCGACCCAAACCGCGGCGAGTATCTTTCTTGGCTTGCTTACCGGCCTGGCGTGATGGAGCCGGCACTGCTTGCGCGGCGCTTCGAGATCAAGCATGTGTACGGCGCCATGGGATGGGCGCCGGCAGACGAAGTGGAGGAGGTGCTCAACAAGCACCTGAGCTCCCGCCAATACTTCCTGGGCGATAGCTTCTCCGCGTTGGATATCCTGCTGGGAGGTGGCCTGCATTTCATGATCATGGCCAAGATGATCAAGCCAACGCCGGTCTTGACTGCGTACACGGCGCGCATCATCGACCGGCCCGGTTTCCGCAAGATGATGGGAGAGGGTAAGCACTGAGCGGGCGATTTGACGGCTTGCTTTAGCCGCGCGCTCCAGTACAATGCGCGCTCCTTCCGGTGCGGGGTGGAGCAGTCTGGCAGCTCGTCGGGCTCATAACCCGAAGGTCGCAGGTTCAAATCCTGCCCCCGCTACCAATTCAACTTGTTTGAAATCAATTGATTACGAGCTTAAGCTCGACGCAGTAAATTGCCTCGAGATCGACGCCGCGCGCGACTTACCCAGCGCCGCGTTATGCCGCTTGCGCGCTCTACGTCTGATCTCGTTTTTGATCGCCGTTGATTCTAAGTGTGACCGCTCTCTATCAGACCCGCCGATTCACGGCGCGCGAGGGACACCGATCAGAGGCGTCCTCACCGGCGCCGCAATCCCAATGAATTCGGTGACGGTGTCGTTGCCGAAATTACTGACCCACAAATTTCCCGACGGATCGATCGCAACCGCGAATGGTTGCAGCAGGGCTGGGGCCGTGAAGCCGGCGACCGGTGATAGGGCTGATCCTGGCGCGGTGGATTGAGCGCCGGCCAACTCGCTCACGCTGGCGGTCTCGTAGTTGGCAACCCAGACATTACCCGCGCCGTCGATCGCGATTCCGGCGGGCGTCGCCAATCCACCGCCGCCGTAGCCGCCCGCGGGCGAAAGAGGCACGCCCTGACTGTTGAATTCCGAAACGCTGGAGCTGTAATAGTTGCTTACCCATACGTGGCCGCTCGCATCCGCCGCAACGCCTTGCGGCACATCGAGGCCACCGCCGGTGTAGCCGCTGGAGGGTGAGAGTGCCGTGCCGGTAGCGGAAAACGCACTAATCTGGTTTGCGCCCTGATCCGCGACCCAAACATTACTTGCGGCGTCCAGCGAAAGACCAGCTGGAAAGGACAGGCCGCCGCCGGTGAAGCCGGTGGCAGGCGAGAGCGCCGCGCCATCGCCTCCGAATTCACTTAACGTCGAATTTCCGAAGTTCGTCACCCAGACATGCCCTGCCAAATCCGGCGCTATTGCGACGGGAAAATCGAGGCCGCCGCCGGTGAAGCCGGTGGCGCCTGACAGCACAGTCCCATCCGACGCGAGCTCGGTCAGTGTGCCAAGGCCTGAGTTTACCGTGTCGCTGCTCTGCTCATTGCACACCCACACGTGACCCGCGGCATCGATCGCAATTGCAAAGGATTCTTCCAGGCCGGCGCCAGTGTAGCCGCCGGTCGGTGAGAGGGCAGCACCGGTCGGACTGAATTCACTCACCGCATTGTTGTAGTTGGCCAGCCAGATATTGCCGCTGCCGTCGATCGCGAGCGCGGTCGGCTCGCTCAGTCCGCCGCCGGCATGAGTGAGCGACAGTGCCCAGTCATTCGGCGCCGCAGAGGGCGCAGGACCGTAGATATTGCTCGCCGCAGCAATGCTGAACAGGCCGGAGGAGGACACGAGGCCGGGATTGCGTGCAATCGAGAGAATGGCTTGCCAGATCGTTGCGGGCAGCGTCGCGTCGGGCGCCGTACATGAGCCGGCGCCATTGTCGACGGCATTGGCCGTGGAGCAGGCCATTAGGGCAGCGCACGCGGATGCAGTCGATGATGCGGATGCAGTGCAAGCCGCAAGCGCATTGGCGAGGACGTTCAACTTGCTCACGGCCTCGCAGTTGAACGGCGGCGCATTGCCTGCACAGACTTGGGCGGTGGGTAACGAGCCGCCGAGCGCCCCGGTATCCGGATCGACAAGCAGCATGGCGGTGCTGATTGCATTGGGGAATCCCGGTGTGCCGCCGGCGATTGCGTCGCCGGTGATGAAGGCATTCAAGGCGTACGCTGCCGCGATGGTGGTCAGCTCATTGACGGTGACGCCGGCAGGCAGATTCGCACAGCTCCCCAGCATCGCCACGAGCTCAATCGCCGTATTGGATGCGTCCTGGAAATTATTGCCCGTCTGAGTCTGTCCACCCGACGCAGTGATGTAAATCCAGGTTGTGCTCGCTGAGCTGGAGGGGCACCCGCCGGTCAGTTCAAATGCGCCGGTCGCATCGCTGACACCGTGCGCGACTGGTTGAGGTTCCTGGCCAGAACCGCTCGTCATGGCGTACAGCGCGAGGTTCGCGCCGCCGAGAGGAAAAGATCCGCTGTGAACGGTTCCCCGCAAGGAAAGGGGCGTCGCCAGGGGCGCGCCAAGATTCACCGCCCCGCCGGAGACTCCGTACCCACAGGCCGATAGGCCGAAGGCCAGTAGCGCGGCAAGTGTCCATTGCGTTGAATTAGGGCCGTGCATCGCTACCCCCCGCGATTGCCGCGTGCGACCTAGCGCTGCTGATGAAGCCTCGCTGCGGCAGTTGCGGCAGTGGGAGAGGTAGCGCTTATTTGACCGACCGCATTCCCTCCGGCCGCGACGGATGGACCGAAGTCACCAAGGGAGTAGCTACCCGATACCGCGCCGCCGCTAAATGAGAGGGAGAATGAATTGCCGAAGGCATCGAGTAGATTTAGCGTTGGCGCGCCGGCACTTGCGTTGATAACTCCGGAGCAGGGCGTTTGCGCGGTGCTGTAAGGCCCGGCGCCCGACAGGGTGCCGGAGGACCAGTAACTACAGCCTGTGACGGCCCCGGGGGTCGACGGCGTTGTGAAGGTCAGCGTACCCGCAAACTGGTAGTTGATGTCCGTAAGACCGCTGAAGCTTACGCAATACGACTGATTGTCGTACGGTTGCGCGCCGCCGGGATTGGCGGGGGCTGTGTTGCACGCCGGACCCGACGACACGATCGGTGCGCTGCAGGTCAGCGCCTGTGTTGCCGTGCCGGTGATGATCGTTCCATCCTGCGTCATGCTTGCCGTGATGTCGACGGCGCCCGGCGCCACACATGTAGCGAGACCTCCCGCAGCGATCGTGGCAAAGGTCGTGTTGGATGAACTCCAAGTCGCCGAGGCGGAAAGATTCCGCACGGAAGCATCTGCATACGTACCCGTCGCCGTGAACTGCTGCGTGTTGCCATCGGTAATCGTCGCCGCGGTGGGTGTCACCGCAATCGACACCAGTGCCGCAGCGGGCTTGGCAATTTGCGCAACCAGCGGTGTCACGCTGGGAGCCGCGGCGCCAATGAACTCGGTAACCGTGTTGTTTCCGCTGTTCGATACCCAAACATCGCCGGCGGCGTCGATGGCAATACCTTGGGGACGATCTAGGAGAGCTGTGGAGCCCGCGGCCCCAATGCCCTTGAAGCCGAATGGCGAGAGCGTCGCGCCGCTTGAATTGAGTTCGGTGACGCTGCCGTTTCCGGGGTTCGTCACCCAGATGTGGTCTACGCCGTCGATGGCAATTGCAACGGGGGCGTTGAGGCCGCCGCCTGTGAAGCCAGTGGTGAGCGAGAATGGCTGGCCGCTTGAACTGAATTCGCTGACGCTGTTGTTGCCGGAATTCGCGATCCAAACATTACCGCCACTGTCGATGGCAATTCCCACGGGTGCGTTGAGTCCGCCGCCTACGAAGCCAGCGGCCGGCGAGACCGGTACGCCGCCCGAAGTGAGTTCACTGATGCCATTGGGGTCATTCGTAGTCCAGACGTTGCCCGCCGCATCGACCGCAATTCCGAAATGATTGTTGGCGAGCCCACCGCCAGTGAATCCGTTTCCCGAAAGGATCGTCCCCTGGGGGCTGAGTTCGTTCAGGTTCCCGTTGCCATCCGCGTTAACAGTCCAGATATTGCCGTTGGCGTCGATGGCGATGGCAAAGGGATTGTTGGCCCAGGCACCGGTGAACCCGGCGGAGCCCGATAGCGGCGTGCCGCTCGTATTGAACTCGGACACACCGCCCAATCCCCCCGGGCCAAAGCGGTTTGCTACCCAGACATTGCCTGCACTGTCGATCGCGATCCCTACGGGGGTGCCGAGGCCGCCGCCCGTGAAGCCGGCGGCCGGCGAGAGCGGCAGGCCGATTGCACTCAGTTCACTGATACTGTCACCGACATTGCTGGCGTAATTCGCCGTCCAGACATCACCTGCGCTGTCGATGGCAATTCCCACCGGTCCATTGATCCCGCCGCCGGTAAAACTGATCGCAATGGTGGCGTCATTCCCCAACTCCAGCGAACCGGGACTGAACAAGACAGTGCGTCCTGCCAGGGCCGAAAGCACTGGAAGTCCGACCACGCCTTGATTGCGGGCAATTGACAGGGTCGCCTGCAGGGTATCGGTGCTGACATTCGACCCGGCGGGCACAGTACAATCAAGTGCGGCGGCTGACATCTCGGTAGCATTCGGTACTGCACAATTGAACAGCGCCGTGCACTGCGCCGAGGACGCCCCTGCGGAATTCACGCAGCTCCCCAGCACGTTTCCCAGTGCGGTGAATTTTCTCAGGGCGCTACAGTTGACGGGGGCACCGGCCACAGTGCAGCTAGCCGCCGGGGGCAATGACTGGGCGGGCTGTCCGGTCGTGACATCGGCGAGCAGCGCGGCGGTTTTGAAGGCGTTATTGATCGCCGGTGAATTACCGTGCAGCTGCGTCATGTCGGCCTGCACGACGGGAACGCAATCCACGCAGCCGCCAAGGCCGGTGCCGCTCGGCGCGATGTTGCTGAACGCATTAAGAGCGTACACGGCCGCTACCGTCGTGAGTTCATTGATGACAATGGACGAAGGCAGAGAATCGCAGGGCCCGAGCGCCGCCATCAGCTTGATCGCCGAGTTGACCCCGCCGCCGGAATTTCCACCGGCCGCGACGACATAGACCAGAGTGCTTACCTTCGGACAGATGTACGGAATGTTGAAGCTGCCATTCGCGTCGGTAGTCGAAGTGCCAAGCATGTTGGGCGCTGCAGTTGCGGGCAGGCCTGCGGCATACAGCGTCAGGGCCGAACCGCTGATCGGCGCCTGACCGCCGTGCAGCACGCCGGTCAGGGAAACGCCGTTGGCGGCGGACGCAACAGGATTGGCGGCGGACGCTTCGGGATTGGCGCTCGAACTCATGACGGAGCTCGACCCGCAGGAGCTGAGCAGGAGCGCGGCGCAGGCGCCAGCGAGGACCTGTAAAAACTTAAGCCAGTTGATTGACCCTGAATATGTCATCGCGAATCCCCTTTTGAATAGAGCAGCGTTTCCCGAGGCGGTGGGGTGTTTCTTGTCATCCCGTTATCGTCGTTTGCTATTCCAGTCACGCCCGTGCGCGTCCGCCCCAAATCCGAGAGGACAGCAGGGCCGCTACAGAGGAATACGTATTGGATGAGTCAAAGCCGACATGGAGGGCGAAAAAGTCCGGGTATCAGGCGGGCACCGAGGACCGATGCTTCCGGCGACGTCGAGGCGCGTCAACGAGCTGGAGGCTCGCTACGAGTCTATTCTAGAGCGGCGCTGAGCAGCAGCCGCGCTTTGTGCCAATCGCGCTGTACCGTGCGTTCAGTCAGGCCAAGCATTTCCGCAATCTCGTTCTCATTGAGGCCGCCGAAATAGCGCATCTCCACGACCTGTACGAGCCGCGGGTCGGTCTGATTCAACTCCTCGAGCACTTCATTGATCCGGATGAGTTGCTCGTCCGAGGTATGCGCCTCGTCGGCAACTTGGCTGTTGAGCGTAACCTGCAGCGCACCGCCCCCACGGCGTTCTGCGCGGTGTGCGCGCGACAGGTCAATGATGATGGAGCGCATGACCTTGGACGAATAGGCCATGAAATGCGCCCGATCGTTAACTCGCAATCGGCCGGCGTTGAGGAACCGCAGGTACGACTCGTGCACGAGTCCCGTCGTCTCAAGGGTATGTCCTCGCGGCGAGGCGTTTAATCGACGGCGCGCGAGTTGACGCAGCTCCTCATACATCACCGCCATCAGTCGATCGATGGCACTTCGGTCTCCCGCATTGACAGCATCAAAGAGCTGCGTAAGCTCGGTCATGAGCCCGGTGTGGCAGGAACAATAAAAAGACTGGTTTGCAAGCGGACGGCCCATCCATGCGTCTTACTATCATTAATCTATCAGAAACCGGTGCGGCCGAACCCGCGGTCCCTTGGAACGGCACGCGTCGCGCTATTCCCCCCCCTCTATCCAGCCTTGTATTAGACATAACCTCATGCCAATTCCGCCAGGACATCTAGCCGCGCTCGCGCCTCTGTTGGATGAGGGATTGGATCTACCGGATCACGCTCGTGAGCGGTGGCTGGAGGAGCTGTGCGAACCCTTTCCGGGCGCAAAGGCCATGCTGCGCAAGATGTTGGACAAAAAGGCGAGCGGGCACGCCGAGGACTTGCTCGATACGCTGCCCAAGCTTCCCTTGAGCAAAGATCAATCCGAGCCCGATGCGGACACGGGGATGTTCAAGGCGAACGTGCAAATTGGCAACTACCGCCTTGAACGTCTGCTCGGAGTTGGGGGCATGGGCAGTGTGTGGCTCGCCGAACAGACTGCTCCCGTGCGCCGCTCCGTTGCCCTAAAGCTCATCCGCGCGGGCATGTACGACGAAAACGCCGTGCAGCGCTTCCAGTCGGAACGCCAATCGCTCGCACTCATGGATCATCCGGCGATCGCGAAGGTATTTGAGGCAGGAACAACAGCGCAGGGCCAGCCGTACTTCGTCATGGAGTACGTGCCGGGACTGCCGATCACCGAGTACTGCGATCAAAAGAAACTCAAAATCCGCGATCGAATCGAGCTGCTCATCCAGGTTTGCGAAGGCGTGCAGCACGCGCACCAGAAGGCCATCATCCATCGCGATTTGAAGCCGGCCAACATCTTGATTGTCGAGGTGGATGGCAAGCCCGCGCCGCGCATCATCGACTTTGGCGTCGCAAGATCGGCTACTCAGCGGCTGTCGGACCAGACCCAGTACACGCAATTTGGACAATTCATCGGCACCCCCGGCTACATGAGTCCGGAGCAGATGGATCCGAACACGCAGGACATCGACACGCGCACCGATGTGTATTCGCTCGGTGTGATTCTGTACGTGCTGCTGTCCGGGACACAGCCGTTTGAATCCAGCCGCCAGAAGCATCAGCCGCTGGACGAACTGCTGCGTAAGCTGCGCGAGGAAGAGCCGCCCCGACCAAGCACCAGGGTCAGAGCGGATTGGGATTCCTCGGCCGGAACGGCGCAAGCACGCGGGGTCGAGCCGCGTCAACTCGCAAATCAACTGCGCGGAGATCTCGACTGGATAGCGATGAAGGCGTTGGACAAGGATCGCACCCGACGCTACGGCGCCCCGTCTGAACTCGCTGCCGATCTTCGGCGCTACTTGGGTAACGAGCCGGTCGTGGCGCGCCCACCAAGCCTGGCTTACCAGACCGGCAAGTTCGTCAAGCGGAACAAGCTGGCACTTGCGGTTGCCGCGGTCTTTGTGCTGGTCGTCCTTGCCGGGACGGTCGCTCTAATGCGCGAGGCACGGATCGCCCGCGTCGAGCAAGCGCGCGCGGAGCAGCATTTCCAGTCGCTTCGCAAGTTGACCGACTCGCTGCTGTTCGAGTTTCACGATTCCATCGAGAACCTGCCCGGCTCGACGGCCGCGCGCGAGCTGGTGGTGCGCCGGGCTCTCGAGTATCTCGAGCAAATCGAGTCCGAGGTGCACAACGATCCAGCCACGCTGCGCGACCTGGCCGCCGGGTACGAGCGGATCGGGCGAATCCGGGCCGAAGAAGGACATCCTCACCTGGGCGGGACGGGATCGTTCCAGAGCGCGAATGAACTATACGAGAAGGCGCTGGCAATTCGCCGCAATTTAGCGGTCGCGGACCCCCGCGATCCCAACCTGCAATTTGAACTCCTTGGGACGATGCTGAACCTCGCCAGGATCTTTGAACAATTCGGCGACCTCGATCGCGCGCTGGCACTTCAGCGGCAACGCCTGGAGATCGAACAGCGATTGACGGCAAGCCATGATTCCGCGGACCTGCGCTACAACATTGCCGCGTCGCTGATCGGCATCGGAGAAGTGAACCTCTGGCTCGGCAACTACGAGACCGCGCTTGACTATGAACGCCGGTCGCTCGCGATGAACCAGGCTTTACTCGACGCGAATCCAGACAGCCTGAAGATGCTGCGCGGCGTCTGGCGTTCGCGCGGCTGGACCGCCACGGTTCTCAGATTTGACGGGAAGTTCGCGGAAGGGGCGGCCGAATCTCGAAAGGCGCTCGCCATTTCGGAGCAACTCGCAGCCCGCGATCCGAATAACTCGGAGTACCAACGGTTTCTCATCGTCGATGATCAGAATTTGTGTGAGTGCCTGGCTTATGCCGGCGTTTCCTCCGAAGTCCCGGGGCTGTGCCAAAAGGCCATCGCGATCAACGAGGCGATGGTGAAAGCCGACAGAAGCAACGTACAGGCCAGTGCGGACCTGGCGAATTCGAACATGACGATGGGGCTGGCTCTTTATCTGATCCACTCGCCGCGCGAGGCTCTGGTATTCGAGCGGCGAGCGGACACGATGTACCGAGAGGTTGAAGAGCACGATCCCGACTCTCAATCCAACGCAATCGACCACGCCGTCGCACTTATTTACGCAGGAAGAACTGAAGCTAAGTTGCAAATTCCAGACCAGGCGCGCAAAGACATCGAACAAGCACAGACGATCGTGCAGAAATTAGTGGCGAGCAGTCCGAAGCAACGATATTTTAGAAACACCCTCGATGAAGCCCGCGCAGCGCTCAGTGCCCTTCCGAAGGACTCAGCGCCCATCGCTGTCCACTAAGAGTCCGTTGAAACGTGCATAGTCGAGTTCTCCTAACAGCTGCTGTTTGAGCTGTCCGCTTTGAACGGTTGCGCTAGAAGAAAATATCGTGCAAATTCCGCGGGTTATAATTCCGAATCATGCCCTCGCTACCGCAATTCGACGTTGAGAGGTTCAACAAAGCGAGCCCCCGCTACCAATTAAAACAAAAACTTACGACAACAATCTCCAAACTGGGTTCGATAGACTGTGACCAAATGGTGCTCTAGAAAGGCACAGTACTTACTGGAATCACGCAACGCCGGCGCATCGCGACCCACCAGATCAATGGTGAATTCGCGAGGTGAATTTACTGGCGCTCATAATCCCGCCGTCCCGCATTGGACGCAAATTCAGCATCTTGCGATACGTATGATGCTTTTCTTCCGCGACGTAGCGGCGTGCGTGCGAGCGGCCTGTCCATCGCACGTGGCGAGGCAATCCTCCTCGACGACCATCGGGTTCCTGCCCCGTACGTCGATGCGGGGAGCTTTGATTTATCGTCGGCGAGTTTGTGGGGTTGGCCTCGTAAATTTGTTGTTTATAACTTTCCTCTGAGCATTTCATCTCGTCCCCTGAGCATTCGCGGTATTGGCATCGAACGGAAATTGCGATGGACCGGGTAGTGTTCTCTTGCCTTCCCTGCCGCACGCATTGATCAAAAAGTCGAAACGTGTAATCGCCTGATTGCTTCAGCCATGCGCTAAACTGGGGCGGCCAGGTATTTCGGTACGAAGAGGAGTCATACGTGGAAATACGTCATCGCATTGCTGTGATCTTGTGCCTGGGGATAGGCCTAGCATCGTCGCGGCTCACTGTGGCGCAGTCTTCTCCAGGGTTGGGACAAGAGACGAGTCATGCAGATCGCGAGCCGCCCGGACTGCATGACTTCGATTTTTTATTCGGACGCTGGCAAGTCCATCATCGAAAGCTGAAACATCGCCTCGTCAACAGTCACGAGTGGATCGAATTCGAAGGGACATTATTCTGCCAGCCACTGATGGGTGGCTACTCTAATGTCGACGACACCGTGTTCGAAGTTCCGGGCGGCACTTACCGCGGCGTAGCTCCCCGATCGTTCGACGCCAAGACGGGGCAGTGGTCGATCTGGTGGATGGACAGCAGGACGCCACTTGGTCCGATGGATCCGCCGGTGAGAGGCAGCTTCCACAATGGCGTAGGAACGTTCTATGCGAACGACGATACCGAAGACGGGAAACCAGTCCGCACACGGCTCATATGGTCCGAGATCACACCTACCTCAGGTCACTGGGAGCAGGCAGAATCAACCGACGGTGGTAAAACGTGGGAAACGGATTGGATAATGGACCTCAAACGAGTGCAATAGTTGGTTGAATGGATATTTGCCTTCGAGACGCATCGTCAGCCGCAGCAAAATTGACAATGTCGTTGACGACATCGTCAAGCTGCTCGAATATGCGAAAGGTTCTCCGCAAGAACACTTGATGTCGGCGGGTCAACTGTTGCTAAATCGCTATTTCACTCATTTGACTTGGTGTCAAAACGTGTAATGGCCTGATAACAGAAGTTACCCGCTCACTACCTTCGATTTTAACCAAAAGAAAGGCCGCCGAGACATCTGGCGGCCTGTATTCCTTCATTCCGAACGGCTCAAACTGTCACTTCGTGACCCGGAAGACCACGTTGCTCTTGAGCATTCCCTTGGGTGTCATTACGTCAAGGGTGCCGGTGGTCGCGCCAGTTGGTACGGCTGTCTTGATTTCGGAGCTGGAAACTATAGTGAATTTCGCCGCCGTGCCGTTAAAGGTGACGCTGGTCGCGCCTGTCAGATTCGTTCCCAGGATTCTAACCGCCGTCCCCACATTGCCGGAGTTAGGCAACGTTTCCACAAACGGCCCCAGACCCATGGACAGGCTGAAGACCGTGCCACAGCCATATGGGCAGGCAGTGCTCGAACCGCCAGCGTAAGTCGCCCCGTAAAATCTCCCATTCGTGGCCTGAATCAGCCCCGCGTAGAGATAGGAGCCATCCGTGCTGTCAAAGTTGTGCAGCGTAGTAAATTTGCCATTGGGGGTAATTTTGAAGACTGTCCCAAAGTTGGGATACTTCCCGCCATAGGCCGCGGTACCGTAGAAATTCCCATCGGTGCCCTGAACCAGGTTTGAAATGGGGTTATCGCCGTCCGTTTGTTCGAAGCTATGCAACGTCGTCACCTTGCCGCTTGGGGTCATCTTGTAGACCGTACCGAAAGCACCATA
>Ga0182024_10007089_pt1 | contig 24311 bp, 20 predicted proteins | sample P32metaG_FD_120480 | JGI IMG/M metagenome (GOLD analysis project Ga0182024, IMG submission 120480) | Permafrost microbial communities from Stordalen Mire, Sweden - P3-2 metaG (Illumina Assembly) | ecosystem: Environmental > Terrestrial > Soil > Wetlands > Permafrost | place: Sweden: Stordalen...
CATCGGGGCTCCCGGGCGTGTCGGTCTTCGCAACCCAACACTCTCCGGTCTTGGCCCCGATGTCGTTTGCATTCTACAAAGCTATTTAATATCGCGCACTTATAAGATCCGACCTATGAGGCGATGCTTGGGGAGGTGGAGCATATGAAACCGTATGTGCGCGCCGTCGCCGGAAAGAGTTTCGACATCGGAGTGGGCGTCCACTACGGGCAAGTCGTGGTGGGGGCTCTGGGGGGTCCGAACGCGCCGAAGATGACTGTCATCGGCGATGCCGTCAACACGGCAAGCCGTGTGGAGAGCGCGAACAAGGTTACGGGCACGCGTTTCTTGATCTCCGAGGCCGCGTACCGAGAGCTTCGCGGAGCGGTGCCCGTCGGCCGCACATTTCACGTCTCGCTGCCTGGGAAAGCCGGGGAGCACACACTCCACGAGGTGGAGTTAGCGGACACGCGCGACGCGGGCGAGCACGCAGAAGCTTAACTGAGCCATGGGCGGTGCCGTAGTCATCGCAATGATCAAGGCGGATGCTCTACGTATGGGTCGTCTTCTTAGGGGCATTTGATGACTCCGATCGGGGAAACGGCAGGCCGCCAGCTCCAGGACATTGGGCCGGCCCTAAGAGACGATGGCCCTCGGGCACTTCTCGTGGATGACGACGACCAATGGCTGAGCGCCCACGCGAGGATCCTTGGCAAGCACGGATACGGGGTCGAGACGGCGAAGGACGCGGAAACCGCTCTCGTTGCACTCCAGCGCACGTCATTCGACGTGCTCGTGAGCGACATCACGATGCCAGGCGTAAGCGGGATCGATCTGCTTCAACGGATCCGGGCGGACGGCAATGACATCCCCGTGGTCCTCGTGACGGGCGATCCGCACATCGACACCGCGATCGAGGCAATGGAGCATGGCGCGGTTCGCTATATCGCGAAGCCCGTCCAACCCGGCGAGCTTGTAAGGGCCGTGGGCCAGGCCGTTCGGCTTCAGAAAATCGCCAGGGCAAATCGGTTGGCTTTGGACAACGAGGCGAGAGAGGCCCTCATCCAGGAGTTGAAGAGGGCCAAGAAGGCAGCGGAGACGTCAAGTCGCGAAAAGGGCGAGTTGCTCGCGAAGATGAGCCACGAACTTCGGATCTCCGTGAACGCGATCATCGGGACGACGGAATCGGCACACACTGCTGAACTGACGATCGAACAGCGCAAGTACCTGGCATCGGTCATAGCCTCGGCAGGCACGCTGCTTGACGTCGTCCAACATGTCCTTGACGCTTCGGCGTTGTATTGATGGGCAGCACTGCGCGCGGCGCTCGCGGGCCAGCGTGTTGCTCAATAGTGACGTTCCTTCAGGCTCGGGCGGCATTTGAGGTCGCCCTCCCCGCATCGAGTACTTCACGGACCTTTGTCATGAGCAGAGCGGGCGTGATGGGCTTCTGGATGAACGCGACGCCGGACCCCAGAACGCCATGGCGAACGATGCTGTCGTCCGTATATCCCGACATGCAGAGAACCTTCATGTCTGGCCGTGTCGCGGCGAGGCGCTTGGCCAGTTCGGGGCCGCTCATCGTGGGCATCACCACGTCGGTAAGCAGCAGATCGATCGTCCCGGAATGCATCTCGGAGAGCAGCAACGCCTCCCCTCCGTTTTGAGCGGGGATCACGTGGTAGCCCTGGCGGCGCAACACGTTCAGAACGATGGATCGCACCTGCTCTTCGTCCTCCGCCAAAAGAATGGTTTCTGTGCCGCGAAGGGTCGCTGGAGCGACCGATGGAGTGAGCACGTCCACCTCGGCATCTACTCTCGGTAGATAAACTTTGAACGTCGTCCCCTTGCCCGGCTCGCTATAGACCCAGATGTTCCCTCCGCTCTGCTGGACGATCCCGAAGACGGTCGAGAGCCCGAGCCCTGTCCCCTTTCCTTTCTCCTTGGTCGTGAAAAATGGCTCGAAGATGCGGGCTTGCGTCACGCGGTTCATCCCCGTCCCCGTGTCGCTCACGGCCATCATCACATGAGGACCGGCCTTCGCCGGAACGTGGTTACGCGCGTAGTCCTCGTCCAAAACGACGTTCGCGGTCTCGATGGTGAGCTTCCCGCCGGTGGGCATCGCGTCGCGCGCGTTCACAACGAGATTCAGGATGACCTGCTCGACGTGACTCGGGTCGACCTTGACCCGCCCGGCTGACTTCGAAGGTACCGAGACCAGCTCCACGTCCTCGCCAAGGATACGCTGGAGCATCTTGTCCATGCTTGCCACTACCACGTTGAGGTCCATCACCTTCGGCTCGGCGATCTGCTGTCGGCTGAAGAGCAGCAGCTGGTGAGTGAGGCCCGCCGCCCTTGACGCGGCCTTGCGAATTTCCTCGATATCGGCCCGCAGCGGGTCGGCCGGATTGAGGTCGCCGACAATGAGCTCCCCATAGCTCAGGATGACGGACAGCACGTTGTTGAAGTCGTGCGCCACGCCGCCCGCCAACCTGCCGACAGCCTCCATCTTCTGCGCTTGTCTGAGCTGCTCTTCGCTCTGGCGAAGCGCCTCTTCGGCGCGCGCGCGCCCAGCCTCGGCTCGCTTGCGCTCCGTGATGTCCGCCGTGAATGCGATGCACCTCGGGTACTCCAGCATCGCCACGCCCACGAGCATCGAGATGCGGCTTCCATCCTTGCGAAAGGTCTCCGTCTCCCACGGAGGAGCGATTCCCGTCGCTCGCAATTGCGCCTCGGCCTCGTCAGCAACGTGACGGAACTCGGGCGGCGTCAGGTTGGCCCATCGAATCGCGCCTCCGAGAAGCTCCTCACGCGAGTAGCCGACCATCTTCAAGTACGCGTCATTCGCTTCGAGAATGTTGCCGTGGATCTCGGCAACGTTAATGCCGATGATCCCCGACTCGGAGAGCCTGCTGAAGCGAGCCTGCGCTTCCCGCAACGCCCCGCGCGCTTTGCACTCACGAAGCTCGCGCTCGATAGCGGGGCCCAGCCGTCCAAGCTTGTCTTTTAGAACGTAGTCGTGCGCCCCTGCATGCATCGCATCGACCGCGGACTCCTCTCCAACCGTTCCGGAGACGATGATGAAGGGAAGGTCCTTTCCGGTTTTCTTCAGGACGTCGAGTGCACCCATTGCGCTGAACTTCGGCATCGACCAATCGCTGAGCACAAAGTCCCACGTTCGCTCTTCGAGAGCCCTTCGCATCGACTCGGGATCCTCGACGCGCTCGAACGCCACCTCTCGGCCCATGGATCGAAGCGCCTGGAGGACCAACTTTGCATCGGTCGGCGAGTCCTCGACCATGAGGACGCGCAGCGCGTCCGTCACGGCGTGCCTCGCGGAACCGGCGCAGGCTCGTTCAAGAGGAGCCAGAAGAGTCCTAGCGTCCTGGCTGCTTCCACGAACACGGCAAACTCCACGGGCTTTCGGACGTAGGCGTTCGCCCCGAGGGAGTAGCTGCCCACGACGTCCTCCTCCTCCTTCGACGCGGTGAGGACAACGACGGGCAGAAGCTTCGTGCGTTCGTCGGCGCGGATGCGGCGCAGGACTTCGTGACCGTCGACCTTGGGCAAGTTGAGATCGAGCAAGACGACGCTCGGGAGCGCACTCGCGTCCCGGCCAGCGTGCTTACCGGTCGCGAAGATGTAGTCGAGCGCGGCAGCCCCATCGCGCACGACGACGATGTCGTTCGCGACACCGCAGCTCTTGAAGGCCAAGAGAGTCAGCTTCTCGTCGCTCGAGTTGTCTTCGACGAGCAAGATCACTTTATGCATGGCATTGACCCAGATGGCCCCGCGGGAAATGCGAAACAAAACGTCGCGCCCCCGTCCACCACCCCTTCGGCCCAGATGCGGCCCCCATGACGCTGCACTATACGCTGCACGGTCGCAAGGCCAATTCCAGTCCCAGGGAACTCCTCACTTGTGTGCAGCCTCTGGAAAGGTGCGAACAGCTTGCTCGCGAACGCCATGTCGAACCCGGCACCGTTGTCGCGAACGAAGAAGGCTGGTGAGCCGTCTTTCTCGGTCGCCCCGAACTCGATGCGGGCAGTGGGCGCCTTGCTCGTGAACTTCCAGGCATTGCCGAGCAGATTCTCGAGGAGTGCGCGTGCCAATCGGGAGTCGACGTCCGCGCAGAGCTTGTCCTCTACCTGGAGCTCGACCGTGCGATGGGGTTCCGAAACGCGAAGGCGCTCGACAACGTCACGGACGATAGCGGAGAGATCGACGCGTTCGGGTCGGAGCTCGCTCCGCGTCCACTGCGCCAAGGACAGGAGGCCGTCGATGAGGCTCCCCATCTTCTTGGCGTTGAGCAGGATCTCTTGGAGCCAGTCTTGACCCTCCGCATCGAACTTCTCCCGATATTTGTCCAGGAGCACTCGAGCGAAGCCATTCATCCCACGCAGAGGGGCACGGAGGTCGTGGGCCACGGAGTAGCTGAATGCCTCCAGCTCGCGGCTTGCGGATTCGGCAGCGTCCTTCGCCCGTGCCAACGCGGCCTCGGCCCGCATCCGATCGGTGATGTCCCGCGCCACCTTCGAGATGCCGACGACGTGTCCAACGGCGTCGCGCACGGGAGCGCTCGTGACGGAGACGTCAATGTCGCGCCCGTCCTTCCGACGCCGCACCGTATCGAAGCGTTCGACTTGGCCCCTCGCGAGGTGCTCCAGGATCGCCGGCTCTTCACTCTCGCGTCCCGGCGGAATAAGTAGAGAAATCGACTTCCCGACGGCCTCGTCCGCCGAGTAGCCGAAGATGCGGTGCGCTCCCGGGTTCCAGCTCGTGATCACGCCGTCGAGTGTCTTGCCGATGATCGCGTCGTCGGACGCGTCTACGATGGCGGCAAGTTGGGCCTTCTGCTCGCCGAGCGCCCGCTCGTGTCGCAATTGTTCGATGGCCGCTTGGGCCTGCTTGCGCTCCGTGAGATCGAGCACGAAGGAGATACAGACCTTGGTCTCGCCCTCGAGCATGGCCGAACCCACCAGGACCGCGACGCGCTGCCCGTCCTTGCGGAAGTACTCCTTCTCGCGAAGGCTCGAGACCCCCGTAGTCCGGAGTTGCTCCACGGCGCGTTGATCCAGCTCATGCCACTCGGGTGGTGTCAGGTTCGTCCACGTGACGCGTCCCGAAAGGATCTCGTCGCGTGAGTAACCTATCAAGTCGAGAAGCGTGTCGTTGATGTCGACGACGTGACCATCGAGCTCGGTGACAATCATTCCAAGAATTCCGGCCTCACGGAGGCGAGAGAACCGCACCTCCGCTTGCCGAAGCGAGCTCGTCGCCTTTTCCGCAGCATCTCGCGCCGCTCGCTCGGCCGCGTAAGCGCGAGCGTTTCCGATGGCGAGCGCCGCGTGGTCGGCGACGCTTTGAGCGAAACCGAAATCGTCCTCGTCGTAGGGATGCTCTGGGTCGCTCCGCATTAGGCTCGCGAGACCGACGACGTTCCCTCTGCACGTGAGGGGAATGGTGATCGAGCTGGTAATTCCAAGCCTTTCGAGGAAGGGCCTGTATCGCGGTTCGCTCAGTGCTGCGAAGTCCGAGGGGTTGGTCCTCGAGACGACGAGGGGCTTTCCCGTCGCTGCGGCGCGTCCCGAGATCCCTTCGCCGATGCGTTGGCGGCCTAGCGCCATGACTTCGCGTGTCGCCGCGAGCAGCTCTGGATCCCGATGGTAGGCGGCGCCGCTCGATTCCAGCCACTCTCCGTCCTCGCTCGCGGCTCGGATGGTGCACATGTCGCCCAGGAGCTCGCCGAGGCGACGTGCCACGACGTCAAGCAGGCCGCTGAGGTCGTACGTCGTCGCCGAGAACTCGCGGGTGGCTTCTGTGAGGCTTCGAAGGCGGTCCGCGATCCGCGCGCGGGCGCTCCCCTCGCGCTGGCGCTGACGCACGCCGGCGCGCAGGCGGACGTATCCGATGCCGATCGCAGTCAGCGCGACGAGGCCCAGAGCGGCGCCAAAGCCGGCCGCGCGCCGGGTCTCGACGAGCGACAGGCGGCTTCGCTCGCGAAAGAGAAGCTTCTCCGCGTCCATCATCTCGGTGACGAGAGACACGACGACGTGGGTGGATCCCTTCGCGGGCGCCTCCATCAGGAGAGACCGCGCGGCCTCCCATCCGCCGTCGCGGCGCGCCGTCACGACCGAGCCACCGAAAGCCGAAGCCTCGTCCACGGTGCGACGCAGATCGACGATCCGCCGTTGCTGGTGCGGATTGTCGCCCGTGAGTTCCTGGAGGCGCTGAACCTCTTCCGTGATCGTAGCCTGCGCCGCTTCGAGCCGGCCGACCGAGTCCTCCTGACCCGTCACGGCGAACTCGAGGTACGACGCCTCGGCCGCGCGGACCGACGAACGGAGCGTCGCGAGCTCCCTCTCGACTGCGAACGTATGATCGACCCACCAACTCGCGTCCACGGCGTCGCGAACGGCACGGGCGCCCACGATGGCAAAGACGGCGAGCACGGCGAGGAGCACGACGATCGTGCGAGTCGCGCGGTCGCCGGAAACATCGCGACCCACACCGTGTCGCGGCTGCGCGTCCTTGGTCACTCGCCCCTTCCGTCAGGGCCACCCCTGCGTTGGAGTCGCTGTAGCACGGGGCGACCCTCCAGGGAATCGAGGCCGAGCCGTCCGGGGCGCTTGCAGCTGCACGGAGAGTAGCTTGCTATATGAACGAGGAGATCCAGCCCCTCCTGGGTCCTCCGGATGCGGCGCTTTCGCGTCACCTCTTGCTTCGCATCCTCGATGCCAGCAGATAAACTCGTGGCGTGCCAAGGGCGTGATGTCCCTCCAGGCAACGAGCGCCGTGGAGTTCGCGATCAGCGCTTCACGCAGATCTACGGGTAGCTTGTGCACCACCCCACTGGGCACGCGCTTGTTGCGCACTGAGGGTGAGTAGGAGCGCAAGCCGCACGTTCGCGCAAGCAGGCTCCGCGGGTCTCGCACGGCCGTGCGACGTCAGGCAGCGCCCCGCTCGCTGGCCGGACGCCGGCGCAGGCTCGCGACCTGCACCGCTGGCGGAGAGTACGCCGTGTCGGGCGGGCGCACGTCGGTCCCTGGCGGGACGATGGCGTCGATCCGGTCCAAGAGCTCGTCGGTCAGCTTGACCTCGGTGCTCGCAAGCAGATCATCGAGCTGCGCCATCGTGCGCGGTCCGATGATCGCCGAGGTCACGATCGGGTGGGCGATGGCGAACGCGATCGCGAGGTGACTCATCGGCAGACCCGCCTCCTGGGCGAGCGGAACGAGCTGCTCGACCACATCGAGATTGCGGGCATCGGAGAAGCGCTTCGTCGGGCCGGCCATGGTCATCCGTCGGCTGTCGCTCGGCTGGCCCTTGCGCATCCGGCCCGTGAGCAACCCGCCCTCGAGAGGGCTGAACACCATCGTGCCCATGCCGTAGCGCTGGCACGTCGGCAAGATGTCACGCTCGATGCCGCGGCTGACAATGGAGTACGGCAGCTGCTCGGTGCGAAAACGAACCAGTCCGCGGCGCTCGGCAACCCACTGCGCCTCGACGATCTCGGACGCCGAGAAGGTCGACGTGCCGATCGTGCGCACCTTGCCGCTGCGGACGAGGTCCGAAAGCGCGGAGAGCGTTTCTTCGACGTCGACCGACGGATCCGGACGGTGCACCTGGTACACGTCGATGTGGTCGGTCTGCAGGCGACGCAGCGAGTGCTCGACCTCGGCGGTGATCCAGCGCCTGGACAGGCCACCTTGATTGGGATCCTTGCCCATGGGCCCCCAGAACTTCGTCGCAAGCACGACATGCTCGCGTCGGCCCTTGAGCGCCTTGCCCACGATCTCCTCGGACTCCCCCTCGGAGTAGCGGTCGGCGGTGTCGATGAAGTTGATCCCCGCGTCGAGCGCCTTGTGGATAATCCGGGCGCAGTCTTCGTGGTCGGCGTTGACCGTCTTGCCGAACATCATCGCCCCCAGACAATAGGGGCTCACCTTGATTCCCGTGCGTCCCAGGGGTCGATAGTGCATCACGCCTCTCCTTGAACCGGAGCCGTCGTTCCGGTTGAGGAGAGTGATACGGAGCGTGGTTCCGTTGTCAACGCGAGCTTCGGTCGCTCGCGCGGCAGTTCATCGCGGAGCTCGGCAAGAAGCTCACGGACGCGACCACGACGGACGCGCCGAACGAGGTGGACGTGAGCCCCACGTCGCCCATGCTGCACGACCAACGAGCGCCTTGTCTCCGCTATTTCCATGATGGGATCGATAATTTCGACCGGACGCCTAAGATTCGTCCTTCCCATGACGGCCGAGGTTTCGATGGCGCTCGCGGTGGGCACGGAATTCGCGCCAGGCCGCGGCGTCTTCGCGCTAATTGGAGCACGAGGAGCACACCAAGATGAAGCCGAAGAACACAATCTGCCTCTGGTTCGATAAGGACGCGCATGAGGCGGCGCGCTTCTACGCCGCTACCTTTCCGAACAGTGAAGTGACCGCCGTTCACAAGGCGCCGGGCGACTTCCCGGGCGGCAAGGAAGGCGACGTACTCACGGTGGAGTTCACCGTGTTGGGTATTCCCTGTCTCGGTCTCAACGGCGGCCCGCAGGTCAAGCACAGCGAGGCGTTCTCCTTCCAAATCGCCACGGACAATCAGGAAGAAACCGACCGCTACTGGAGCGCAATCGTCCGCAATGGCGGGAAGGAGAGTCAATGTGGATGGTGCAGGGACCGCTGGGGCCTGTCCTGGCAAATCACCCCGCGTGCCCTCACGGACGCCCTTGCCGCCGGAGGCGCAGAGGCAAAGCGCGCCTTCTCGGCCATGATGTCGATGAAGAAGATCGACGTCGCTACGATCGAGGCGGCGCGCCGCGGGTGACCACCGATCCGAGAACAAACTTCATGTAACTTGCGACTCGGCACGGCAGCGGCGATCGCTGCACGACGAAGCGCATGAGACCTCCGGGCTGAAGGCGCCCTGGCGGATGATCGGCGCTTCTGGTGGAGACGCGCGAGTACGTCTAATCTTGGGCCGTGAAACCCGGACAACCGAGCCAGACGGCGGTGCTCGTCTGTGCTGCGCGCGCGATTGCTCATAGCGCTGGTGTCGTGCGCGCCTTCTCGGATCCGACCGCGCTCGAGCTATTGCCGGAGCAGGCACGCGCCATGGTCGAGGCGCATCGAGCCGGTCCGCCCAAGAAGCTCCGGGCGCGCTTTCGCTACGAGTTCATGGTGGCTCGTGCGGCGATGATGGCGGTGCGTACGGTGGTCATCGACGAGGCAGTGCGCGATGCCGGTGCTCCACAGGTCGTGATCCTCGGCGCAGGCTTCGACGGGCGCGCGTGGCGGATGTCCGAGCTCCGGAGCGCGACCGTGTACGAGGTGGATCACCCCGACACGCAGCGCGAGAAACGCACGCGCACAGGGTCGCTCGCGCAGCAAGCGCGCGAGTTGAAGTTCGTCGCGGTCGACTTCACGCGCGACGATCTCGGCGAGCGAACTCCGCGGCACTCACTGCCTGGAGGGACATCACGCCCTTGGCGCGCAACGGCGGCCAGCTTCCAGGACAGGTTGATGGCGTCGCCAATGCCGGTATTCAGCCCCTGCCCGCCGACCGGGCTATGAACGTGCGCGGCGTCCCGCAGGATGAAGCCGCGACCGCTGCGGAAACGCTCGGCCACACGGTGGTGGACGCGGTAGGTCGAGAACCAGCGCAGACGTCCGTGGTCTTCATTGGAGGCCTCGTCGTACGTGCATATCACGCAAGCGCTCATTCCAAGGTCGAAGAGCTCGTCGCCGCGCTCCCGAACGTCAAGGTTCGGCCCCAGGTCGCCGATCTCGGCACGGACGCCGGTGTGGAGGCGGTCGCCGACGTGTGCGCACGCGAGGAGCTCACCATGCTCGTCAACAACGCCGGCGTGGCGCACTACATGCCGTTCGTCGAGATACCGGCCAACAAGGCCAGCGAGCTTCTCCATGTGAAGGTCGTCGCTTTGACGATGCGGGCGCAAGCCGCGGCCCCCGGCATCGTCGCGAGAGGTGAAGGCATCATCAACGTGTCGAGCATGCTTGCCTTCAGCGGTCGGCGAGGTCGTCTGCGCGCCTGCGGTCGAGAGGCGCGAACTGCTCGACGCCGTGTTCCAAGCCGACCTCGCGGCATTCGCCGCCCAGGCGCCGCAGCTCGCCGAGCGTTACCGCACGCCATGAGGAAGAGGCGTGGGAACGCCGCGTGGCAATGAGAGATTTGAACCGCTCCCTCCTTGTCGCCGCGCTCCTGTCGGCTGCGCCTGCATGCGTCCACGGTCCGGCCTATGGGCCACGGCTCGAGGGCTACACCTATCCCTGGCCGGTCGAGCATTTCACCTTCGCCTCTCAGGGCACTGCGCTCGACATGGCCTACATGGACGTGAAGCCCAAGACGCCGAACGGCCGCACGATCGTGCTCCTCCACGGCAAGAATTTCTGCGCGGCGACCTGGCAGGGGAGCATCGCCGCGCTGATCGCAGCCGGATACCGCGTGATTGCGCCCGACCAGATCGGCTTCTGCAAATCGACCAAGCCTGCGCATTACCAGTACAGCTTCCAGCAGCTCGCGGCGAACACGCACGTGCTCCTTGCGACGCTCGGCGTCTCCGTGGCGACGATCGTGGGCCATTCGACCGGCGGCATGCTCGGAATCCGCTATGCGCTCATGTACCCGCACGACACGGACCAGCTCGTGCTGGTCGATCCGATCGGGCTCGAGGACTGGAAGGCGAAGGGGGTGCCTTGGCAGAGCGTCGACGCCTGGTATCAGCGAGAGCTCAACACCACCGCGGAGCGCATCCGCGACTACGAGCGCACGACCTACTATGCCGACACCTGGAAGCCGGAATACGAGCCGTGGGTCGAGATGTTCGCCGGGCAATACCGTGGTCCCGGGCACGAGATCGTCGCATGGAACTCGGCGCTGCTCTACGACATGATCTTCACGCAGCCGGTGTTCTATGAGCTCGACCGGCTCGCGGTACCGGTGCTGCTGATGATCGGTGACAAGGACACGACCGCCATCGGCAAGGAGCTGGCGCCGCCGGAGATCCGCGCCACGCTGGGCAACTATCCGGCGCTGGGGAAGGCCGCGGCCGCGCGCATCCCGCGTGCGCATCTCGTCGAATTCCCCGAGCTCGGCCACGCGCCGCAGATCCAGGCACCGGACACGTTCCACAAAGCGCTGCTCGACGGCCTGCGCGGCGACGGCCAGACGACGGGACTCACGCGGTAGAACGCCGAGCGCCACCCCACCGCAAGCGGGTCGTAACGCAGGCCTGCAACGCCACTCCGAGTCTCTCGGTCATCCACGCCGCGAGAGGTGAAGGGTCGTCTTGCACGATTGCATGCGCCCCCTAGCCGCGGATGCGCTCGCCGGGCGGGCGGACGTCGTGCCATAGAGGGAGGGAGCCGGCGGCGCGACGCCGAAGGAACGGAGGAGGTCATGCAGACGGCCTTGATTACGGGCGCTTCACGAGGCATCGGCCGTCGCGTGGCCGAGCGGCTCGCCGACGACGGGATGCGCGTGCTCCTGGCCGTTCGGCGCATCGAAAACGCACCGCGGCTGCCGAGCGGCGAAGCGCTCCCGCTCGACGTCGCGTCGCCTTCGAGCATCGCGGCGCTCGTGAAGGAGCTGTCGGCGCGCGGCGGGCGGCTCGACGTTCTCGTCAACAACGCGGGCGTCTACGAGGCGCCACGCCGCGAGATCTGGAACGTGAACGTCCGTGGACCGTGGCTCCTCACGCGCGGCCTGACGCCACTCCTCGAAAGCGGCGCGCGCGTGGTGATGGTCACGAGCGGGATGGCCCAGGGCGCTGCGGACGCCGTGCTCCAGAAGCGGCTCGCGGCGATCGACGTCGAGGGCGACGGGTTCGGCAAGCTCGCCGATGACGCCCCCGGCGGCTACGGTGCGAGCAAGGCCGCGCTCAACCGCATGGCGGAGCTCTTCGCCAAGGAGCTTGCGCCGCGCGGTATCAAGGTCAACGCGATCTCGCCGGGCTGGGTGCGCACGGCGATGGGTGGTCCGGGGGCCCCGCGCTCGATCGACCAGGGCGCAGAGTCGGTACTCTGGGGTGCCCGGCTCGGCGCGAACGGTCCCAGCGGCGGGTTCTTCGAGGACGGGCACCCCCTCCGCGCTTAGGTCGAAGAACGTACCCAATGCACGGCTGAGTTGTCTCCGTCGATGCGACCAGCCATGCCGAGCTGCCCCGTCGGGAGCATCGAGGACCACGGAGCGCCAGCGCAGGAGGGACCCTTGGCGTGCATGAACACTCTCAACGCTGCTCCTCCAGGAACTCCGTGGAGACGCCAGTGTATTGAGCGACGGTGAAGCGCGCGTCCAAGAAGTACGCCACCATGAGCTGCGACCACGACCCGACGGTGGCGAGCCGATGGTAATGCTCGCGGGCCACCGCGCGAAGGAGGCGCAGTCGCCGCCAGGGAATGGCGGGGAAGTCGTGGTGCTCGACGTGATAGCCAACGTCGAAAGTTACGAGATTCAGAGGGCCGTAGTACGAGTTCGTGGGCTGCCCACGCCGAATGGTCAGGTGCTCGGCAACGCGACGTGCTCCAAGGACGTGAGGTCCGAAGCCCACGAGTGCAGAAAGGACCAGATAGACCAGCGGACGCAGGCCAGTCGTTCCGACCAGCACGGTGTCCGCCAGGAGGCACACCACGATGTTGGTCGCGAGCCAGGCATCACGGGGCGCGGTATTGGCGCGACGACTCCTGTAGAAGAAGCGACCGAACGTGAAGCTCAGAAACTTGAGGAGGCCGGAGTGTCCGACGACGTCCACCTCCTTGTGCGTCGGCGCTTGCGTGTCGCGTCCGTCGAGGCCATTCGCTTCGCCGAGGTACCTGTGATGTAAGAGGTGCTGGTGCCGGAACTCGATTGCGGCGGGCGCGCCGTGCGGCATGTTCGCGACGATGGCGAGCAGCTTGTTCTTCCAGGTCCGCTTGAACACCAGGTTGTGCGACGCTTCGTGGATCAGCACCCCAAGGGCGTGCGCGATGATAGCGCCCACCGTCGCCGACATTCCGAGAAGCAGCCACAGCGAATGCCGTCCGGTCCACATGGCGAGCACGAACTGGGCCGTGACGAGCCCGAGGACCCACACGGCGCTCGTCAGGTCGGCCCCGAACAAGTCTCGCACGGAGGGGTGGTCCTTTAGAATCGCGCGATGACGTTGGACGTGCCAGCTCACGGCATCGGGCGTGGCCCCAGGCGCCGAGGGTGTGCGGGCGATCACAGCTCGACCTCGTTCTGCGGCAGACACTCGCTGATACGGTATCGACCCAAGACGCGCCCCCCTCGCTCCAACTCCACGTCTTCAGCGCGCACGCAGCTGTGGTGTGGAAGCGCGATGGCGGCGTCACCCGGGTACCGTGCGCTGTCCACGTAGATGACAGGGACATGGGAGGGTGGAGTTCGACGACCGAGGAAGTCGAACTCGGTCCTGCGGGGGCTCAAACAGTAGACGGCCGGTTGATCGTCGATCGCGGCATCGATATGTCCGCAAAGCACATTGTGATCGCTGGCGACGACCGCGTCTGGCCCGAGGCGAGCCGACTCTTCCGCAATCACAGCCCGGACACGATCCCACCCGAGCGTCTCGTTGATCGGGTCTGCGTCCGCATTGTAGGCGGAATCGCGCAGCAGTCGCGGGATGACAGGCGTCGCGACGTGGACCGCGTACAGCGTTGCCAGGATGCTCGTGAAGGCAACGGCCCAGCGAAGCCACAGGAGGTACGCCTTCCCCAGCGAGGACGCCCGACCGAGCTGCTCGTCACCCCATCCACCGCTCGCCACCGCAAGCGGCACGTACCCGACCATCGTCCAGTGCGGCTCGGCATCGCATGCCCGCACCATTACGAAGAAGAAGAAGAGGAGCAGCGGCCCGCTCGCTATCCCGAGGAAGCGGTAGCGTTCGTCGTTCCGCGCACGGTACAGCGTGACCCCGAGCATCGCGAGGAGCCCGGGAAACACGAGCGGGTGGAACAGCAACACTTGCGCGAGAACAATATGGAGAGCGTTTGCAGCGAAGGTGCCCGCGCTGGCGGACGGCATTCGCTCGACGAGGTGCAGCGTGACCGACGGCCAGTGGTGCTGGTAATTCCAAAAGATGACGGGTGACGCGATGAACAACGCCACGAGCCCCGCCAGGTAGAACGACGGCCGGCGGAGCCACCGCCGTGCGCTGGGCAAGAAGGCGACAACCAGGACGGCGATCGGCACGGCAAGAAGGGCCGTGTACTTCGCGAGGAACCCGACCCCGATGACCGCGCCGACGAGGAGGGGGCGCCATGGCTCGTCGTGGTGGCGAAGGTCGAGGAGGAGCAGGAGATAGAGAACCCACAAGGGCGCGAGCGGCCCCTCCGGGTTGGCCAGGAAGCTCGTGAAGAAGAACGCCGGAAGGATCGAGACGACGAAGACGGCGAGAAAGCCCGCGCGTGCCGACGCGAAAAGCCGCACCGCGAGCCGATACACGAGGAACCCGAACAGTGCGGAGCAGAGCACGGAACCGATGCGAACGAAGAAGGGCGACCTGGACCCGATGGTTGTCGCTGACATCATCCATGCGACCAGGGGCGGGTGGTCGTAGTAGCTCCAGTCAGGGAAGCGAGACCAAGTAAGGTAGTACGCCTCGGTGTCCGACAGCTCCGTGACAGAGATGATGACGAGTCGGACCGCCGTGAGAGCGAGGAGCAGGCACCCCGTGCGCACCTCCCAAGTGGATCTGGCGATCCACTTGAAACGGTGCCAGTTCGTTGGCCGAAACGGCGCGACCGCGCTGTCGCGCAACGTTGCATGCGGGGTAATCATTCGGATGACTACCCAAGTGCAAACGCCAGGCCCGACCGGCGCACGGGAAGAGCACTACGAATTTGCGATTAAACGGCCTTCACGCATTGAACCTTATCGAAGTGTGTTGTCTGGAAAGAGGCACTCTGTCGTACCTCTAATCACTACGCTCTACCGCGCGCGCTCTCACCCAGAGCGACGTTCACGGCGTAATCGACGCCGGTGCCGAACACTACGGGCTCGGCGTCGGCAACAAGACCATTTCCGGGCGCTCTGCCCCAAACAGACCCGGCCGCTCCCAGAGGGGAACCTCTCTGGCGCCGCTGCACGCGACCGTGAGCGTGAGCGAGCAAGGACGAGAGCTTCAGCTTGGCGCCAGCCTGATCCGAGAGCTCGAAGTCGGGCGCCACATCACCTACGTGCGGGCTGCCCATTTGCCCCGTGACGGCGATGCTCGGCTCGGGGGGAACCGCGTCGAATGGCGAACTCTTCTCTGGGCCGCCCGTCTTGGCCGGAGGCGCGGCCGTCGTGCCCCCACACGCGAGGGCCAACGAGAGCACAAACGAGAGTGCTTTCGGTATGATCATGGACGCCTCTCTAGAGCTTCGCTTCGAGGACGAGGTTGAATGGGGTCTGCGTGGCGCGGCCGAATCGCGTGAAGCCGCCGCCGTTCACGACGACGTCACGAAGACGCTCCTCGCCCGCTTGCGCACCGAGCGCGGGTCCGTGCTGCGACAGAGAGTGCGGCACGCAAAGCATCGTGGATGCCGAGTAAAAGACGCGTCCGACCGGGTTGTGGTTCTCTTCCGGCCGGTCGGCGGCAAACGGCTCGACGATCATCCACGTCCCGTCCGGCGCGAGCGTCTCGCGCACGTGGCGGGCGGCGCCTTTCGGATCTTCCATGTCGTGCAAGCAATCGAAATGGGCGACGAGATCGTAGGCGCGGCCGGGGTAGTCGGTCGATCGGCCGACTTCGAACGTTACGCGATCCGAAACGCCCGCCTCTTCTGCCCGCTTGCGTGCCGTAGCGATCGATGCGGGGTGCGAATCGAAGCCGTAAAGGCGGGACTTCGGATACGCCTTCGCCATCAGGATCGTCGAAGCGCCGAGGCCGCAACCCACGTCCGCGACCTTCCCGCCGCGTTCCAGCTTTGCCACGACGCCGTCGAGCGCCGGCAGCCAGCTCGAGATCAAATTGCCGATGTAGCCCGCGCGAAAGAAGCGCTCCGTACCCTCGAACAAGCAGGGGTGCTGATCGCCCCACGCGAGCCCCTCTCCGGTGCGAAAGTTCTTCGACACCCGCTCCTCGGCCGCATACATCGCGAGCGCGATCTGGAACATACCCGTACAGAATGCGGGGCTGTCCGGATCGGAGAGCGCGAACGCTTGCTCCGGCGGGAGCGCGTAGCGCAAGGTCGTCGGGTCGTAGGTGACGTAGCCTCCGGCCGCCATCGCGTTGACCCACTCGCGCACGTAGCGCTCGGTGCACTCGGTGCGCGTCGCGAGCTCCGTCGTCGTCACCGGGCCGCTCGCGGCGAGCGCACGGAAGAGTCCGAGCCGCTCACCGACGACGACGAGGACGCCGCTCATCGCGGCTCCCACGTCCGTGACCACCTTGCCCATGAACTGCCCCAGCTTCTCTTGATCGATGTCCATGACGTCCTCCTCGTGTGGCAGCCGCGGCGCCGATGCCGCCGGCCACGTCGAAGAAGATGCACCCCCCCCGTTGGAGCGAGCGTTGGCGCCCGCGTTTGAAATGCGCCAAGCTCGAGGCTTGGCCCGACCGGCGGCGAAAGGGGTTGAAATACGCCTCCTGGGCGACCTCCAGGTGGTCCGCGACGGGAGCGTCCTACCGCTGCCGGCGTCGAAGAAGACACGCGCGCTGCTCGCCTATCTCGCCGCTACTCTGGCGCCTCACTCCCGCGAGAAGCTGTGCGAGCTGCTCTGGCCCGGGCCCGAAGATCCGCGCGCGGCGCTGCGCTGGAGCCTCACCAAGATTCGCGCGCTGGTTGACGATCGGACCGCGACGCGCATCGTCGCAGATCGCGAACGCGTCGAGCTCGACGTGCAAGGCGCACGGATCGATCTTGCCGAGGTTCGCGCGAAGCTCGCGTCCGCGCCGCTCGACCTCACGACCGAGTGCCTAGGGGAGGTGGCGGCGCGCTTCCGGGGCGAGTTGCTCGAAGGACTCGACCTCGCCGACGCGTACCGATTCCACGAGTGGCTCGCAGCCGAACGCGAGTCGGCACGCGCGCTCCGCCTAAACGTGCTCGGCGCGCTCATCGATCGGCTCGGGGGCGAACCCGCGGCTGCGCTTCGCTTCGCCCGCGAACGCGTCGCGGTCGATCCGCTCTCGGAACCTGCGCACGTCGCCGTCGTGCGTCTGCTCGCCCAGCTCGGGAATCGGCGCGCGGCACTGGAGCAGTTCGACACGTGCACGCGCATCCTGGCCACCGAGCTGCACGCCACCGCGAGCCCCGCTCTCCTTGCGGCGCGCATGATGATTCAGCCCGTGTCGTCGCCGCGCGCGCCGAGCTCGATCGCACCGCTCGACCCCCTCTCTCCGACCCAGACCGTGACCTCGCTCCTCGGCCGCGCGCGCGAGTGCGCGGCGATCGACTCCGCACTCGCCTCCCCTTCGTCGGGCCTCCTCTTCTCCGGCGATCCCGGCATCGGTAAGTCGCGGCTACTCGACGAGCTGGCGCGCCGCGGGGCTTCGAGGGGTGCGCGCATTTTGCGCGGGCGCGCATACGAGGCCGAGCGCGTCCGTCCTTATGGGGCGTGGATCGACGCGCTCCGATCGAGCCCGCTCGGACCGCTCGACGACGCTCTCCGCGCGGACCTCGCGCCCATCCTGCCCGAGCTCGGTTTGTCGTCGACGTCCGGCGAGCGGGCGCGCTTGTTCGACGCCATGGTGCGACTTCTTATGGGGCTCGCGCCTTTGATCGTCATCCTGGACGACGTCCAGTGGCTCGACGAGGCGTCCGTCGCGCTGTTCCACGCGATCGCGCGTGCGAACCCACCCGGGGTCGTGCTGGCATGCGGCGCGCGAGAGGGGGAGCTCCAGGACAACCCTCCGGCGCTTCGGCTGTTGCGCGCACTCACCAAGGACGGGCGACTCGATCGCTTCGAGCTCGCGCCTTTGGACGAGCAGGCGACGATCGCGCTCGCGCGCACGGTCGATCCGCACGTGGACGTCGATCGCGTGCGCCGCGGGAGCGCAGGCAACCCACTCTTCGCCATCGAAATCGCGCGGGCCCTGTCGGCCGGCGGCGACGAGATCCCCGCGTCGCTGGGCGGAATCATCGCAGACCGCCTCGCTTGCCTCGACGAGGCAGCGCGGGAGATCGTTCCCTGGGCTGCAGCGTTCGGGCGCACCTTCGATCTCGACGTGCTCGCGCGGGTGACCGGGCTTCCCGCCGCCACGCTCGCCAAGGGCCTCGAGGAGCTCGAACGGCGCGGGATCGTGCGGGCTCTTCCGACAGGAGCAGAGTACGACTTCGTCCACGATCTGATCCGCGACGGCGCATACCGGCGCCTCTCTTCGCCGCGTCGGCAGCTCGCACACGGGCAGATCGCCCGCGCTCTCGCGGTGGGTGGCTACGGGGACGGAGCGGTAGCTGGCGACGTCGCTCATCACGCGTCGCTCGGCGGGGAGCGCGAGCTCGCGGCGCGCGCATACCTCGCGGCGGCCGAGCGTGCGCTCAGAGTCTTCGCGCACCCGGACGCGGCGCGCTTCGCCGACGCGGGGATCGACCACGCGGCGCGTTTGCCGCCCGACGTGCGCATCCCGCTGCAGCTCGCGCTGCTGCGCGCGAAAGTGATGTCCCTAGGACTCCATGGTGAGCGACGGGCGCTCGCGATCGAGCTTACGCGCGCGGTGAGCGAAGCAGAGGACGCGGGGCTCCATGCCGACGCATCGGCGGGACTCCACACACTCTCGATCCTCCAGAACGACGCGGGCGACTCGGAGGGTGCGCACGCGAGCACGCTTCTAGCCGCACGCGCGGCCGAGCACACGGACGCCCAGGCGAAAGCGCGGCAGCTCTCCGATAGCGCGCGCTGCCTCGCGATGCTCGAGCGCGAGATGCCCCGCGCGTACGAGATGCTGCGAGAGGCGGGCACGATCCTCGGCGGTGACGCGAAGGCGACGCTCCATTTCTCATGGGGGCAGGGGCTCATGAGTCGCTTCGGCGGCAACATCGACGAGGGACGCATGCTGATCGAGCGCACGGTTCGTCTGGCTCGTGCAGCGGAGGACCACTGGGCGACTTGCGAGGCGCTCATCGAGCTCGTGCAGCTCGAGCTCGAAGTGAACGACGCGCCGCGCGCGCTCGTGCTGTGCGCGGAGCTCGCACCCGTCGCAGCGAGGATGGGCGAGGGGAGCGAGGGCCCCATCGCCGACGCGCTCGAGGCGCTTGCTCGCAGCGCCGCCGGGGAGGACGTCGGCGAGCGCCTCGATCGCGCGATCGCTCGACTGCGCGCGGTCGACGCGAAGGGGATGCTCGCGTACGTGCTGAACTTTGCAGCGGTGCTCGACCTTGCGAGAGGGGGTCGCGAGGCCGCGCGCGCTCGCGCACGGGAGGCGCTCCAGGCTGCAGAGATCGTCGGCCGAACCACGCAGACTGTCATCGCACGCGCGGTGCTCGGACGCGTCGCGCTTGCGGACGGCGATCGCGCGACGGCGACGCGACAGCTCGACGCCCTTCGCGAAGACGTCGCCGCACCTCTCCGGGTAAGCGCCCGCGCGCGCGCCGCGGCGCTCGACCTCGCTCTTTTGCTCGGCACGCCCATCGAGAATTCAGGAGACAGCCCATGACACATATGATCGTCGAGACCCTCTACGACCCGCCCGCCAGCGACGACGAGATCGACGCGAACGCAACGAAGCTCGATCCCTGCTTGCAAGGGCACGACGTCCGCTGGCTCCGGAGCTACATGTCGCTGGATCGCCGCCGACGCATCTGCATCTTCGAAGCGCCCGACGCGGACTCGGTGCGGGTCTCGTATCGTTCGGCGGGTGTGAAGTTCGAGCGCGTGTGGCCTGCCGAGGAGATTCGCGACGACGAGTGATGCAATCACCCTGAAAGCCCACTCCGCGTTTCGTACGTCACCAAGATCGACTCCTCGCCGGGCCAGCGGTTTCCTGTCCGCTGAATCCATACTTCAGCGACGGGTCCGCCCCTGCCTTGCAAGACGTCGTCAACTTCTACGACCAGCGCTTCAGCATTCACTTCACGCCTCGTCAAAAGGACGACTTGGTAGCCTTCCTGAGTTCCCTTTAGTTTCGGCTCCTACCCGGAGCAGACGCGTCAGCCACCGAGCTGCAGATGTACGTGTCGGCCATCAACCAGTCTCAGTATCACGCCGCAGCCGTGTCTTTTCTGACCGGCACCGGAAAGCTCGACGATGCCTTCAACTTCACTCTGATAAACGGAAACAACGCCGCTCAGAAGACAACGGCGCTGGCTTTCCCTGGCGGGTGGTTCTTGTCGGTACGCCAAAGACGGCCACGCCCTCCTATCAAAAGGTCCTTTTTTACGTGGACGAGGCCACCTCGCAGGTGCTCCGTGTGCTGATCCTGGACGGCCAGGGCAACACAACATGCTCACGTTCGACGGGCCGCGCGTGAACGGCCCGGTTACCCCAGGTCAGTTCACCTTCGCACCTCCACCTGGCACGAACATCGTGCGACCCTCACCGACTCCGTGATGCGACCCGAGCCAAGAGAAGATGAGCGAGGCCGTGGCCAAGGTCATCGATTTGGCGGGGTACCGGGAGGCGATGGGGTGGTGATCCGTTGGAGCCTTGCGGGCACGACGGTTCCTGCCTACGTCAACTCCCCGCTACGGAGGCAGAAGACGCCGGGTGCGAAGTTGCGCCACCAACTTTTGCACGCGCAGCGGGGGGAGGGTCTTAATAACGACCGAGGCGAAGACTGACGAACCCACGATCCGAAGAGTTGGAGCGTCCGGATCAGCGGTTGTGCGCGTGGTGCCTTCAAAGTTCCCGAAGACTCCAGATCCATGGACCTCGACCGTGATATCGGCGGGCACGACAATCTCGACGGAACCGAAAATGGCTTTCACGCGGATTTCGGTGACGCCCGAATGGAAAGCCGTCTGGCGCAAGTCGAGTTCTACGTTGCCGAAGATTGCCTCCACCTTCGCTCCTCGGGGCATCGCCGACTGGTCGCAGCGCTCGATGTTGGAGAAAAGGGCGCGTAGGACTGGGAGCGACTCGACGCGCGCAAGCGAGCCCGGCGGCACACCAGCCACGCCCTCGTCTTGAACAAGCTCCGCCTGTGCGACGACCATGGCCGCGCCCACCGAATCGCCTGGGTGTTGTAGATCGGCAACAAGCTCATCGAACTCCGCATCGGTCTGGCAGCAGAAGGCCGTGTGGATGCGAGTTTCAAACGCCTCGATACCGATTTCGTCTCGCGCGAAGCTCTCGGTGAGTTGGGCGATCACACGCTCGCGTCGCTCCCGAATCGCGAGCTTGGTCGGATGTGCGTCTCCCTGCATGGCGCACCACGGTAGGGCAAACCGCACCGATTCGATACCCGTGGGATCCGGTCGCGGGCCGGCTCTCTCGGTCGGTGAAGGACGCGAAGATGGTTCCGCTAGCACCGGGAGGGGATGGGCCGGTGAACAGTGCGGGGCACTCGTCAGCTTGGATTGACGCTGCTTTTGCCAGACAGGCCGTTCACCGCCTGCGATCTGAGCCGAGAACTCACCCTGAGACGCAGCGATCTCGTAGAGACGGATCGCCTCGCTCAAGTTGCCGGAAACACCCAGTCCACGACGGTACATTTCAGCTGGCGCGCTTCGACTGCAAGACCGGGACAGCCTTGGAAGCCGAACTGACCTTGTTGTCCGGTCGCCGAGCCGTGTTGGCTACTTCTGGCGGTCGCAGCCGGCCAAGGCTACAAGCCCTGGATGCCCGTCTTCAGCCGGCGGATCACCCTGACCACTTACGAGCACGACGCGGTCGTGGACATCACCGAGCACGTTCGTCGCGTCGTCTCCGAATCCGGCGTGCGCGAAGGCGTCTGCACCGTGTTCACACGCCACGCTACGGCAGCAATCACGATCAATGAGAACGCCGACCCGAACATCGGCACAGATTTTCTGAGCGCGCTTAAGAAGCTCGTTATCGAGCACGATGACTGGTTGCACGACCGTATCGACAACAATGCCGCCGCCCACATCAAGAGTGCGCTCGTGGGGCCATCCGAATCGATACCCATCGAGCAAGGCGAGCTCGCGCTAGGCACGTGGCAAAACGTGTTCCTCTGCGAATTCGACGGCCCGCGCCCGAACCGGAGCGTGGTGGTCGTCGTCGTAAGCTGAGGCGTTTGACCGACTGGCGGACGCGGCTCGCGCCAGGAGGCTCGTGACCTCCTCGCGAGAAACGCCCGCGCGACGACAGACCCCGGCGGCGTCACGGCCCGCGATCTCGAGCATGCGCACGAGCCGCGCCGTCATGCCCCGATACGCCGCCGAGCGCATCGAGCCGGCGACGCGGCCTGGGGCGCGAGGCCTTGTCGTCCTCGCGTCTGCGGCACTAGCTCTCGAGACCATGTTCCGGTTCTTTCGACTCTTCGTTCTCGCGTTCGACGTCCTCGCGCGCCTCGCCCTCGCAAGCGGCGTGACGTGGGTAGGCGTCGACTACCGGCTCGCCCCCGAACACGTCTATCCCGCACAGATGGAAGACGCGATGCACTCGATAGAGGCGCTCCGCGAGGACCGGGGCGTGCGCCGGGTGATCGTCGCGGGCGACTCAGCCGGCGGCAACCTCGCCCTCGAGCTCCAACTCGCGCTCCGCGATCGTGGCCAACGACAAGCGGCGGGCGCCGTGCTCATTTCCCCCTGGTCGGATCTAACGATGCCCGGGAGTTCCTTCCGCGAAACGATCGCTTCGACTATGGCACCCGAGAGGTCCTCGCGCGTCAGGCACGCGCGTTCGCGGGCGGCATCGCGCTCGAAGACCCGCGCCTCTCCCCGGTGAATGCGAATCGAACCATGCTCGTCAGCTTGCTACCGCTGACTGCCCTCCGAGAATCGGAGCGTCCCTTCCGGACTTCGGTCGGTGCACTGGGGAACGCACCAGATTTCTCGGGGAAGTGCGGCCGGCGCCCCTGGCCTACCAATTGCTCCGTGGGTGGACGCGTGCAGTCCCTTCACGGAGCCACCATGCAAACGAAGACCATCCAATCGATATTGCGGCCGTCTGCCATCCTCATGGGCTGCGGCCTTGCCGCGGCGTCTGCGCTGCCGCAAGTCGGCTGCTCCTCGGGAGCCCCGCGGGGCGAGAGCTCCGTGGGGTCCGCGTCTGGGGCAGGCTCGCAGGCAGAGGTGGGCCAAGTCGGGTTCAAGCTGACGCTCCCCGGGGGTGAGACGGTCAACACTGTCAACTACATGATCACGGGCCCCAACGGCTTCAGTCTGAGCCACTCGGTGTCGGTCCAGAGCAGCACCACCATCAGCTTCGTTGTCGGCGGCATCCCCGCCGGCAACAACTACTCGGTCACGCTCTCGGGCGCGTCGGTGGACGGCACCGTGACCTGCGGCGGGAGCGCAACGTTCTCCGTCGTCGCGCGGACGACGACGACGGTCACCGATACCCTGCAGTGCAACGCGACGGTCGCAGAGGCCGGAGCCATCTCGGTTACGGCGCCGACCTATGCGTGCGCGAGTATCTTCCAGGGCTTCGTCTCGGCCAGCCCGACGGAGACGGCGCTCGGTGGCACCGTCGCCCTAGCCGCCGCAGCTGCGGCCCCTAACGCGAGCGCGCTGACCTACGCATGGTCCGCGCCGAGCGGGACCTTTTCGGCGCCGAACTCCGCGAGCACCAACTTCACGTGCACGACCCAGGGCCAGGTCACGCTCACCGTGACCGTGGGCGATGGCCCCGTGCCCGACGGTGCGCCCCCGTGCCCGGCGGTGAGCGCCACGACGCTGATCACCTGCGACGTTCTGAGTCCGAACTCACTCATCATCAGCAGCTCCGCCTACAACGCTTCGCAGGGCGCTGTCGCGTCGCTGGCCATCGGTACGGCGCTTCCGGATACGGCCACCACCACCATCCCGGCGGTCGCGGGAAACGACTACGTCAATGTGTGGAACAACGCCTCGGTCGACGGCAGCTTCGGCGTCACCTCTGCGATCCAGCTGACGGACGTCGACCCGAACAGCGGCCATGTGTTTAGCACCGTATCCGTGCCGACCAACCAGGTGGTCACGAGCTTCTCTTCGAAGTCGGAGCTGGGCCTCCACTACGTGATGGATTCGAGCGGCGCCGCGCACATCGTGTTCGTCGCCTACGCCGGCGCCGGAGTCGGGGCGCTCGACGTCTCGAACTCCGACGCTGTCCCCGGGGAGGACCCGACCAACCCCGTGACCTTCGCCTTCGGCTCGAACTACGCGTTCGCGCGGACGATCGTATCGATGGATGCGCTGGGGAACCTCACCTATACGCCGACGATCGACTACGGTGGCAATAACGGCCGGTCCGCGCTCCTCGGAGCGAACGGGCTTTACTACGCAGTCGGC
>Ga0182024_10007090_pt1 | contig 24310 bp, 20 predicted proteins | sample P32metaG_FD_120480 | JGI IMG/M metagenome (GOLD analysis project Ga0182024, IMG submission 120480) | Permafrost microbial communities from Stordalen Mire, Sweden - P3-2 metaG (Illumina Assembly) | ecosystem: Environmental > Terrestrial > Soil > Wetlands > Permafrost | place: Sweden: Stordalen...
GCCGGAAATCGCAGACCCCGTGATCACCGACCCGCTGTTCTATCTCGTCGCCATTCCCGCCGTGACGTTGCTCGGCCTGAGCAAGGGCGGCTTCGCCGGGCTCGGCATGATCGCGACCCCGCTGCTCGCGCTGGTCATGCCGCCGCTTGAAGGCGCCGCCATTCTGTTGCCGATCCTCATTTGCCAGGACGCCATTTCGGTCTGGACCTACCACCGTGCGTGGAGCGCCTGGAATCTGAAAGTGCTGTTGCCCGGCTCGGTGCTCGGCGTCGGCGCCGGCTGGCTGTTGGCGAGCTATCTCTCCAACGCGGCGATCGAATTGATCGTGGGCTCGATCGCGCTCGTCTTCGTTCTTTATATGTGGCTCGGGACTTGGCTGCGCGCCTATCTCGGCCGGCCGCCGGCACAAGCGCGGCGGCCGCATCCGGCCATGGGCGTGCTCTGGGGCGCGCTCTCCGGCTTCACCTCGACCCTGGTGCAGGTTGGTTCGCCGCCATTTCAAATTCACATGCTGCCGCAACGCCTCGAAAAATTCACGCTGGTCGGCACGACGGTCATTTTCTTTACCATCCTGAATTGGATGAAGGTCATTCCCTATTTCGCGCTGGGCCAATTCTCGGCGCGCAATCTCGCCACCTCGGCGGTTTTGCTGCCGCTCGCCGTCGCTACCAATTTTCTCGGTATCTGGCTCGTTCGCAGAACGCCGACCGAGCAATTTTATAAGATTGCCTATGTTCTGATGCTGTTGATCGCCGTCACGCTTCTTTGGCAGGGGGCCAGAGGCTTCGTTCGCTGAAAAGCGTGCGGCCTGTGCCGCCATTCTCAAAGCCGCCCGTTTTCGCTAGGCTGGCTCCAGGGAGGCGATACCGAATGCCGACGCAGTACGACACCGATCTCGGCCGCAACGCGGCGAATTTCCAACCTCTGACGCCGCTCTCTTTCCTGGCCCGCGCGGCCGAGGTTTATCCGGACAGGACCGCGATCATCCATGGCGGATTGTTCCGGAATTACCGGGAGTTTTATACGCGCGCGAAAAAATTGGCGTCGGCGCTCTCGCGCCGCGGCGTCAAGCGCGGCGACACCGTCTCGGTCATGCTCGCCAACACCCCGGCGATGGTCGAGGCCCATTACGGCGTGCCGATGACGGGTGCCGTGCTCAATACCCTCAACACGCGGCTCGACGCCACCATTCTCGGTTTTACACTCGATCATGCCGAGACCAAGGTGTTGATCGTCGATCGCGAATTTTCCAAGGTCATGAAGGACGCGCTGGTGAGCGCCAAAGTGAAGCCGCTCGTCATCGATTACGACGATCCGGAATTTAGCGGCGCCGGCGAGCGGATTGGGATCATCGAATACGAGGATCTATTACGCGAAGGCGATGCGGATTTCGGCTGGCGGATGCCGAACGACGAATGGGACGCGATCTCGCTCAACTACACCTCCGGCACCACCGGCGATCCCAAGGGCGTGGTCTATCACCACCGCGGCGCTTATTTGCTCGCGCTCGGCAACGTCATCACCTGCGGTATGGGCAAGCATCCCGTCTATCTGTGGACGCTGCCGATGTTTCATTGCAACGGATGGTGCTTTCCGTGGACGCTGTCGATCGTGGGCGGTACCCACGTCTGCCTGCGCGCGGTGCGCGCGGCGCCGATTTTCGAGGCCATCGCCAAGCATAAAGTCACGCATTTGTGCGGCGCGCCGATCGTGATGTCGACGCTGCTCAACGCCACGCCGCAGGACAAAAAGCCGTTGCCGCACGAAGTCGAGTTCGTTACCGCCGCCGCGCCGCCGCCGGAGGCCGTGCTGGCGGCGATGAAGGAGGCCGGCTTCAACGTCACGCACGTTTACGGACTGACCGAAACCTACGGCCCCGCGAGCGTCAACGAATGGCGCGCCAACTGGGACGCGCTGCCGCCCGACGAGCAGGCGGCCAAGAAAGCGCGCCAGGGTGTGCGCTATCCGGTGCTGGAAGCGCTCGACGTGCTCGATACGGACACGATGCAGCCGGTGCCGCGCGACGGCGAGACGCTGGGCGAGGTGATGTTCCGCGGCAACGTGGTGATGAAGGGTTATCTCAAGAACAAGTCGGCGACCGAAAAGGAATTCGCCGGCGGCTGGTTTCATTCCGGCGATCTCGGCGTCGTCCATCCCGACGGCTATATCCAGCTCAAGGACCGCTCCAAGGACATCATCATTTCCGGCGGCGAGAATATTTCCTCGATCGAGGTCGAGGACACGCTCTACAAGCATCCGGCGGTGTCCGCCGTCGCCGTGGTCGCCAAGCCCGACGACAAATGGGGCGAAACGCCGTGCGCGTTTGTTGAATTGAAACCCGGCGCCGCCGCCACGGCCGAGGAACTGATCGCCTGGTGCCGCTCCCACCTCGCCGCCTACAAATGCCCGCGCCACGTCGTGTTTGCGGAAATTCCGAAGACGAGCACCGGCAAGCTGCAAAAATTCAAGTTGCGCGATGTGGCGAAGGGGGTGTGACTGATGGCAACGCCCATCTGCTCCCGCCTTCGCGGGACCAAACGGCCAGAATAAGTTTCAAACTAACGGATTAATGTACGAACACGTCTTGCCGCAGCCGCGCGATCTCGTCCTTGACGTGCAATTTGCGCCGCTTGAGTTCCGCGACCTTGAGATCGTCTGCGGAGGGGTGGGTCAATGCTTCGTGGATTTCCTGCTCTAACGCCTGGTGCCTTTTTTCGAGTTCCGCAAGATGCGATTCGATCGCCATGTGGGCTACCTCCTTGCGTTCTGATGCCTCCGGACCCCGTTCGTACGATGCTACGCCACTGTGACCACCTGCAATGATACTCCCTTTGCCGCGCCGGGAAAATCCCCGCTGTGCACCGGGCGCCGGCGAGCTTGTCGCGTATTCGCTAAAACGCAATAATCCATAGTAACTTACGGTCAATGATCGTGCCCGAGGGGCGCCCAGGCGGCGATGACAAAAGAGGAAGAACGCGAGCTTCGGGCGCAACTTGAACGCCTGCAGCAGGAGCATCGCGACCTCGACGCCGCGATTGCGGCGTTGCAGGCTTCACCGGGCGCCGACATCATCCAGGTTCAGCGCCTGAAGAAGCGCAAACTGCATTTGCGCGACCGAATCACTTTCATCGAAGACCAGTTGACGCCAGATATCATCGCGTAGTCCGACCGTGCAGCGCCTGTCGCTGCTCCATCTTGCGCGCGTACATGGCGGCATCGGCGCGCGCGAGCACTTCGGCGGCTGTGTCGAGCGGGCCGACGAGCGCCAGCCCCGCGGATGCGCCAACGACGAGCGTCGAGGCGCCCCAGCGCACCGGTGTCGCGTAGACCGCAGCTTCGAGGGCTGAGGCTTTGGCCGCGGCGTCGATGTCGGCGACGTTCCACAGCAGCACGACGAATTCGTCGCCGCCGATGCGGGCGACGACGTCGGAAGCGCGCACATGGCCAATGAGCGTCGCCGCGATCGCTTTGAGCACCGCGTCGCCGGCGGCGTGGCCGTGGCGATCGTTGACCGGCTTGAAATCATCGAGATCGAGATAGACCAGCGCCGCACTCGCTGCGTAACGCTTGACGTAAGCGAGCGAGCGCGTGAGTTCGCGCTCGAAGCCGCGGCGGTTGAGCGTCTCGGTGAGGGGATCGACGTCGATCCGCGCCTCGAGCTCGGTGATGTGTGCGCGCGAGGCTTCGAGTTCGGCCGCAAGCCGTTCGACCTCGGCGGCAAGCCGCATTGGCACTGCGCGCGAACGCGGCTTAGCGGCTTTGGGCTCTTCCGGGCTCGGCTCTCTTGGGGTTCGTTCGCGCAGCCGCGTCCGCTGCGGAGTCCGCGATTCAACCGCTTCGCCAGGCCGCCTTGCCGACTTTTGCTTCACAATCCCCTCGGGTCGAATCGCTTAAGAATATTAACCCGTCGCGCTGCTCCGATTGAGCGGATCGAGACCGCCAGTCCGGGGAAAGGGAGGCTGCGACTGATTGACGCAGGCAAAACCCCAACGTGGTGCAGCCGCAGCGAAAGTTGGCAACGGAATCAGGCGCTACTCGATTTGTAGAAATGCGATCGGTTTTGGCTCCGCCCCGGCAAAGGCCGCCGCCGTCAAGGGGCCACCGAACACGGCTCCGGTGTCGAGGTTCAGGCGATTGCCGCGCAGATCCGGCGCGCCGGTCGATTGCGGTGTATGGCCGTGCACGATCAGGCGTCCATAGTCGCGCTCATCGGAGAGAAACGGCTCCCGGATCCAGAGAAGGTCGCGCTCGCGTTGCGCGTCGAGCGGTTTGTGTGGATTGATTCCGGCGTGGACGAAAAAACGGCTTCCGTCGTCGTAGCGGATCGGCAGCGAACGCAGCCAATTGATGTGTGCCGGCGGTAACTCGCGGGCATCTTTGACACCGTAGCTTTGCAATGTCTCGGCTCCGCCTTGCGTCAGCCAAAATGCCGGTCGCTCCTTGCCGTCGATGATGTCCAGCGCAAGCGCTTCGTGATTTCCTTTCAGCGCGATCACGTTGCTTAGCCGCGACCGGAGATCCATCACCGTGCCAATGACGCCGGAACTGTCTGGTCCGCGGTCGATGTAATCGCCAAGAAAGACGAACGTCATCGGCCGCCCGTCGGCATGCTGTTCGCAGCGCGCGATGAGTTTGCGTAACTTGCGCAACGAACCGTGGATGTCGCCGATGGCGTAGATGAGTGACGTCGCGCTCGCGGCCGGATCGGCTTCCGGCCCGAAATGATGGCCATATTCAGGCATGATTGTTCAGTCCTCGTTCACCGATAAATGTGAACTTAGACCCCCAGGGGTCGGTTTGAGTTGATAAACAACCAATCGGTTCGAGGTGATGCCATGAAGAAAATTCTGACTGCTTTCGTCGCGGTGGCTGTCGTCGGTGTGGCGGCGCTCGCGACGGCCGGCACGGCCGATGCCCGCTGGGGATACGGCTGGCGCGGTGGCTGGGGCTGGGGTCCTGGTCCGTTTATTGCCGGCGCGGTGGTCGCTGGTGCATTGGCTGCTCCGTACTATTACGGCGGTTATGGCCCCGGTTATGCTCCCGGTTACGCATACGGCCCTGGCCCGTATGGTCCCTACCCCTACGGCTACGGCTGCCGCCGCGTGTGGAACGGCTATTACTGGGTCCGCGGTTGCTGAGCGGGCAGGCCGCGGAATCCCGAGAGAAGACCGTGCCCCCGCCACGGGGCACGTTTTTGTTCGCTTCCAGCGGCGGAAAATGGCCACTACACCAAACTTCCGCCAAAGAGTTTCGCCTCAATAAGGACGGAGGCGGCGAGGAATTCGGGGGTTGACGGGGACTTCCGCTTAATCAGCTTCCGGATCGGCAACCCGGCCGATCCTATGAGGAGAACACATGAATAAGTCGCTCATCGCGCTTGTCGGTGCTGCGGGCATCGGCCTTGCTGCAATGGCCGCGCCAGCTCCCGCGAACGCAGGTTGTTTCGGCTGCGCCGTCGGTGCAGGCATTATCGGCGGCGTCGCCGCCGGCGCGATTGTTGGCAGCGCGATCGCCAACAGCCCACCCCCGCCCGGCTATTATCCGCCGCCGCCGCCCGGCTATTATCCGCCGCCGCCTCCGGGCGCTTACTATCCGCCCCCGCCCGGCGCTTATCCGCCGCCCCCGGAATACGCTCAGCTGGCGCCCGGTTGCCACTGGGGACATCGTAAGGTTTGGGTCGAAGGCGTCGGCTACCAGTGGCGGACCGTCCCGGTCTGTCCCTGATCGCGCGGCTTAGCGATGAACTTAACCGGCCGGCTTGCATAAGCCGGCCGGTTTGCTTTTGTGACGTTGCGAATCGCCGGTGCGTCATGCCGATGCGAGAATCCGATGCGATAATGCCGACTCAGCGATCTAAAAGTAGGCGAGAGACCTGATCGTGCGCTCCCTCTCATTTTGGCGCGACGTAAGCGTCGGCAGCGCTATTGTCGCGCAGGCGTTCGTTCAACGTAGGCTCGTCGTTTCTCGCGCATTTGCCACGCGCGCTTGGACCAAGGAGTCGCGCGCGCTCTGGATCCCGTGGGCCAGGATGACGGTCATTGGCATCACTATCGTTTTGTTCTGTCTCTATCTCGGGATGACCGCGATGCTCTACTTCGCGCAGCGGTCCATGATGTACTTCCCGGAGACGGTCCACACGACGCCGGCGCAAGCCGGGCTTCCCGAAGCCGAGGAGGTGACGCTGACGGCATCCGACGGCCAACGTCTCGTCGCCTGGCACGTCGCTCCGCACGGCGATAAGCCGGTCATCCTATACTTCCACGGCAATGGCGGCGCTTTGCGCTACCGCGTGGAACGCTTCCGCACGCTCATCCGCGATGGCGTCGGTCTTGTCGGCGTCGAATACCGCGGCTACGGCGGCAACGAAGGTAACCCGACCGAGGCCGGCCTTATTGCCGATGCCGAAGCGGCCTATGCCTTTGCCGCCGCGCGCTATCCGGCACCGCAGCTTGTTTTGTGGGGCGAGTCGCTTGGCGCCGGCGTCGCCGTTGTATTAGCGGCGGAGAAGCCCGTCGGCCGCGTGATTCTGGAAGCGCCGTTCACGTCGGCGGCCGCGGTCGCATCGAGGCGATATTGGTATTTGCCGGTGCGGCTTCTGATGAAAGATCAGTTCCGCTCCGACGAGCGCATCGGAAACATCACCGCGCCCGTTCTTATCCTGCACGGCGTGCAAGATCACACCGTGCCCTACGCCATGGGCGAGCGGATGTTCGAGCTGACGAGGGCGCCCAACAAGCACATTGTGCGCTTTCTCGAAGGCGACCACGAAGATCTCGACGCGCGCGGCGCGCTGCACGCCGTCGGCCGCTTTCTCGCCGGCGATTTGGACCGGCCGCCGCATCCCTAGCCCGCACGAACTACCGGCGCCAGCTAGGGCGCGTACTCATAAACGGGGTAACGCCCGCTTTCAGGGGGTAAAGCGGACATCGCAATTTAAGAGCGGCACTTTCGTTTGTGACCCTTATCGACAAACGCGGCTGCGAATTTGCCGCGCCGCAACGTGACTCCGAAACCTATTCCGCGGGTCGCAATCGTCTGGTTTAATGGCCGAATGTTCCCAGCCGAATTGACGCGGATGGCGCGCGGGAGCCTTAAACATAAGTCGTCCGACTACCCTGGATTTTTCGTCGATTGATCGTCGGCGAGGTGGGTTGCGTGCTGTCGTGTCAGTGCATTGCGGTGCTGAATATAGCCATCGGATCGACCGATGAAGGGTTGCCGCATTTCGCTTGGGATCGTCGTGGGATTGGTGCTGCTCGGCATGTCCTCCTGCTGGCTCGCCTATGGCCCAACGCACATCCGTTATCGCCTGACAATCGACGTAAAGGACGGCGACTCCGTCCGCTCCGGGTCCAGTGTCGTCGAAGTTGCCTACAATGTTACGTTGCCGATTTTTCGCGCATTCGGAGGACTGGAATGGGCCGCGTCCGTTTCCGGTAATGCGGTCACCGTCGATCTTGGAACGAAAGGGCTTCTCTTTGCGATTTTCCGCGTGGGTAATTACGGGAATATGTCCATCTATCTTCCGATCGCCGCTTACCGATTGAAGAATCCGGACAACTCGCCGGAACAAGTGGAAGCAGATTTAACTCAGCTGAAGCGAAAAAGCGGCTGGGCCGCGGTGCCCAAGGACGCGCTGCCGACGCTCATTCGCTTCGGCAATATCGACGATCCCAACAGCGCGGAACAGCTCGATCCGTCCAATCTGGCGGCAAGCTTTGGCGCAGGCGTCGAACTCAAGAGCGTCAGGCTTGAACTCACCAACGATCCGATCACGCCCGTTCCTGCGGTTTGGCCTGCGTGGCTAAAGAAGCTCGACACCAATCAATATGCCGCTGGCGGATCTAGCTGTTGGATCAAAACTACGCCGCTCTGCCTTCAGGGTGTAGACTTCAAGGGGGGCTAAGTATGCACAACAGCACCGTTCTGTTTCTCGCTATTCTCTCCATGGATGCCTATTCCGCGCCGGCTTCGATTTTGGAGACGCATGGGCTTCGACCAGCGCCAGCGTTTCTTCCGCCCCTGACCAAATAATCTGCGCGACGCAAGGTGCGTTTGCTGCAGGTGCTCACGGCAGAATTTGGCCCATCGCGACATGCCGCTGCGCTGGAGTATTTGGTTGCTGTCGGGCCATAGCGGACATAGCCGAACTTGCGGCCGGCTCGACCCGGCCGCGAATGACCCGAAGGCGACATTCAGACACCCAGTGCTCTTGCCATGGATTGAGCGAAGTCGGCGTTCGCTTGCTTCGGAAGATTTGATCCTAGTAATCCTAATTGCTCCGAGCATCCCATCCATTGCGTGACCATTTTAAGCGGGGCGCGATTTCCGGCGCCGCATAGGTGGTAAACGGCCAATCTTCCGGCATGCAGTTGTTAGGGCCGGTCTTTGTCAGCCCTTTACCGGCTAGTACATCTCCATACCACTGGTCACGCCCATCCTTGTCCGGATGATTTTCGCGCAGAAAGGATTCCTGTCCGAGCTTCAACAGCGTCACAAAGAGTGCCGTCTTATAGTTGACCGGATCTCCCCCGCCTTGAAAATCGACGGAATTATACCGCCTCTTCAATTCCTCGATCAGATCCGTGTCAGCCTCACCAATTCGGCATAACGCGAGCACAGGAAACATCCGCTGCCAGCCCCTCATCTCTTCGGCCATGATCTGGTCGCGGTAGAACGGAAGCGTCATCGCACCGGCTTCCCCCATGCGGATATAAATCATCGGGTACTTGTGCCTTGCGCGGTCCGGATCTTCCTTGACCACGTCGAACAGCGTACCCGCGACGCTTAGAAAAGCCTCATGCGGCAACGCGCCGATAGCCACTGCAAGCGCCTCAATTTGCTCCCGCCCGTTTGGAATCGTCCTGATGTCTCCGCGCACCAAAATAACAAAGCGACGTGTCATGCCCTCTGCACGCGGCGCCAGGCGGTCGGGGCTAGTTGCTACGGAATAGCCGAGGTTAAAAAACGGCTTGGGATTCTGTCCGTCGATAACGGCATCCAGCGCATCGAACACACTGTTCTCGACCTTCACGGGCTCCTTATGGACGCTATCGAGCGCCTGCAAGTTGCTGTCGAAGCCGGCAAAGTTCGAGAGATCCGCAGCAACATATTTTCGAACGCCGAGCATCACACTGATCGGCTCGTCAAATTTGGCGCGGTCGACGGTGTCGGGAATTGCATCGATCCTCATTAGGCTGCGCGTGAAATCGACAAAACAGTCCCAACTTGGCGCTCCTGAATTGAGTGCGCAGCCGATGGCGAGAAAGGGAAAGGCGGGTAAGCGCCAAATAAACGCCGTTGTAAATGAACCGACCGTCTTGTCATCCACGCTGATCTCAGTCGTTTGCTGACGTATCCCTTTGTGATGTGCCCATATTTGCGGGTCTTCAAGCAACGTCGCCTTTACAGTTTTATTCGTTGGACGCTCGGGGAACCTCAATAAGCACCCGCTTTCTTGGAAGATGCCGTTGAAATGTACACCGAATGTGGAAACGCGATTCTGTGTATCTTTTTTGATGACTCTACATTGAGCGCGGGTAATGAGACGCTCAGACAGGTAAGCCTCCGGAAAATTCTTGTTAGGTTCATAGACGACGGGGACATCGTGCCTCTCGACGAACTGCTGCGCCTGATCCATGACGAGCGAGTTCACTGTCGGATCGAAATCATAGATTTTGCCAGGGTTGGTGGTTCGAAGTTTCTGGGACAGTTGCTCGACTTGCAAACCTTCCCGAAAATAGGCGGCATAATAGCCGCCGTAGACAATGATCGGGATGACGATCAATGCCCGCGGGATGCGGCCTATCAAAGCTTCGACAAGGAGGCTTGTAAAAAACAGATGAACGAGGAAGCCTGCGAAAAGCGAACCACCCAGGACCATCAAAAAAACACCCGGTATCGGGAAATACTCCAATACGAGAAACACAATTAGGAAAAGAAACACCTTGCTGGAAAACAGCGATAAATAACGGCGGAGCATAATTCCCTCCGGAAGCAATAAATGCCTGAAGGTAGCCGCCAGCCGTTAAAATCTCGGCAAAATGGACCGTGGTAACCCGAGCCAAGGGGCTAAAATGGCTTGGGGCTACGGCAATCTCTAACACAATCGGCGTCACGAAATTGCAATGGGAATAGGTGACGGTGGAAACTCTTACATACCTCGCGCGTCGTTGGCGACCACCTATCACCCTCCGACTTGGACCCTAAAAGTCCGTCAACTTAAGTCTACCTCAACCGTCGAGACTCGTTCGCGGATCGTAGTCTCTTGTTGGCCCTTAACGTCACATAGTGCGATGCAATGGAATGACCGCTTCCGGGGTGCAAAGCGGACATTGACCAGCCGTAGCTGACCGACCTCGATTTATGAGTACACGCCCTAGTCATTGTGGCACGGTCATGAGCTCGAGCACGTGCCCGTTCGGATCGCGAAAATAGCAGCCGCGGCCGCCGCCCCAATCGTTGAGTTTGCCGTCGTCGAGGCTCCAGGGAGCGCTGCCGAAAGCCATCTTCGCTTTCTTGATGCGGTTCAAGATCGCGTCGAATTCGCGGTTGCTGACATGGAAGGCGTAGTGATGGCTCTCGAACTTGCTGTCATCGTCGAACAGGAGCGTCAGCGTCTTGTTGATCCGCACCGGCGCGAAATAGCCGGTGCGCCCACGCTTGAGGTCGAAGATCCGCGCGAAAAACTTGGCCGCCGCGGCTTTGTCGCGCGCCGGAACGATGGTGTGGTTGAGCGTAACGGCCATTGGCGCTTCCTGGCTTGACTGCGCGCTGTCAAAACGTCTGGTACGACTGGCCCACCTTGCCGCCGACGCGGGCAAAGCCGGCGCGCGCGGGTTCGTATTTGTCGTTGATGTTGAGCGCTTTCGCGTAGGAGCCGGCCGCCTTGTCCTTTTGTCCGAGGCGCTCATAGGCGAGCCCCCGGCTCGTCCAGGCCTGCAGGCTCTGCGGCTGTATTTGCACGGCCTCGTCGAGATCGCTTGCCGCCGACTTGGCGTCGCCGATCGCGAGATAGCTGAGCGCGCGCGCGACATACGGGTCGGTCTTCTGCGCCGTCAGTCCGAGAGTCGTGGTGAAATCGTCGATGGCGATTTGGTGCTGACGCTGGCTCTGATAAAGCAGGCCGCGATTGTAATAGGCTTGCGCGCTGTCGGGCTTGAGCGCGATCGCCTTGTTGAAGTCGCCGAGCGCCTGTGTGGTGCGGCCTTGCTGGCGGTAGACGATGCCGCGGCCGAGATAAGCGGGCGCATAGTTGCCGTCGATCGCCAGCGCCTTGTCGTAATCAGCCAGCGCGAGATCGATTTTGCCGGCCTGCCGATAGAGCAGGCCGCGGTTGGCGTAGGCCTGCGCGTAATTGGGATCGAGGCTGATCGCCTTGTTGAAATCGGCGAACGCCTGCTCCGTGTTTCCGGCTCCGGCGAGCACCGAGCCGCGCACGTTGTACGCCTGCGGATCGTCGGGGTGTTTCTGGATGACCTCAGTCAGCGAGGCCAGGTTGGACTCCGAGGTCGTGTAGAGCGCGTCATCCTTTTCCGATGATCCCAGGTTGCCGAGTCCGGCGCAGCCGGCGACCGCCAAAGCCGCGAGCAGCGACAGAGCAAACGCCGGACGCCGCTTCATCACGCGCCGCCGCTGTCGCTCGGTGTTCACGCTCGCTGGTCCCGTCATCCGAAGCTCGCGGCACCGCAGCGCCCCCTTTTTCGCCTGACGGTAGATCACGGCGAAGGAGCGCGATAGTCCCGCCAAAACAAAGGCGCGGGCCCAACAAGCCCGCGCCGCCAGCAAAACGTCTCTGGAAATACTTAGCCGAAGCGCGGCGGGCGGGGCGGCCCGGACCGGCCGCCGGGGCCGCCGGCGATGACGGGCTTCGGCTTCATCGGTAACAGGCCCTCGCGCTGCAACCGCTTGCGCGCAAGTTTGCGGGCGCGGCGGATCGCCTCCGCCTTCTCCCGCGCCTTTCTTTCCGAGGGCTTTTCGTAGTGGCCGCGGAGCTTCATCTCGCGGAAAATACCCTCGCGCTGCATCTTCTTCTTCAGCGCCTTGAGGGCTTGGTCGACATTATTGTCGCGAACAAGAACCTGCACGCATCCTCCTATCCAGTGCGCTCAGTCGATTGCGCTTGGTGAATGAAATAGCAGCGCACGCGTTGACGCCTGCGCCACTTTGGCGCGCTCTCTAGCAGAGCGGCACGCGAAAGTCCACCAGGCGAGCCGATCCGGCCGCCGAGGGGTCGGTGTCGCTTCAGTCGGCAAAAACCCGCGTCACATGACCCATCTTGCGGCCGGGACGCACGACGGCCTTGCCGTAGAGACGCACGGCGGCGCCCGGAACCTCGAGCCAGGCGCAGTAATCCTCGACCTCGCTGCCGATGAGATTGATCATTTCCACGCGGCCGTGGCGGATCGGTATTCCCAGCGGCCAACCGGCCACGGCCCGGATGTGCTGCTCGAATTGCGATACCGACGCGCCGTCGAGCGTCCAATGCCCTGAATTGTGCACCCGCGGCGCGATCTCGTTGACGAGGAGGGAACCGTCACGCAGCACGAACATCTCCACCGCCAGCACGCCGACATAGGCGAATTTGTGCGCGATCGTTTCAGCGATCCGGCGCGCCTCTTGCGCGGTGGTGTCCGACAGCGCGGCGGGCACACGCGAGACTTTCAAGATGTGTTCGCGATGCTCGTTCTCGGTCACGTCGAAACATTGGACGGTCCCATCATGCGCGCGGGCGGCCACGACCGATACCTCGCGCGCGAACGGCACGAAGGCTTCGAGGATGCAAGGCTGGCCGCCGACTTCGCGCCACGCGGCGTCCGGAGCGGTGCCGTTCTTGATCGCCGCCTGGCCTTTGCCGTCATAACCGAACCGGCGCGTCTTCAGCACCGCCGGCCGGCCGATCCGCTCGATCGCCGTGCTCAAATCGGCCGGCGTCGCAATCGCGGCATAAGGCGCGGTGCCGATGCCGAGTGCGGCGACAAAGTCTTTCTCGGCCAGGCGATCCTGGGTCGTTGCCAAGACTTTCGGATCGGGCAGCACCGGAATGCGCGCGGCAAGGAACGTCGCGGTTTCCGCCGGCACGTTCTCGAACTCGTACGTGACGACATCAACGCTGGCCGCGAAGCGCTCGAGCGCCGGCGTGTCGGTATAGTTCGCGCACGTCGTCTGGTGCACTACATCGAAGGCCGGCGAGTGCGGATCGGGAGCGAAGATGTGGCACTTGAAGCCGAGGTTCGCGGCGGCTAGCGCCAGCATGCGCCCGAGCTGGCCGCTGCCAAGGATGCCGATCGTGGCTCCAGGCTCAAGAACCGGCGTCGAGACGCTCACGCCCCGGAGTCCTTGGGCTCTTCGGCGACGGCGTCAGTTTGGCGTTGCCGCCAGGCTTCGAGGCGGTCGCCAAGCGCCGGATCGCTCAACGCCAAAACGCTCGCCGTCAGCAGCGCCGCGTTGATGGCGCCGGCTTGCCCGATCGCCAACGTGCCGACCGGAACGCCCGGCGGCATCTGCACGATGGAGTACAGCGAATCCTGACCCGAAAGCGCCTTCGACTCGATCGGCACGCCGAACACCGGCAGGCTGGTGAGCGACGCGGTCATGCCGGGCAGATGCGCCGCGCCGCCGGCGCCGGCGATGATTACTTTAAGGCCCGCGGCTTTCGCGCCTTTGGCGAAGGCGTACAGGCGCTCTGGTGTGCGGTGAGCGGACACGATGCGCGCATAGTAACCGACGCCCAGCGCGTCGAGTGTCTCGGCGGCATGCTTCATGGTCTGCCAGTCGGACTGGCTACCCATGATAACAGCTACGGATTTCGCTCCCGGCGGCGCCAAAACAATCCCCTGCGCGAAGGAAGCGCTGGATTATAGCTCCGGCTAGCGGGGTGGCAAGGCTTGAGGATCACAAGGCTTGAGAAAGATCACAAGGCTTGAGAAATCAGCATTAACGATTCCCGGATTTGAGACTTGCTGCATCGACATTCTTGGTTCGGCGAAACGCTCTGGTAGAAACGGCGGCTTATCGATGGACGAGCACCGGAATCTTGCAATGCGTGAGCACCTTGACCGTCTCGCTGCCGAGGACGATCGCGGAGATGCCGTGGCGGCCGTGCGAGGCCATGACGATGAGATCGCAGCCTCTCGACGCAGCGGTATCGATGATCGCCTGGTAAGGATGCTCATGCTCGATTTGGACCGTCTCGCATGCGACGCCCGCCGCTTGGGCTGCGCGGGCGACGGCGCCAAGAGTTTGGTCGGCATATGTCTGCATACGTATTTTGTACTGAGCGGGCGTGTCCTCGATCATCCTTGCGTCGGTCGTCAGGGTGTGAAAAGGCGCCAAGACTGTAAGCACGGTCGCTTTGGCGCCGATCCGCTTGGCCAAGGCGATGCCGTGCTGGATAGCTTTCCCGGCGAGTTCCGAGCCGTCCGTTGGTATCAGGATGTTGGTGTACATCGCGCTCTCCGAGATCACTGCCAGTCGCGCTAGCACACACACAATCTAAGCAATATTAAGATGGCGAAAAGCCGGAACCTTCACCAAATCCAAGATGACGGCAAAGACAGCCGCCGCGGCAAACGTGCCGCCTACAATCCAAGCCGGCAATGGCGTCATCGCGATTCCCTCAATTGATAGGATCGAAGCGATCAAAACATCGGTAACCGACGACGCGACAAGCCAGCGGCTCGGGCGAGAGCCCCACAGGTGCCGGCGTTGACGAATGGCATAGATTGTCGCCTGACTCCCAAATACCAAGGCCGTGAAGGCGAGGGTCCTCAGTGCTCCGATCCCAAGGCCCATCTCAAATCTGCCCACGGCCACGACCCCGCTGCAGAAAGCCAGCAGACAGATACCCATGAGCGCGCCCGCCATCGTCAAGCTGCCAATGCGCCAGGCGTTTGGCATCGGCGACGGTCGCACGTTGTCCGTCGTCAATGACATCGCGAGGAAATCACCGGCGATCATCACAATGACCATCAGCAACGGGGTCAGGATCGCGTGCCCGGTCATGATCAAGCCGACGATCAGGAAAAGCACCGTCACGATCTTCTTGATGATGGAGTTCAGCGTGTAGGTTTGGATGCGCTGGAAAATCACGCGACCTTCCTCGACCGCGGCGACGACGCCGGCGAGGCCAGGCTCGGTCAGCACCATGCCGGCCGCCGATTTGGCGACGTCGGTTGCCGTAGAGACCGCGATTCCCATTTGCGCCTGGCGCAGCGCCGGCGCGTCATTGGCGCCGTCGCCGCACATCCCGACGATATGGCCGTCCTTCTGAAATGCCTTGACGAGCTTGTATTTGTCCTCCGGCAACACGCCGGCGAAGACGGCGAATTGTTCAGGATGGACGGCGTCGGGAATCGGCCCGAGTGGACAGATGGCGCCATCGAGCCCTACCGCCTTCGCCACGATGGCCGCGGTCGCGGGCGCATCGCCCGTCACCATCACGGTACTCACGCCTAACCCGCGCAACGCGGTGACGAGCGCCGCCGAGTCTGAGCGGGGCGGGTGGCTCAGCGCGATGAGTCCTGCAAGCTTCATCGGCGTCGCGTTCCCGGCGGCGACCGCCAGCACTCTGAAACCCTTTGCTTCGAGTTCGTTTGCCGCCGCTGCCGCCGTAGGCGACGGCTGAGCAAGCCCGATGACCACGGCGGAGGCGCCCTTCACGATTCGTTGCGGGTTTCCTGTTGAATCTGTCGAGGTCGCCTCGGACATTTTTTTCGCCGGATCGAAGGCCGCGAACTTGATCAAGCGCGGCGCGTCGGCGACGGCGTTACTCGCAGCGGCCGCGCGAATGGCGCCATCGACCGGATCCTGGCCGCCATCGGAGCTCGCCAGCGCGGCCAGCGCCAGAACGTGCGCCTGGTCGAAGCCAGGCATCGGATGCACTGTCGTTACGGTCAGCGCATTGCGCGTCAGCGTGCCGGTCTTGTCGGCGCACAAGACATCCATCGACGCGGCTTCATCCACGGCGGAGAGGCGGGTGGGAAGGACGCCCCGTTTTGCCAAGGCCCGCGCGCCGAGCGCCGCCGCAAGGGTGAAGGTGGCGGGCAGCGCGACCGGTATTGATGCGAGCACCGCTGTCAGGACGAGGGGAATGATCTCGTCGAGCGACATCTCGAGAAACCACGCATAGGCAACAAGCAACACAATAACGACACCGTTGAACGCAGCGAGATTGCGCACCACGCGCAGCACCGCCTTCTGTTGGGAACCCACGACATGCGCGGTGCGCACGAGTTCGGCAGTCCGGCCGAACTTGGTGCGCGCTCCGGTCTCCGTAACTTCCGCCACCGCCTCTCCACGTCGTACCAGCGCTCCCGCGTAGGTCTGGAAGCCCGCGCCGGCTTCGATGGGAACCGATTCCCCGGTGAGCATGGATTGATCGAGTAGGATTTCTCCCTCGGTGACATGCACATCTGCGGCGACCACGGCACCGAGGGAGAGCTTCACTACATCGCCTGGCACCAGTTCGGCAGCGGGTATGGTTTTCCACACGCCGTCGCGCCGGACGGATGCGTTCAGTGCGAGTCGCGATTTCAGCGCGGCAAGGGTTGCCTGGGCGCGGCTTTCCTGGAACAGCCCGAGTGCGGCATTGAGTATTAAGAGAGCGGCGATGATCGCGGCCTCGATATATTTGCCGAGCACCAGTTCGAGCGCGATCGCAGCCTCGAGCATCCACGGAACGGGCGCCCAGAATTTTTCGAGCGCCATCCGCAATGGCTGGAGCGCCGTATCGGGCATCGCGTTCGAGCCGAACTTCTCGAGCCGACGGCGTGCTTCTTCGCTCGTCAAACCGCTCTGCAGGTCACCTTTTGCAACCGCCGCTGATTTGGCAAGCTGAGGTTTTGCATTGGGCGGCGGAGTGTTCGTGGCCATGATCTATCCTGCGCTCGCCAGCCTCGTCGCTGACTTGGCAATAGTGACGCGGCCTCTCGCTGGCCACGGCGGAGGTTTGGTCGAGGACCAGCCAGCCGCGAGGCTTACCCCGGATTCGCTTCGCTCATCTGCGCAAGGGCTTTTGACCTGTCGACAAATCAGCCGTCGTCCGCTGACAGGCTTCCCACAAGCTCGCGGCGGTCACCGGCATGTCGAGATGCGCACCGGCGCCATTGGGGATGGCGTCGGCGACGGCGTTCATCACCGCCGCGATCGAGGCCGTGGTGCCGGCTTCGCCGACGCCCTTGACGCCGAGCGGATTGGTGGTCGCCGGCACGTTGTGAAGCGCGTCGCGGATTTCCGGCGGCATGTCCGCGGCGCGCGGCATGGCGTAATCGAGGAACGAGCCGGTGACCAGCTGGCCGCTGCCCTCGTCGTAAAACACCTGCTCCATCAGCGCCTGTCCGAGCCCTTGCGCCAGCGAACCGTGTAACTGGCCTTCGACGATCATGGCGTCGAGCGTGTTGCCGCAATCGTCGACTGCCGTATAGGCGACGATATCCATCTGGCCGGTCTCGGGATCGATCTCGACTTCCGCGACGTGGACACCGTTGGGGAATGAGAGCGGCGTTTCCGTCGTGGTTTTGGTGTCGAGGTCTTCCTCGATCGTGCCGCGCTTTTTCAGCTCGGCGGCGCGCCCGGCCAGCTCAAACAGAGAAATGCGGCGGTCGGTGCCGACGACGCCGAAGTGACCGCGTTCGTAGGCGATGTCGCCTTCGGATGCTTCGAGCGCCATCGCGGCGATGCGCTTTCCCTTTTCCAGAATGAGACCGATACATTTGACGATGGAAGCGCCCGCGGTCATCGCCGAACGCGATCCGACCGAGGCGTAGCCGGCGATCTCGAGCGCGGAATCGCCGTGCCTGTGGGTCACGCAGTCGCGCGGCAATCCCAGGCGTTCGGCGACCAGCCGGGGGAATACGGAGGCATGGCCCTGTCCGGTAGACTGTACGTTGAGATTGACCGTCAGCGTGCCGTCGCCCGGAAACGTCAGCCACGCCCCTTCGATCGGTGAACCGCCGGCATGCTCCAGCATGCAGGAAATGCCGATGCCGCGATATTTGCCGCGCTGCTTTGCTTCGCGCCGGCGCGCCTTGAAGCCGTCGTAGTCGGCAAGCGCCAGCGCCTTGTCGAGGATCGGCGCAAAATCGCCGCTGTCGTAGGTGGTGCCGATTGCGGTCTTGTACGGCATGGCCGACGCCGGGATCAGATTGCGCCGCCGCAGCTTGGCCGGATCGATGCCGGTCACGCGCGAGGCTTCTTCGACAACGCGCTCGAGCACGTAATTCGCCTCCGGACGTCCGGCGCCGCGATAGGGCGCGGTCGGCAGCGTATTGGTGAAGGCGCAGCGTGCGCTCATGTCGATATGTTTGATGTCGTACAGCGCGGGCAGGCAGCGGGTGAAATTGAAGGTCGGGATATTGGCGCCGACCGCGCCGACATAGGCGCCGAGGTTGCCGGTGTTGCGAATGCGCAACGCCAAAAAGCGTCCCTTCTCATCGAGCGCCAGTTCGGCTTCGGAATAAATGTCACGCGCCTGGTTGTCGCTCAGGAACGCTTCGGAGCGGCCCGACATCCAGTGGATCGGACAGCCAAGCTGCTTGGCGCCCACCATCTGCGCGATGTATTCCGGGTAAGGGCCGGTCTTCAAGCCGAACGCACCGCCGACGTCGTCGGTGAGGACCCGCAGCCGCTCCTTCGGAATTTGCATGATCGCGGCGATCGGATCGCGCATGGCCGTAGTGCCCTGCGAGCAGACGCGCAGCGTGTAGAAGTCGGCGGCCGCATCGTAGCTCGCGGTCGCGCCGCGCGGCTCCATCGAAGCGACGACCATTCGCTGGTTCATCACCGCAATGCGCGCGACAAATTTCGCGGCAGCGAAGACTTCGTCGACTTTTCGCGCATTCGCTTCCGGATCGGCGGCAGGCCCCGGCCAGTCGACCGCAAGGTTGCCCGGCGCCTGCGGCCACACTTGCGGCGCGCCGGGAGCCAGTGCCTGGCGCGCGTCGATCACCGGTGTGAGCGTTTCGTATTCGATGGCGACGAGTTCGGCGGCATCTTGCGCGGCGGTAGCGCTGTCGGCGACCACCATCGCCACCGGCTCGCCGATATGCATCACCCGTTCGGCCGCGAGCGCCGGCCGATGCGGCACGATCAGTGCCATGCCGCCACGCCCGTTGAGCGGCGGATGGCGCCCGAGGCTGCCGACCCCTTCCATATCCTTCGCCGTCAGCACGCCCAAAACGCCGCCCGCGCTCAGCGCGGCGATAGCGTCCACGCTGACGATGCGGGCAAAGGCATGCGGTGAACGCACGAAATAGGCATAGGCCTGTTTCGGGAGGGGGGCATCGGCCGCATAACGGCCGCGTCCGCGCACCAGAACATCATCCTCCACGCGCGGCTCATGGGCCGCGCGACCCTGCGTTTTTGCATCCATGCCCTGTTCCGGAATGCTCTGTTGAGGTAGCGACCGGCCCTTTATAACCGAAACCGCCGCCCGCTAAAGGCACCCCTTTTTCCGGGCATTTTTGCTTGAATCGCCCTTACCTACCGTTAGTTGCCGCCGCGGAGCGTGGGGAACGCCTCTACGACGACGACTGACGGCTGAGAGTTGTTTCCTGGAATCGTGTGATGCTCCAACCCGGCACGTTCGCGCTCACCTTGCTCCTGGCCATGCTGACGGCGCTCGGCCCGCTGTCGATGGACATGTATCTGCCGTCCTTGCCGGACATCGCTCACGTCCTCGCAGCGCCGACGGCGCGCGTGCAGTTGACGGTTTCGAGCTATCTGATCGGGTTTGCCGTCGGTCAGATGATCTACGGTCCGCTATCTGATCGTCACGGCCGCCGGCCGGTGCTTCTTGCCGCGCTTGCTCTTTATGTCGCGAGCACGCTCGTTTGCGCGGCGACGCAATCGGTCGACCCGCTGATCGGGGCGCGTTTCCTCCAGGGCATCGGCGGATCGGGTTCGATCGTGCTGGCGCGCGCCATCGTGCGCGATCTTTATTCCGGCGTGCGGGCGGCGCGCGAACTGTCGTTGATGGGGTCGATCAGCGCCTTCGCGCCGATTGTGGCGCCGATGATCGGCGGCGTCTTCCAGACCGCTTTCGGCTGGCGTGCGAGCTTCATCTTTATGTGCGGCGCGGCGGTGGTCGCCACGGTCCTGGCGGCGCGATTGTTGCCGGAGACGCTGCGCCAGCGGTCCGATCGGCCGATCTCGTTGTTCTCGATAATGCGCGGCTACGGCTCGGTGCTGCGGCATCGCGGCTTTCTCGTCTACCTCGGTATCCTCACCCTCTCTTATGCCGGATTGTTTGCCTGGGTATCCGGCGCCTCGGTCATCCTGCAAAGCGTCTATGGCCTCTCGTCTGTCACTTTCGGCTTCACCTTTGCGCTCGGCGCGGCGGGATACATGTTGGGCGCGACAATTGCCGCGCGCCTCGTGGTGCGCCTCGGTCTCGATCGCACAATGGGGATGGGCGTGATGGTGCTCGCTGCCGGCGGTCTGGCCTTGGCGGCGGTTGTTGCGGCCGGAATTCCGGGTGTGTGGCTCGTGGCAGCGATGGCGCTTTACCTTGCGGGTCTCGGGCTTGCCATGCCGCAAGCGATGGCTGGCGCGCTGACGCCGTTTCCCGACCGTGCCGGCACTGCGGCGTCGCTGATGGGGCTGGTGCAGCAAACGGTCGCCGCCATCGTTGCCGCCGTGATCGGCGGTTATCTCGGCCATTCCGCGTGGCCCGTTACCGGCGTTGTCGTCGCGATGGGCTGCCTTACCTTCCTTCTTTGGGCGCTCACGCGCCGCCTGCGCGCCCACGAGCGCTGAACGCCTCAAGCCGGCACTGCCTAAATTCCGGCGTTGCCTGCGGCACTGTGTTTGTTAGGATAATGGTGGCCAATTGTACGACTGACATCTGTCGACGTGTTTTCACCGGGGTGCCGCATGGCCCGCCTGGAGTTGCGGGTTGAGGGGAGTATCATGACCTCGGGCGACCTGCTGAACCGCCGTTCCTTCCTTGCCGGGATAAGTGCCGTTGGCGGCGGCCTCACGCTCGTCCTTGCCGTCCCTTTCGGACCGGCGCGTCCCGCCGAGGAAGCCCCGGAAGTAACCGCCTGGCTGCTGATTGGCTCGGACAATTCGATTGTCATCCGCGTGGCGCGCGCCGAGATGGGGCAGGGGGCCCAGACCGGCCTTGCCATGCTGGTCGCCGAAGAACTCGAATGTGACTGGGCCAAGGTTCGCACCGAATTTGTCTCTCCGGTGGAGAATTTGCGCCGCGGCCGTATCTGGGGCGACATGTCGACCGGCGCCAGCCGCTCGATCTCTACCTCGCAGCTTTATCTGCGGCAGGCCGGCGCCACGGCGCGGGAAATGCTGATCGCCGCCGCCGCTGCGCGATGGAACGTGCCGGCATCGGAGTGCGTCGCGCAAATGAGCGCGATCACCCACGGACCGAGTGGTCGTAGCTTGACGTTCGGAGCCGTCGCCGAGGATGCGGCAAATGTCACGCCCCCCGCGGACATCAAGCTGAAGGAACCGCGACAATGGAAGGTCGCGGGCAAGCCGCGCCGGCGTCTCGATGTGCGCAACAAAGTGACCGCGCAGCCGATCTACGCGATCGATGTGCGGCTGCCGGACATGCTTTACGCCGCCATCAAGCATTGCCCGGTTTTCGGCGGGGCGCCGAAGGCGATCGACGAAAGCGCGATCGCAGCGATGAAGGGCGTGCGCCGCGTGGTGCGACTACCCGATGCGATTGCCGTGGTGGCCGATTCCTGGTGGCGCGCGAAAAGCGCGCTCGCGGCGCTTCCAATCTCCTGGGACGCGCGCGGCAACGACCATGTGTCGAGCGCCGGCATCGCTGAAATGGTGCGCTCGGCCCTGGATGCGGAAAACGCGCAGGTCGGCCGGACCGACGGCGACGTAGTGGCCGGCTTTCAACGTGCCGCGCAGCGCATCGAAGCGGACTATACGGTGCCGTTCCTCGCGCACGCGACGATGGAGCCGCAAACCTGTACCGCCCATGTCAAACCCGATGGAGTTGAGATCTGGGTTCCAAGTCAGGACGCAACGACCGCGATGGTGACCGCCGCCGTTGCCGCCGGCGTATCGAACGACAAGATCGTCGTTCACCGGATGTCGCTCGGCGGCGGCTTCGGCCGTCGCGGCGCCATCCAAGAGTATGTCCGCCAAGCCGTGCTGATCGCCAAGGAGGTCAAAGAGCCGGTCAAGCTCCTGTGGACGCGGGAGGAGGACGTTCAGCACGATTTCTATCGGCCCTTCGGCATGGCGCGTCTGGTCGCCGGCCTCGATGCCGACGGCATGCCGCTCGCTTGGACAATCCGTATCGTCGGTCCGTCATTCGTGGCGACGCTGGTGCCGGGTTTCGGCATGAGCTACGTCGATCGGACCTTTCTCAGCGGGCTGATGGAGGAAATGCCGTACGACGTGCCGAACTATCAGGCCGATTACGTGGTCCGCCAATCGCCGGTGCCGATCGGCGTTTGGCGCGCCATCAACTACACGCAGAACGCTTATTATAAGGAATGCTTCGTCGACGAAATGGCGCACGCCGCGGGAGCGGATCCGTATTTCTATCGGCGGCGGCTGTTGCGCAACAATCCAAAAAATCTCGCCGTGCTCGACGCCGCGGCGAAGCAGGCGGATTGGTTTGGTCCGCTCCCCGCCGGGGTGTTCCGCGGCGTCGCGGTCAACGAAGCCTGCGGCAGCTATTGCGCCCAGGTTGTCGAGGTCTCAATCGAGCACGGCGGCGCGCGCGTGCACCGTGTCGTATCGGCGCTGGATTCCGGCCACGTGGTCAATCCGCTCTCGGTCGAGATGCAGACCGAAGGCGCGGTCGTCTTCGCTCTGACCGCGGCGCTTAATGGCGAGATCACCATCAAGGACGGCGGCGTCGAGCAGTCGAACTTCGGCGATTACGAGATGTTGCGCATGGCCGACGCGCCCAAGGTCGAGACCGTGATCGTGCCGAGCGGCGATTTCTGGGGCGGCGTCGGCGAGCCGCCGGTGCCGCCGCTCGCGCCGGCTTTATGCAATGCGATCTTCGCCGCCACCGGCAAGCGCATCCGCTCGCTGCCGATCAAGAACCATGATTTGAGCAAGGCAATCTGACGGCGTGTGCACCGTTGCCGTCGCGCTCGTGACTAGAATTCCCGCTGCCGCGCGGCTTCGGCACCTCGCCGCGTGGGTCGCGAGGTAGTATGCTTCAACAAAAATCGGCGTAGTCGAACGGCTCTGGCGAGGCTCGATGAAGCGACGCGGTAAGGCCATCAGGCAGCGGACCAAGGTCGCGCACCGCGCTGCCGCGTCACAAATCCGGCCTGCGCGGCTGCCCGCGAAGGCTCGACCTGCTCCCGCTACGGGTCTGCGGCGCGAGTTGAATGCCGCGCTCGAACAGTTGACCGCCTCTTCCGAAGTGCTGCGCATCATTTCGAGCGCACCCGGTGAATTGGAGCCGGTTTTCCAGACCATATTGGTTAACGCAACCCGCATCTGTGAAGCCAAATTTGCCAATCTGTGGCTTCGGGAGGGCGACAGCTTCCGCATCGCGGCGACGCACGGCGCGCCGTCCAAATACCGCAAATTTTTCGACCGCGAACCTGTAATTTTTCCCGACCCGAGAAGTGGGCTCGACGTGATCGTCAGAACGAAACAGTTGGTCCACGTAACGGATATCAAGTCGGCGCCGATAAACAAAGATAGAATGCGCAATGCCACCATCAAGCTTGCGAATGGGCGCAGCTTGGTCGGCGTCCCCTTGCTCAAAGAAAATGAGGTCGTCGGCGCGATCGTCATCTACCGCCAGGAGGTGCGGCGGTTTACCGGCAAACAGATACAACTGCTGACGAACTTCGCCACCCAGGCCGTCATCGCCATTGAGAATGCGCGACTGCTCAGCGAGTTGCGCCTATCGCTGCAACAACAGACCGCCACGGCCGACGTGCTCAAGGTCATCAGCCGCTCGACGTTCGATCTTCAGGTGGTGCTCGACACGTTGACCGAATCGGCTGCGCGGCTTTGCCGCGCAGATCAATCGGCAATCCGGCTGGTGAAGGACAATCTCTACTATCACGTCGCAAGCTACGGTTCTCGGCACAAACATAAGGAGCGCATGGAACGAGAACCGCTCAAGCCGGGGCGAGGGTCGATCGTCGGCCGGGTCGTGCTGGAAGGCAAGGCCGTTCACCACATCGACGCGCTATCCGATCCCAATCCCGAGGTGGCGAACAGATCTCGGTCGGGGAATGTACGATCGGTGCTCGGTGTGCCGCTGCTGCGCGAAGGAACGCCAATAGGCGTTCTGCTCCTCCAGCGCTGCATCGTGCAACCGTTCACCGACAAGGAGATAGCGCTGGCTGAA
>Ga0182024_10007091_pt1 | contig 24308 bp, 23 predicted proteins | sample P32metaG_FD_120480 | JGI IMG/M metagenome (GOLD analysis project Ga0182024, IMG submission 120480) | Permafrost microbial communities from Stordalen Mire, Sweden - P3-2 metaG (Illumina Assembly) | ecosystem: Environmental > Terrestrial > Soil > Wetlands > Permafrost | place: Sweden: Stordalen...
AATTACGCCCTGAAGGAAGCGCCCATGTACCACGGCAAGATGCAGGCGACCGCGGCAATGATTTCGCTGAGCTCGGCACGCACGTTGCTGGCAGGCTACGACATCGGAGTCGGAAACGTCAGTTTCGACGAGCCGCCCATGCTGGCAGAAACTCTGACGGTTACCGATCCTTCGCGCGCGCCCGCGGGCATGCACACCCTCAAACTCATGAGCTGCCAGCCCTACAGCCTGAAAGAAGGGCCCGAACACTGGGACGCCATCAAAAAGCAGATGGCCGACGCGCAACTAAAGTACCTGCGGCGCTTCGCGCCCAATCTGACCGACGACAAAATCCTGGGAGAGTTCACCCAAACGCCTCTGGATATCGAGCGCATGAATCCCGCGTTCTGGCACGGCAGCGTGCACGCCGGCGCTGCAGGCGCCAGCCAGTCTGGCGCGATGCGCCCCATGCCCGGCTGGGCGCAGCATCGCATGCCAATCAATGGCCTATATCAGACTGGTTCCTGCACGGCCCCCGGCGGAGGCGTCAGCGGTGTGCCCGGACGAAACGCCGCCATGGTCATGCTAAAGGATTTTGGCAGCAGCATCGAACAAGTGGTGGCCATGCCCGAAAGCAAAAAGGGTTAATTGTTGTAGCGCGCCTCTTCAGAGGCGGGGGTTTGCTGCGTGTTTGTCCAGCTGACACAACCATTGTGGCTGCCTTCGAGAAAGCACGAAAGGAAATGGGAGAAATGCTGTTGATGAGAAGAAGAATCTTGGCCGCAGTAGCCGCCGTGCCAGCCCTGGCGTTCCTATTCGCCGCGATCACGCTGGCGGCGCAGCCGCAAGGCAGCCAACCACAAGTGCCGGATAATCCAGCCGTTCCCGCAGCCCCCGTTCAGCCAATTCCCTACAGCCACAAAACGCATTTGGCGCTGGATCTGCAATGCCAGACGTGCCACACCAATCCGGAGCCCGGCGTGATGATGACGTTCCCGTCTACGGTAACGTGCATGAACTGCCACAACACCGTTGCCACCAAGAAACCGTCGATCGTGAAGCTCGCGCAGTTTGCCAAATCGCAGCAGCCCATCCCCTGGGTGCGCGTTTACACCGTGCAGCCCGGCGTGCAATGGACCCACCGCAAACACCTGGAAGCAGGCGTGAAGTGCGAGACCTGCCACGGGCCCGTCGCGGAATTGGACGCAATGGCGATGGTCAAAAGCGTCACGGCCATGGGGGCGTGCGTCAATTGCCATCAGATGAATAACGCAAAAACCGCCTGCACCACATGTCATATGTGGCCATAGATCCCGCGCTGCATGCTCGCTCGGAGAAAACCGCGCGCAAATTACTTCCACTTGAAACTCGCACTCCATCCGACTAATTTACTTTCAGTGAAGACGGGCCTGGCCGCGTCTTTATGACAATGACCGAAATCGAGGAGGAACCAGCATGTCCGCAGTGAAATTGGAAGACGCCCGGCGAGTGATCAACGCGGCGGAAAAGAAATCCCACGAAATCGGCCAGCCCATGAACATCGCGGTAGCCGACGAAGGCGGAAACATCGTCGCTCACGTGCGCATGGATGGCGCCTGGATCGGCAGCATCGACATCTCCATGAAAAAGGCATACACGTCGCGCGCCTTCGACATTGCCACCAAGGACCTGGCGTCGCACTCCCAATCCGGCGGGCAGTTCTTCGGAATCCACGCTTCCAATGACGGAAAAATCATGATCTTCGCCGGCGGCATCCCCCTGAAAAAGGACGGCAAAGTAGTGGGAGCCATCGGCGTAAGCGGCGGCTCAGGCGACCAGGACCACGCAGTAGCCGAGGCGGGCGCAAAGGTGTTTTAGTTTCAGCTGCACGCAAATTGCGACGCGCAAGACAATTAGCCGGGAACAAAATGGGTTTGAAAAATTGGCTGTCGGGTACGCCATCCTCCAGGGGCGGTCGACGTTGAGCCGACTTCCAAGTAGCGAATCTGTCGGAATATGAGTTACGATCCAGCCATGCGCCGCGTCGCCTCACTCTGCGTTGCTCTCTGCATTTGCGCCCTCGCTCCGCCGGTTCATGGCCAGACGTCCGCCGATTTCTACAAAGACACCTTCGAGCAAATGGTTCGAAATGACCCTGAGTATGCTACGTTCGTCGGCCGTCACGAGTACGATGACCGCTGGACCGACTGGTCGAAGGGCGCGCGCGACGAACGACGCCGGTTTTTTGAGCAACGCCTCGCACAGCTCAATTCGGCACCGGCCGGCGAATCCGCGCAGGACCTGCTTACCAGACGCGTCGTCCGCTATGATTTTGAATCGCGCCTCGAAGCTTGGGAGCTCGAAACGCATCTCCTCCGCGTAGGTCAGCTTGGGGGTTTCCATGACGAGGTTTACGATGTGATTGACCGAATGCCGACCCGCAATATCCGCGATTATGAAAACATCATTACCCGGTTACGCGCCCTTCCCACTTATGTGGACCAGAACATCGCGATCCTCGACGAGTCAATTGATTTGGGAATGATGCAGTCGCGCACCGTGGCGGACCTGGTGATCCAGCAGATCGAAGCGCAACTAAAACAGGATGCCGAACACACTGAGCTTCTGAAGGGCTTCCGCGCATTTCCCGCCGCCGTCCCTCAGTCAGAGCAGGACCGCCTTCGCCGCGAAGCTCAGGAGGCGTACAACCAGAAATTTCTCACCTCGTGGCAGAAGCTGCATGATTACATGGTGTCCTCTTACCTGCCGCATGTTCGTTCTTCCGACAGTATTTCTTCCATGAAAGGCGGTCGCGCCGCATATGTCATCCTGATCCACCGCCTCACCACAACGACCATGTCACCCGCCGACATTCACAAACTCGGTGAACAGGAAGTAGCGCGGATCGAAGCGGCAATGATGGCCATCATCAAAGAAGCCGGCTCCCAGGACTCCATCGCCGATTTCCAGAAGAAATTGGACGCCGACCCCGCACAGCACTTCCATTCCAAAGAGGAAATGCTGGCTAACTCGCGCAACATCGCCAAGATCATAGAGCCTGAGCTGCCCAATCAGTTCCGCCATATTCCAGCCCTGCTTTTCGGAGTGCGCGCCATCCCACCCGATCGCGAAGCTGCCAGCGCGACAAACGCGCAAAGCTCCTCCCCTGATCTTTCCACGCCCGGCTGGTTCAACCTAAACACGTACCAGCCCGAAAAGCAGGTTCGGTATGACCAGGAATCTCTTGTACTTCACGAAGCCATCCCCGGGCACATTTTCCAAGGGGCGGTTGCGCGCCAGCTCGCTGATCTTCCGGACCTCCGTCGCTTTTACTCGAACAGCGCATTTGGAGAGGGTTGGGCACTTTATGCCGAATCTCTTGGCTCGCAGCTTGGCGTGTATAAGGATCCCGCCAGCCGGTTTGGCCAACTCGCCAGTGAAAACTTTCGTGCGGTTCGTCTTGTGGTCGACACAGGAATCCACGATTTAGGCTGGACCCGCCAGCAAGCGATTGACTATTTCAAACTCCATAGTCCTCAAACCTCGCTCGCCGAAGTCGACCGCTACATTTCCTGGCCAGCGCAGGCATTGTCATACAAATTGGGCGAACTGCGCATTCGCTCGCTCCGCGCCAAAGCCGAACAACAGTTGGGAAGTAAGTTTGAGGTAAGGGATTTCAATGACGCGGTGATTCGTAACGGGCGGCTCCCGCTGGATTTGCTAACCGAACAAATTGATCAGTTCATATCGCAAGCGTCGCGTTAGCAGGACGGGTTACCGGGGCTTTGTAGTTGAAATTGGGGTGCCCCGCCCTTGATGTTTTTCAAGGGCGGGGCTTTTAAATTGATTCTCACAGAAGCAGTTGAGACATGAGAACGATGCGGCAACGCCAAAACTTTTTCCTGCTAAACACTAAAAGTTAAATCCCACCCCAAGCGAAATCACCGGATAGAACCGGTAGGGATTGACGTCGTTCTGGATTTTCACTTGCTGGGCCGCAATGTTGGCTTGCACCGTGGGATCGCTGGAAATGGCCTGGCAATTCGCTCCCGTTGTGTCGCAGACGTTTCCAGCCAGATTGAGCGCCACGCGCGCGGATCCCTGATAAGCTGCGCCCACTTCAAAGAGGAAGCTGTAGTGCCTTCCGCTTCGCGGGATCAGGTTGCCGACTCCTATCATGATCGTCGGCGACACCTTTACGAAATCCAGTTTGGCTGTGCCTGTAACCGGAGCGAGGGGATCGCTTTCATACGACGTTCCGCCTACAGAAAACGTCTGGCTGCCAGGGACCGATGCAGTGCCCGTAATCTGGTTCCCGTTGTAGAAGAGAAGGCCTGGGCTGACATGAAAACCCCAGAACGGAAACCAGTCCAGGTGAGCTTCTGCGGACTGGAATCGCAATTGACCGTCGTAGTGAATACCGCTATTGGTGATACCCTGGCTATATCGCAACATGTTGAAACCGCCGCGAATATTGAATCTCCTGGCGATTGGCGTGGCCACATCAAGTCCCACACCCAGAGTGGAAATCTTCACTCCGAATCCAATCCTCGAAAACGGTCTCACACCCGCCTCGCTCCTGGCCGGTACTGGTTGCGCGGGTTCGCTGGGAGCGCTTTCTGCGTTGTATTCCACGGCGTCTTCGGTCTTGACAGCTTCCGCGTCAGTCGGCTTCGGAAAAGCTGCCGCCACAAGCACATCGTCCGAGGTTGCGTGCACACCCTGGCCCGCGCCGCTTTCCGGCGCAATCGCAACACCTGACTGGGCAAAACAAGTACCGCCTGTAACGAGAACCATGAATAGCGTTAGGGGCATAATTCGCAGTGCGAGTTGGTTCCTCATCTCAGTTTTCTCTCCTCAGTTGTCTTCAAAAAGCGCGATTTGGGCTAATACGCGTGATAATTACAAGCTGGTAACTAGGATATTCCGCTCCCGGCTATACCTCAATTTCCAAGTAGGGCACATGGCACCTGATCGGCATTAGCCAGCAAGAAACAATTCCCAAATCGGAACTAAAGTTTTCGCCGAACGGAGACGAAACACTATTCAGGGAGGTTTGTCTCGGGAAGGGGGATCTTGGCAGAGAAGGAATGGGAGCCCAGCTCGCCCTTCCCTTGCTCCAGGGACAATGCAACCACAACGATGAGCCACGCGGCAAAGAGCCGGCGAAAGCATTCTTCTCCGCCCCTCCCTGTCCTTCTTCTGGCCATTCGTTCAGTTGTCCGATTGGCTCCGTGGTTCTAATCTTCATACAACGTTACTTGAATGACCTGCGGCGCCGTGTGGCGAACAGCGGGTGCTTCGCAATAGCCCAGTGAAGGAGATCAAAATGGTCCAGGTAGAAGCATTCCAGGAATTTCGCGCAGGCCTAGCTCTTCTGCGCGGAGGCGACGCGAACAAAGCTTTCCCCCATCTCAAGAGTGCATTTGAAGAAGAACCTGCCAATCCCTTCTATACTTCTTATATGGGAGTGGCCATTGCTGCGACCCAGCAAAAGTGGGCCGAGGCGGAAGAACTCTGCCGCTCCGCCATTCGCATGAGCCGCCGCCAGGCGCAGCTCTATTTGAATCTCGCCGAGGTCTACATCGGCGCAGATCGCAAACAGGATGCCGCCGACACGCTTGTCCGCGGGTTGCGCTACGCTCCTCACGATCGCCGCTTGAAAATGGGACTGGACCGGCTGGCCATCCGCCGCCCTCCCGTTCTGCCGTTTTTGCCGCGGGCGCATTCGGTAAACCGCAACCTCGGCAAGCTTCGGCATCAGGCCCTGCAGGCACTTGCATCGATTTGAAACTTGGCACCGGCAATTCGGCAACATCGACGGCCCGGGCGATTGCACACGGATTCGCCCGGCGCTATCATGAGTTGCCAATGAAGCGCAAACTGGGCTTGTTTGTGTACACTGAAGAAAGAAATTGCCCCCTATGCGGCAGTGAGCATGTGCATCGAACCAAACGCGGACGCATCCTGGAATTCTGGGTTCTCCTCTTTCTACCCTACCGACCGTACCGCTGCGGGAAATGCCGCCAGCGTTTTTACGGCCCCAAGAATTTGCCCAAGCGCGAAATAGACCACGAACTCGACGCACCCTAAGCCTTTGGAAAAATAATGCGCGCCCATTCAGGCCTGCGATTTCCTTTCCCGGGATATCCTTCCGGTTTCGATAATTAGGGCACGGTCGCATGGGCGCCGGATCGCGATGCCTGAGAAGGCATCCCTAAACGCCCGATCCGTCCTCAGCGAAGTGCAAAAGATTCTTCCAGCCTCCGCCGAAGCGCCCTCGAAACTCTGAAAAATTAGCCTGGCGCATTGAAACTCTGATCGCGGCGAAGCGTATATACAGTCGGGCATGCTACGACCTGAGCAATTCCATGTTCGCACCAATTTAATTTGCTGGAGTTGGCTGGATGCGAGCGAATAGGAGATCCGCATGAAGGCTTATCGACGGTCTATTTTCGCCCTGCTGACGGGTATTTTCATTCTTTGCAGCCCTGCATTCGCGCATCACGGCGGGTCCATGTACGACAGGAACCGTCTGGTGAGCGTGAAGGGCGCTGTCACCGCTTACGATTGGGCCAATCCCCACGTGATGATTTTTGCCGAAGCCCTGGACGCAAAAGGCAGCATTCAAAAATGGAGCATCGAGACCAGAGGCGGTCCGAATGTACTGGCAAAGGCCGGCTGGACCAAGGACACCATTAAGGTCGGAGAGCAGATTACGCTCGTTGGATATCCGAACAAAAATGGATCCACGAACATGCGTCTTCAGAAAATTGTTTTCAGTAACGGTATGGAACTTTACCCAGGTTCGGAATAGAATGCCCCGGTAATTTCCACTGGCATTTGATCTGTTGACGCAAAAGCTGACAGGGCATCCGTCGAAGCGAATCGCGCCCCTGCGGGCTGGACTGAAGAGCCGGCGATGAACTTCGATTTCAAGGCCATTCCACGACGCTTATTTAGCCCTGATTTTATGCCGCCCGGAAATCTGGCGGCGCGCTGGCTGTTTGTTCGCGCGCTCGGGCTGATATTTTTCTCCGCATTTTATTCGCTGGCGTTTCAGATTCGCGGGCTCATCGGTCCGAATGGAGTCCTGCCCGCGCAGGATTATCTTGCACATGCGGCGCGCGTCTTGGGCAGCGCGCGTTTCTGGTACGCGCCCACTTTATTCTGGTGGTCGGCGAGCGACCGCTTTTTGCTCGGCGTGGTCATCGCGGGAATGGCGGCGGCAGTGCTGCTGGTTTTGAATGTTTTCCCGCGCGCCACGCTGGCTGTCTGCCTGGTTGCGTTCTTGTCCTTCATTGCTGCCGCTCAGGATTTTGCAAGCTATCAATCCGACGGGATGTTGCTGGAGGCAGGATTCATCAGCCTCTTCTTTGTGCCTTCAGGTTGGCGGCCGCGGTGGGGCGCCACCGCCCCTCCTTCGCGAGCCAGCCGCTATTTGCTGATCTGGCTGATGTTCCGCATCTACTTTGAATCGGGCATTGCCAAAATTCTGGGCCACGATCCGGAGTGGCGCGATTTCACGGCCATGGATCAGTATTATCAAAATGGCCCGCTGCCCACATGGATCGCCTGGTATGCGCACCAGCTGCCGCACTGGTTCCACGCAGCCACAGCGGTCCTCACGCTGGTATTGGAACTGGTGCTCATCTTCGCCATATTTCTTCCACGCCGCGCGCGCATCATTTTGTTTTTTGTGATTACCGCGTGGCAGGCCGGCATCATTTTAACCAGCAACTACGCCTTCCTGAATTATCTGGTTCTGGTTCTTGGAATTCTGTTGCTTGACGACAAATTTCTGGCCCGTTGGTTTCCGCAAAGCTGGCGCACCGTCACGGATTCTTCAGCCGGTGAAGGAGCAAATCCATCGGTGGACATGCCAGGTTGGCGGGGAAATTTGCGCATGTGGACCCAAGCAATTTTCCTGACCTGGATTTTCTATGCCACCTCCGCGCTGCTCATTTTTATGGTATTTCCTGCGGCGCCCCTGCCGACAGGACCGATCCGCGCACTCGAACCATTTCGCATCGCCAATGAATTCGGCCTCTTTGCCGTCATGACGCGCCAGCGCTATGAAATTGAATTTCAGGGTTCGCGCGACGGCCAGAATTGGACGCCTTATCCCTTCCGCTATAAGCCTCAGGATGTTCATTCGCCCCCTCGCATTTACGCGCCCTACCAGCCGCGTTTCGATTGGAATCTGTGGTTTGCTTCGCTGGGAAGTTGGCGGCGATATCCCTTCGTCTTGAACGTTGAAGAGCGCCTGCTGGAGGGAGACCCGGACGTGCTTGCGCTCTTCGCCGCCAATCCCTTTCCGGGAAATCCGCCCGAGAGGATTCGCGCCGTGCGGTGGCAATACTGGTTTACCGGCTGGAGTGAAAAGCGCGACCAGGGTTTGTGGTGGCGCCGGGAACAAATTGGACTGTACGCCCCTTCCCTGGAACGCACCCCAAGCGGAAAAATTACCGTTTTGGAAATGCCCGAAATAACTCAAAACCCCCAATAATTTCCCCATCCAACACGCACCAAAATAGCCGTTCCGATATGGGACATTGGTCCTAGGACTTTCGTCCCAGTGACCAAAAACTGTCGTTACAGTTTTTTCGGGACTGCCGATCTATAGCAGTGTGCGACCCCCCCTTTTAACCTAGCCTCACGCTGCAAGAGGCCGCAGACCGAAGCTCGGCAGCGTACTGAGGAAACCTAGAATGTTTCTCCCCATTATTTTGCTTTTGATCCATCCGCAGATGGCCGCCAATATGTCGTTATCTACTGAAAATGCACCTATTTCCGCCTCTACGACGATCTCTGCCATGCCCAGCCCAGCGGATACCGAAGACTCCTTGCCAACGGACGCAACCTTAACCGATGCATCCCCCTCGGCCGCCGTTGAGACCAGCGCACTCTTACCGGATGCTCCTGTGCCGGTTGCACCCATTGCACCTCCCGCGCCAATGGCTTTTTTGAATGCGGGCAAGCCCATGACCGTCTCGGTTCGCCAATTGATCGCCGAAAATCGCCGCAAAGAATTGATGTGGAAAGGCTTAGCCATTGCTTCCAGCGGAGCTGCCACCTTTGACGCCTGGTCCACACGGCACGCCATCACGACCTCCGGCGCGCAGGAGCTCAACCCCCTGCTGAGGCCCTTTGCCGGCAATGCATCCCTGTATGCGGCGATCCAGATTGGGCCAGCCCTGTTGGATTTCGCCGGTAGAAAAATGATGTACAGCCGGCATTCCTGGGTACGCCGAATCTGGTGGGTTCCGCAGAGCGCCAGCTTCGTGACCTCCATCGTCTGCGCCGCCCACAACGTAGCCTATCACTGAGTTCCCCGGGCTGAGATTTCTCAACCTACAAGAGCCAACCCAACAAAGCAGGACAGTTTCGGAGCGCCCCTTCCGTCCTGTGTTCTTCTGGACGGAAGGGGCATCCTCCCGTTCAACCTGATTCACTGCTCCCGAACCTGCACCATTGCGGCATTCCCACTGCTGCTGTACTATCCGCGTTATTGAGTGACTTTCCCATCGCGACGGCCGATGCCATTGCCGCACCTGACTCCGTTACAAATGGGGTTGCCGGTTCGCCGCGTTCCGGACGCATGGTTTCGCTGGATGTGTTTCGCGGCGCCACCATTGCCGGGATGATTCTGGTGAACGATCCCGGTTCCTGGAGCCACATTTATGCCCCTCTGGAACACGCCGAGTGGAACGGCTGGACGCCCACGGATCTGATCTTCCCTTTTTTTCTTTTCATCGTTGGCGTTTCCATGACGCTCTCGTTTGCTTCGCGCATCGCACGCGGCATCTCCCGCCGGTCGCTGATGATTCACGTACTGCGCCGCAGCGCGCTGATTTTTGCGATCGGATTATTTCTGAACGGCTTTCCGGACTTCGATCTCGGCTCCCTGCGGATCATGGGCGTATTGCAGCGCATCGCCCTGTGCTATCTGGCCGCCGGGCTGCTCTACCTGTTCACCTATGAGTGGGAGCCCGCGGAGGATCGGCCCGCCCGCGTGCGCGCCAACCTCCGCGTGACCGCGATTGCGATCCTTGTATTACTGATTGGTTACTGGGCGGTGATGACCTTTGTCTCCGTGCCCGGCTACGGCGCGGGACACCTCGGCAAGGATGACAACCTCGGCGCATACATTGACCGAACCCTGATGCGCGGACACTTGTGGTCCGAGTCCGTGACCTGGGATCCCGAAGGTTTTCTTTCCACGTTTCCCGCCATTGCGTCCTTACTGGTGGGAATTCTTGCCGGCGAATGGCTGCGCTCGGATCGCCTTGCAAATCGAAAAGTGCTGGGCCTTGCCGCTGCGGGCCTCGTGCTGCTGGTTGCCGGGCGATTGCTGCATCCCTTCTTTCCGATCAACAAAAATCTGTGGACCAGTTCCTTCGTGTTGTTTACCGGCGGCTTCGCCATGCTTGCGCTGGCGATCTGTTATTGGATTGTGGATGTGCGCGCGTGGCGTTCCTGGGCCGCGCCATTCCTGGTTTTCGGAATGAACGCGATTTTGGCCTATGCCCTGGCGGCAATTGTGTCCGAAATCAGCACCGATTTTGAGTTCAGCGATGCCGCTGCCCGTGACACAACTTTGCATGGCTGGCTCTACCAAAGATATTTTGTGCCGCACTTCAACTCTCTAAACGCATCGTTGGCCTTTGCCATTTTTTTCGTTGCCGTGATTTTTATGCTCCTATGGCCCTTCTATCGCGGAAAACTTTTCTTGCGAATCTGACCGGCCGCTTGCTTTTGCCGGAGCATGCAGGTCATTCATCTTGCAGATTCTACAGAGGTTACAATCGAGCTACCGAATTCCCTTCTTTTAACCCTGCCGTAACATAGCCTTCCCACAGGCCCATGTACTATAGTGCAATTGAATACAAACAAGATTTTCCAAAGCAGGGATGCGTGTCAATGAAACGAGTTTTGCTGATCGAAGACGATCGCGACATTGTTGAGTTGGTTCGATACAACCTGGAGCGCGAAGGTTTTCAGGTTTCTGCCGCTACGGACGGCGCAAGCGGCCTGGCGCAAATCCGCAAAACTCCTCCCGATATCCTGCTTCTCGATTTGATGCTGCCGAAACTTTCAGGCCTGGATATTTGCAAGGAAATTCGCCGCGATTCTTCGCTGAATCGCCTGCCGATTCTAATGCTCACAGCTCGCGGCGAAGAAGCCGACCGCGTGGTTGGTCTGGAAATGGGCGCGGACGATTACGTCACCAAGCCCTTCAGCCCACGCGAGCTGGGAGCTCGCGTGAAGGCTCTGCTGCGGCGCACCGAACCCACCAATGAAACCCGCCGTGTGATCGAAGCGCGCGGGTTGTCGATCGATCCTTCCTCCTATCGCGTGGCGCGAGAAGGCAAGCCGGTCACGCTCTCGACGCTGGAGTTCCGTTTGCTATACTATCTGGCGACACGGCCCAATCGCGTGTTCACGCGCGATCAGTTGCTGGATGCCGTTTGGGGCACCGAACGCTTTGTGACGCCGCGCAGCGTGGATGTTTACGTGCGCCGCCTGCGCGAAAAAGTGGAAATCGACGCCGACCATCCGGCTTTTTTGAAAACTGTGCGCGGAGCAGGCTACATGTTCGAGAACGAGGGCCAATCCGAAAAACAGGAGTAAGTTTGTCTTGCGCGTAAGCCTGTTCTGGCGGCCGGTATTGATTTGCCTGGCCCTGGTGGCGGCGATTCTTCTGGCCGTGCAATGGGCATCCCCCCAAATCCTGCCGAAAATCTGGCTTGTGCTGGCCATCCTTTTTGTTGTGGCGGGAATTGCCTTTCTCATTTCCTCCCGCTCCATTACATCGCGCATCCGAGCCCTGAAAGAATTCGCGGATCGCGCGGCGGCCGGGGATTTTTCTCCCATCGACCGCGACCGTGGTCATGATGAACTCGAAGACATGGCGGACGCTCTGAACCGCGCCATCGCGGGACTCGGGCAAACCATCCGCACGCTCACCGATGAACGCAACCGCTCCTCTGCGATTCTGACCAGCATGGTGGAAGGCGTCGCCGTGGTGGCGGCGGACGAACACATTCTCTTCTGCAATGAGGCGTTCGAGCAAATTCTGGAACTTCCGGAGGGAAGCTCCGCGGGCAGAACGATTGTGGAGTCCTTGCGGCAGGCCGAGCTGATTGCCCTGGTGCGCCAGGCGCTCTCCGGCGCGGAAGAATTAACCGGCGAGCTTGAAGTGGGCACGGTGCGGCGCAGAAATTTCAGCGTCACAGCCGCGCCCGTGCGCGCCGCAAGTGCAAATGGCGCCGTTCTGGTGCTGCACGACATCACCGAATTGCGCCGCCTGGAGCGCGTGCGGCGCGATTTTGTGGCCAACGTATCTCACGAATTCAAAACCCCGCTGACTGCAATTCAGGGATTTGCAGAAACTCTCCTCAGTGGCGCGCTGGAGGATGTAGACAATCGCCACCGCTTCGTTGAAATTATCCGCGAACACGCGCGAAGATTGGCCCGGCTCACCGACGACCTTTTGAAACTTTCACGCATCGAAGCGGGCCGCCTGGACCTGGAAATGCGCCCGATCCGCGTCGAAGCTCTGGTGAATAATTGCGTGGATACTGCGCGCCTCAAGGCCGGTCCGAAAGAGATCCACATCCATGTCGACTTGCAGCAGAACGGGCTGGCCGTTCGTGGTGATGGAACCTGGCTGGGCGAAGTCCTGCAGAATTTGCTGGACAACGCCGTGCAGTACACTCCAACCGGCGGAAAAATCGGAGTATTGGCGCGCTCGAAGGGTCACGATGTTATTTTCACGGTCATCGACAACGGTATCGGAATCCCCGAATCCGACCTGGAACGAATTTTTGAACGATTCTACCGCGTGGATTCGGCACGATCGCGCGAAGCGGGCGGCACCGGCCTTGGCCTGGCCATCGCTCGCCACATCGTGGACGCACATGGCGGGCGCATTTGGGTGGAAAGCGCCATTGGCCAGGGTTCACGCTTTCATTTCAGTGTGCCCAGCGGGTCGTAGCGCGGTGCGCTCAAAAGTACTCCCCTTGCCAGACCCAAATGGCATACAGCAACTCCCAATTGTTTCGCCGGATATTCACCCCCGCTTCATTTTATTGTCACAAAACGCGTTTACACTGCCCACGCCACAGAACTAGATCCAGGCGGGATCAAAGCTGGAGTGAGGGGGTGGATCGATGGCAACCACAGTTACCAAGATACAAACAGTTTATCAGGACGTCCTGACGAACTACTTGATTTCCATGGCACGCACGGTGGAAAGCAGCGTGGCATGCGCCCTCGACGCACTGATGCGTCCCAGCGCCGATGCCGCAGCCGAGCTTTCGAGCAAAGTATTTCTCGTGGAACCCCGCGTCAATGAAATGGAAATTCTGATCGACGACCACGCCGTTCGCATGTTGCGCACCGGGCTGCTGGACGACGAAGAAATTCGCCGCGTGGTGGCCTCGCAGAAAATCGCCAATGACTTGGAACGCATCGGCGACCTGGCCGTGAACATCTCCGAACGCGTGATTTCACTGGCGGGAATGAATGTGACCGAAACGCCGCGTGATCTTGAGCCAATGGCCGGAGCAGTCCGCGGAATGCTGGGACGCAGCCTGGGCGCGCTGATCTTTCGCAACGTGGTCCTGGCCGGCGAAGTACTGGAATCGGACGACGTGGTGGACCGCTATCGCGACCAGATATTCGAACATCTGCTGACGCGAATGACGGAAGATCCAGGGCAGGCCGCGCCGCAACTTCAATTCGTGCTGGCCACGCGATACCTGGAGCGCATCGCGGATCACTCCACAAACATTGCCGAAGACATCATTTTCTGGGTTCGCGGCCTGGACGTGCGGCATGGGCGCTCGCGGCTGGTTGTGGAGGAAGCAAACTATCCGGAAAATAAGGATTAATTTACTGCGCGTGATTTCACTGCGGAACAGCGATCTTCGTGTTGCAACCCCACCCCGGGCTGGCGCTCCCCTGGCGTCGGCCCATCTCCCCACCTTGCAACATGCACATAACACTGCACTAAATGAAACGCAGCTATTTATGCCGCCATCATTCGTTTGTAACGTGACTGTAACAATTCAGAGTCAGAATTCGCTTCAGATATTCGGGGAGAAATCATGCGAACTGTGAAACTGTTTGGAGTCCTTGCGATTCTGCTGGTCATTGCGACGCTTGCCGCTGCACAAGGGCAAATCCTGTTGAACGCCGCCGGAGCCACGTTCCCCTACCCGATGTATTCCAAGTGGTTCGATGTGTATCACACTGCCCACGGAAATGTTCAAATCAATTATCAATCCATCGGCTCGGGCGGCGGCATTCGCCAGCTGCTTGACAAGACCGTGGATTTCGGCGCATCCGACGGACCGATGAACGACGATCAACTTAAGCAATCCAGTGTGCCGATTCTTCATTTCCCCACAGTCTTAGGCGCCGATGTTCCAAGCTATAAGGTGGCGGGTCTCACTGCGGAGTTGAATTTTACGCCCGAGGCGCTGGCCGGAATTTTCCTCGGTAAGATCACCAAATGGAACGATCCTGCAATCACCTCGGCAAACCCCGGCGTGAAATTGCCTTCCGATGATATCGTCGTGGTGCACCGTTCCGATGGCAGCGGCACGACCTACATCTGGACTGATTACCTTTCCAAGATTAGCCCCGAATGGGACAAAAAAGTTGGGAAAGCGACATCCGTAAACTGGCCTGTTGGATTGGGAGGCAAGGGTAACGAAGGAGTGGCGGGGCTAATCGAACAGACGCCGGATTCGATTGGATATATCGAGTTAATTTACGCGATCCAGAACAAGATAGCTTACGGCCGAGTGAAGAATTCGTCTGGCGCATTTGTGAAGGCGGATCTGGCCAGCGTATCCGCCGCAGCCACCGCGGTGGCGAAAGTCATGCCGGATGATTTTCGAGTCTCGATCACGGACCCTCCAAATACGAACAAAGCCGCTTATCCGATTTCCAGCTTCACCTGGCTGCTGATTCCATCGAAGTTCGCCGACGCCAAGAAGCGAGACGTGGTCAAAGACTTCCTGAAATGGATGATGACCGACGGCCAGCAATATTGCGAGCCGCTGGCATACGCGAAACTGCCGAAGGAAGTTGTTGCCAAGGAACTGAAGGCGATCGATAAGATTCAGTAACTGTTGGCCTTTACCCAGAAAGGCGAGCGCACAGAAATGGCCACTGTACCGAATGCGGCAACGCCGGGAGATGTCCCCGCGAATTCCAGTACCTTGTCGCGCCGCTGGGGTGGCGCGGATGATATTGCACACGTCATTACGCTAATTGCGGCGGCTGTTTTATTGCTGATAACAGTCCTGCTGGTTTATCAGCTCTGGGTTCTTTCGGCGGAATCACGGGCCAAGTTCGGTTGGAGCTTCTTCGTCACTCAGACCTGGGATCCTGTCGCCGGCGATTTTGGCGCGCTGCCTTTTATATACGGCACGCTGGTGACGTCGGCGATCGCGCTGTTCATTGCGGTTCCCCTGGGTGTGGGAGCGGCAATTTTTCTGGCCGAACTCGCGCCTCCAAAACTTTCTTCCTCCCTCACATTTGTCAGCGATTTGCTTGCGGCGGTTCCCAGCGTGATTTACGGTTTGCTGGGCGTGTTCCTGCTTGTGCCGATCATGCGGACCACTATTCAACCGGCGCTAAAAAAGACTTTGGGATTTCTACCTTTTTTCCAGGGCCCCGCGTATGGCATCGGTTTCCTGACCGCCGGAATTGTCCTTGCCATTATGATCGTGCCGTTTGTGCTTTCGGTATCGCGCGAAGTCCTGCTGGCCATTCCGCGCGACCAGCGCGAGGCGGCGCTGGCGCTGGGCGCGACAAAATGGGAGTCCACCTGGAAAGTAGTTGTACCCGCGGCAAGAATCGGCATTTTTGGCTCCGTCTTCCTGGCGCTGGCCCGCGCGCTGGGCGAAACCATGGCTGTCACCATGGTCATCGGCAACAATCCCAAAATTGCCGCCTCGTTTTTTTCTCCGGGATATTCCATCGCTTCCGTCCTGGCCAATGAATTTTCAGAGGCTACCGGAAATTTATATTTGAGCGCGCTGATTGAACTCGGCCTGGTCCTGTTTCTGTTGACGTTTATTCTGAACGGCCTCGCGCGGCTGCTGATCCTGCTTACCACGTCGCGCGGCAGCGGGGTACTTCCCACATGAGCGCCCGCCTGGTCTGGAGAAAATCTCTCAACGTGTTCATGCTTTCCCTCACGGGATTGTGCGCATTGCTTACGGTTTCAGCCCTGTTTTTTATTCTTGGCTATTTGCTCTGGAACGGCGGAAAAGATCTGTCCTGGAGCTTCTTCACTCATCTGCCGGCGCCGGTCGGTGAAGAGGGCGGAGGCATGGCCAATGCCATCGTGGGCAGCCTGAAACTCTTGTTCCTGGCGGCGCTGATCGGCGTTCCCATCGGACTGCTGGGCGGCGTGTACCTGGCCGAGTTTGGCGGCAAAACCATGCCGTTCCTGGTGCGCTACACGGCAGACTTGATGAACGGCGTTCCCTCGATCGTAATGGGAATTTTCGCTTACGCTCTGGTGGTCATGCCCATGCACCACTTCTCGACGCTGGCGGGAGGGATCGCCCTGGGCATCATGGTGATTCCCACTGTGTTGCGCAATACCGAGAGTTTCTTGCGTGACGTGCCGCGTGCCATGCGCGAGGGCGCCTTCGCGCTGGGCGCAAACAAGTGGCGCATGGTTGCCACCGTGGTGCTGCCTGCCGCTTCGCGCGGTATCTTAACCGGAGTTTTGCTGGCGCTGGCGCGTGTTGCCGGCGAAACAGCGCCGCTGCTGTTCACGGCCTTTGGCAACCGTTACTGGAGTCCCGGGTGGAATCAGCCGACTTCGTCCCTGCCGGTCGTGATCTACACCTACGCAACCGGACCCTACGAAGATTGGCACCGGCAGGCGTGGGCGGCTGGACTTGTTCTGCTGGGGCTGGTGCTGGTCACTAACATATTGGTTCGCGCATTTTTGACGCGCGGATCTGCATATGAAAGGGCATGATGATGAGCGACACTTTCCCACTAATGGCCAATTCAGGGGCTGCCGCAGCATCCTCTACGTCCAAGATTAAAGAGCACACACCGGCTATGACCACATCAGGCGCCAACACACTGCGAATGAAAGTCAGCAAGCTCAATTTTTTTTATGGGAAAAACCATGCCCTGCACAACGTGTCCATGGATGTGGCCACCAACAAAGTGACAGCAATGATCGGTCCCTCGGGCTGTGGCAAATCCACCTTGTTGCGAACCTTGAACCGCATGCATGAGACGCTGCGCCACACGCGTCTGGAGGGCGAAATTGCCCTGGACGGCGTGAACATTCTTACGCTGGACGTCACCAAGCTGCGCCGTATGGTGGGCATGGTCTTCCAAAAACCCAATCCATTTCCAAAGTCCATCTACGAAAACGTGGCCTACGGCCTGCGAATCAATGGGCACAAGGGACGCTTGGACGACGCCGTGGAGAAGAGCCTGCGCCGCGCCGCCCTGTGGGACGAAGTGAAGGATAAGCTGCAAAAGTCGGCCTACGCGCTCTCTGGAGGCCAGCAACAGCGCCTGTGCATCGCCCGGGCGCTGGCGGTCGATCCCGAGGTGCTTCTGCTGGATGAGCCTTGCTCCGCGCTCGACCCTGTGAACACCGCCAAGATCGAGGAGCTGCTGTTCGAATTAAAACCCTCCTGCACACTGGTGATCGTCACGCACAACATGCAGCAGGCGGCGCGCGTCAGCGATTCCACCGCGTTCATGCTGAACGGCGACCTGATTGAATTTTCGCCCACCGGGCATATGTTTACCACGCCGTCGGATCCGCGCACCGAGGCGTACATCACGGGCCGCTTCGGATGAGCCTTGCCGCTATGCCCGTCGCGGTATAGTCTGAGCGTTGGAGAGGATTTAGCGAATGGAACGCCATTTCGAACGCAGTTTGGAAGAGCTCAAGGAACGGCTGCTGTGGATGGGTAGTCTGGCCGAGCGAGCTGTGCATCAGGCGGTTCATTCGGTGCTCGATGCGGACGACAAACTGGCCCAGGTGGTGCTGAATGAAGAGAACGCCATCAACGAATTACAAATTGAGATAGATGACCGAGTAGTACAGTTACTGGCGCTGCAGCAGCTCATGGCGGCCGATTTGCGTTTCGTTCTGGCCATCGCGCGCATCAACAACGACCTGGAACGCATCGCTGACCAGGCCGTGAACATCGCGCATTCCGCCCAGCGCATCGTGCGCCACCCGCGCGTGAAACCCTACGTGGACCTGCCGCGCATGGGCGAGCTGGCCGAAAAAATGATGCGCGACAGCCTCGATTCCCTGGTGCGCCGTGATATCGAGCTGGCCCGCTCCGTGCTCGCGCGCGACGATCAAGTAGACCAGCTGCGCGACCAAATTTTCAGGGAACTGCTCAGCTACATGATGGGCGATTCCTCCGTCGTCTTCCCCGCATTCGAGCTGATCCTCGTGGCCAAGAACCTTGAGCGCATCGCCGATCACGCTACCAACGTAGCCGAAGACGTAATCTACATGGTCGCCGGAAGCGACGTGCGCCATCCCGCAGTCGACCGCAATCCCGCCTGAGCTGTAATGAAGGCATCTCATAAATAATCTTTGGAGGTCACGGTTTGGATGAAGCCGTGCCCTGCAAACCTTCATTACAAACCGTTCCTGCAAATCCTTACTGCAAACTCCTGTGCGTTGCCCACAAATGAAAAATGATGGCGCTTTCAAGATATCCAGATTCACAACTTCGATTCGGAAGTTCACGCCGTTGCGGACTTGAACGATTCTACTTTTTCCACGCGGCCGCCTGCGTAGTGATAGCGCTCGATCGCCATGGTGTCAATTCCCTGGCGGATGAGCGCTTCGATGTCCAGCGTGCTTTCGGCGCGGTCGAGTTCCTCGATGGAGGCGTGCAGCGCGGGGTTACGGGGAAGGAAGATGGGACAGCAATCGTGGAACGGTTCGGCGGAAATGTCGTGCGTGCCGATTTTGCTCGCGTAGTTCATGATCTCGATTTTGTCGTCGCCCACGAGCGGGCGATAGAGAGGCATGCGCGTGGCAGCTCCAACGGCGGCCATGTTGTGCAGGGTTTGCGATGCGACTTGCGCCAGGCTGTCTCCGGTGATGAGGCCCAAGGCGCGATTGGAGCGCGCCACGCGCTCGGCGATGCGCAGCATCATGCGGCGATAAAGCAGGATGCGAAATTCTTCGGGCGCGCGGGCCACAATTTCACGCTGCACAGGCTCAAAGGGAACAAGGCAAAGTTTTGCTGAAAATTGCCAGGGCACCAGTCGCTTCACGAGGTCCCGCGCCACATGCACGGACGACTCGCCGGGCGCCGCTCCGCCGCCCCAGAAATGCACGAAATTCAGGTGCGCGCCGCGCTTCATCATTTTGTGCGCCGCTACCGCTGAATCGAATCCTCCCGAGAGCAGGCACGTCATGCACCCAGCCGTGTTGGGTGGAAGGCCGCCCGCGCCGGGAATTTTCCGCGCATAGACGAGCAGCGAAGGGCCGGGCGGAATCTCAACGCGGCAGGTTAAGTCCGGATCGTTGAGTTTCACGCGGGCTTCCCGGCCGGAAGCGCGTAATTGATCCACCAGATACTTGCCAACCGAAACTTCAATGTCGAGGCTGCGCTGCGGAAAAGTTTTGTCGCTGCGTTTCGCGCGCACCGCAAAGGTTGCAAATTTCTCGCCGCGAATTTCTTCCCACGCTGCGCTCCCAAGCGCCGCCAGATCGTCCTCGCTTCCGCGCGGAACCACTCGCGCCACGGCATAGAATGCGACGCCAAACACGCGCTCGATCCGCGCGATAGCCTCCTCGGCCGAAGCGCCCTCGCCAAACTCGATCAGCAGGCGGTCGCCGGGCCGCAGGATGCGCTCAACCGGTAAACCCTCCAGCGCGTGCTTAAGCGCCACGTGCAGCTTGCTCAAGAAAAAGCGACGATTTCCGCCCTTGAGCCACAGCTCGTGGTAGTGAACGACGATAACCAGTTTCAACATTTCCACAGGTTCCCCAGAGGGCAAATCAATCTGTTCAGTATAACAGCCGCACGCGGAAATTGAGCAACCCCGGGCGCATCGTTATGGGCCAATTTATTGCACTGTTACAAAAAAAAGAATGGCCTCTTCGTCACAAAAACATGGGACGGAGAGGCCACTACGAAACCATAATGCATGGCAAGCATTGGTTTTGTAGCGCACCCCCGCCTTTTGGGCGGGCAGCTTTTCGCGGGGGCAAAATCGAAGTCATTCATTTTCGGCATGACCCATCGGCTTCCAGCCCCCAGGACACCGCAACAGCAATGCCCACAGACAGTTGCCAATTTGTTCCACGTGAAACGAAGCGCCCCGCCGGATGTTCCCACGTTCGCGGAAAAGCCCTGATGCTTTTTTAGGCACGCGCCGCGCGACTCAACACGTTAATCTCTCTTTCGTAACGCCGCTGAAACATTCCCCAGTCTATTGTGGACGCCACTCGGCCCGTGGCGTATACCCAAGTACAGGCCGCTTATCAGAACCTCCGGCAACTCGGGGTTCGGCTACGGGAAGCGACCGCAAGGGTAGTTGGCGCATCTGACTAGTAGGCAGTCAGAGCGTCCTGGGTCCCCGAGACGCGGGAGCGAGCGATGTGGGATAAGAACGATTGGCACCAGTTCTTCGCTATCGCAAGCAAGCCCTGGCAGCGGCGTCGCCCTCCGCGACCCGTGTACCCCAGCGGCACCAAGCGTGTGCTGCCAGCCGTCGGTTTTAGCCTTTCCGAGCTCGATGATGCCGGAATTAACATGGAGGCCGCCGAGCGCCTGGGCTTGCCCGTTGATGCCGCCCGCATTGGCGCTTATGGTCCCAATGTCTCGGCCCTGCGCGAATATGTGCGTTCCTCGCGCCCGCCTGGAAAACTGGGATAGAGAATTTCGCTATAAATGTAAAGCATTGTTTTTCAATAACATAGAAGTATTGCCATGCCATTTCTGCGCGCGCATTTAATCCCCCAGGGTAAAATCTGCGGCACTTCCGCAGCCCCATTCTGGATTCCTTTTTACCCCTTTCTTAAGGTGGCTAGAAGGTTCAAAAATTCCCAGTTACGGCAGTATTAAACTAGACGAATTCTTAGCCACCCCACTTGACGCCGCCAAAACTTCCGGTAAACTCCTCTTTCTGTCTCTGAACCCTGATGCAGACTGTATCCAACTCGACCTTGCTGGTGACCGCCAACGCGGCGGACGAAAGCCGGCACGATTTCGACTTCCCGCAGCGGGAAGCGGCCTTCTTTTATGGCCTGTTCCTGCGCGGGCATTCCGCGGAGCAGTTGCGCCGGGATATCGAGGTCCCGCCAGCGGTTCTCGTAAAGTGGCATCGCGAATCGGAAAGAGACCCATCACTGCGCGACGTGTTCACCCGCATGCTCGACTACCGCCGCCACGTTTTGGCTATTTTCGATGTGCTCGTCGATACCGAATCTCGCCCCCAGCGCGTGCAGTAAAGTCCCCGTCAATATTGTTTTGCAGATTTCAGTCGCGCGGTTCGCCGCGGCGGACACGGAAAAAGCACTTTTTGTCATCCCGAGCGAAGCGAGGGATCTGCTTTTCTTTTCGCCGCCCAAGAAACAGCAGATTCCCCGGGCAAACCGCGCCCTTCGGAATGACATGGTGCGAGTGCTTCCGCAGCCTGTTCAGCCCGCGGAGGCTTGTCCTTGAAAGGCCCAACCCCCGCAGGCTGAAGCCCGCGCTACTGGCAGCCATGATAGACTTTGCGCGAGACCTGCTGAATGCCGGACCGCCAACGATTCGAAATTCGAGACCTGCATTTAGGATGGATGGACCTGATCTGGCTGCTTTTTCTGGGCAGCCTGGCGCTTCTCCCGCCTGTCGATGAAATCCACAAACAATTAATTCTTCTGGCGATTTTCGTGGTTCAACTATGCGAAGGCTACGTCATCGCAAAATTGCCAAATCGCGGCCCGGCCTATAGCGTCCTGATCAAAATTTTGCTGGCCACGCTGCTACTCGATCACACCGGTGAAATTGGAATCAACAGCAGTTATTTTCCAATCTATTTTTTGCCGGTGGTCAGCGCCGCGATTTACTTTGGCACGCTCGGCGCGATGGCCTGGACGACGGTTGCTTCACTGGCCTACTTGTCTCTGTTGTTCCCGGCGCTGCAGGAAGAAGTGGATATTTCGCCTGAAGGAAAAGGGATATTGGCTATTCGCGTTCTTTTCTTTTACATCGCGGCGATTCTGGTCAACCGCTTTGCGGTGGAAAATCGCCGGCACGTGCAACGGTTGGAGGACCTTTCCGGAAAGCTGGAAGAGAGCAATCGCCAGTTGCGCCGCGCCGAGGCGGACGCGCGCCGCGCCGAACGCCTGGCCGCGCTCGGGCAGCTCTCCGCCGGACTTGCTCACGAAATTCGCAATCCACTGGGAGTAATCAAAGGCTCCGCAGACATGCTCAGCAAGAAAGTGGCGCAGTCGGAGCCGCTGATCGCCGAGCTGGCCGGCTACATTTCTTCCGAAGTGAACCGGCTGAACGCCTTGGTGGTGCGGTTTCTGGATTTCGCGCGCCCATCAAAGCTGGAATTGCAGCCGGAACAAATTTCTGAAATTGTGGATCGCGCTCTGGCTGCCGCCACGGCGTCTTTCCCAAATTCGGGCGTGAAAATCGAGCGCCAGTACGCCTCCAATTCGCCCCAAGTTGCGGCCGACGCGCAGCTCTGCGAGCAGGTATTCGTCAACCTCATCACCAACGCGTTTCAATCCATGCAGGCGCAGGATGCGTCGCTCGAGAAAACGCTGCGCCTGGCGATCGCGCGGGAAGAGTCGAATGGCGAGCAGGGCGTAGGGGTGATCGTCGAAGACAGCGGCCCCGGCGTCCCGCCGGAATTGCGCGAGCAAATCTTCAATCCGTTTTTCACATCGAAGAAAGATGGAGTGGGTTTGGGGCTTTCCATCGTTGCCAAAATCGTGGACGACCATCGCGGCACCATTCGCCTGGAAGAAAACTCCCCGCGCGGCGCGCGCTTCCGCGTGTTTTTCCCAGTGTGTGAGATAAACTAAGAAGATTCTATTAAATTTTATACGGAGGGTTTGCCGGGTGGGTTTTGGTTCGCGATTCTTTTAAGTCGCGTCCCTTTCCTAAGATGTCTTACATGCGCCGTTGAGTCGGCGATATCCTTCCAACCCTTCCAGATTCCGACCAGTGCGAGCATCGCCCGTCTAAGTTCGGCGAGTGAAACGATATGTGGTTCGCGTTTCATTAAGCATTCGCATTTTTTCTAATATTAAATCTGCGAATAGGGCGTCGGCGTCAGGATTAGGTTTGTGATATTGGAAACGATTGGCTCGAAGGCGTACTTGGGCTGCGTCGAGTACGCTTTCCAATCGTCGGAGGCGCGGAAGGCGGCCCATTGCTTGTCGCGCGTGGCCAGGCTATCAAAGCACAGCATATAGGTCAGGCTGGGCAGGCGCGAACCGATTAGCGTCTCGCTGTAAAAAATTTGCTCAAAGCCGTTCTTGGCGAAAATATCCGCTTCGCCCGACTGCATCATTTCCACTTTGCGGCGATGATCCTGATCGGTCGCGCCCTCATAAATTCGCAGCTCGAAAACGCGCGGTCCGCGCGCAGCGGTTGCCTTGGGCGTGACCAGATTGGGCCATTTCTCGAAGGCCTGCAGGAAGCTGCTCCCCATGCGGTCGAACGCAGGCTCCTTGGCGGGCGCGGTAAGGAACGGCGCTCCGGCCTTCACGTAATCGGCGTCCTGAATCAGGCGGTTCTCGACCGTGGCCAGAGCTTCCGCCGAGAGGCCCGGCATGAGCACGTACATGGTGGGCGTGTCCGGACCAATCGAGAGATCGAACACGCCGATGGGGGAAATCGACATGCGATTCAGCGCGGGGATCAGCGCGTCTTTGAAAAAATCGTCGCACAGTTTTCTTTGCGGACCGGAGTTGATGTGATAGCGGCGCAGCTGGTAGAATTCGCGGCCCTTCTTTTCCATCATGCCGCCCTGAGCGGCTTGCAGCGCGCTCCCAGGCGCGGTTACCGCCAGCGCTGAAGCCGCGAGCGAAGAAGCCAGAAATGTTCGCCGTTCCATGGAAATCCTCCCGTGTGAATCGAGGCGTGATTAGCCCGCTATTTATTTGCGTATAGTCTCATATTTAGTTGGGCTAAGGCTCCAGATTTATTTGAATTACAAGCCAAAACGTGGAGAACATAGCCCAGTAGCACATCATCCAGCCACTTGTGAAAACTGCAGCTATGGAGGGCGGCAACATAGGAAGCGAAAAAATATTTGACAAATCTTCTGTGTGGATTGTAGTTAAAAATGGGATTGCG
>Ga0182024_10007092_pt1 | contig 24307 bp, 16 predicted proteins | sample P32metaG_FD_120480 | JGI IMG/M metagenome (GOLD analysis project Ga0182024, IMG submission 120480) | Permafrost microbial communities from Stordalen Mire, Sweden - P3-2 metaG (Illumina Assembly) | ecosystem: Environmental > Terrestrial > Soil > Wetlands > Permafrost | place: Sweden: Stordalen...
GCTCCCGGACAAGTGTGGGGCAAGGACGCCAAGCCGATTCACGTGCAAGCCGTCATCGCCGGCTTCGGCACTCCCGCCGCCCAGCGCACCGCGTCGCTCGTCGTGAACGGAAAAACTACCGCCACCAAGACGGTGAACGTCCCCGCCAACGGACGCGCCACCGTCGACTTCCCTTCGCTCGAAGTGCCCTACGGCTTCAGCCGCTGCGAGGTCAGAATCGACGCGCCCGCGGGTTCCCCAGGTGACGGTTTCCCATCCGACGATCTCCGACGCTTTGCCGTCGAGCGTTCCGATCCCAAGAAAGTCTTGCTGGTCCATAACTACGGCGACAACCGTTCGCCGGTCTACATCGGCGCGGCTCTCTCGGCAGCCGCGCAATCCGCCTTTATCCTTGAATCCATCAACGTCAACGAGGCCGCCGACCGTAAGCCGTCCAATTACGCTTTCATCGTTCTCTCCGATCTCAACACGCTGCCCTCCATTCTCGAAAATTCGCTCGCCGCATACGTGCGCTCCGGAGGCAGCCTGCTCATCGCCGCCGGAACCTCCGCCGGAGCCCGCTCGCAGATTCCCATTTTCGGCGCGCACATCATCGCGACCCGCGACTACAACCGCGTTCCCGATCGCTTCATGCCGGTCGGCTCGAGCGACTCCTCTTACCCCGCCGTGGCCAAGGCCGGCGGCTGGGCGGGCGTGAAGTTTTTCTACGCTCTTGATGTCGATCCCGGCGCCGGTCCGGGTGCCGCTCGCGTGATCGTTCGTCTGGCCGACCAGACACCGCTGTTGCTTGAGAAACGCATCGGCGAGGGCCGCGTGGTGCTGCTCACCTCCGGGCTCGACAACCTCACCAACGATTTTCCTTTGTCTCCCGCCTTCGTCCCTTTCATCGAGCAGACCGCGCGCTATCTTGCCGGCAGCGAACGCCAGGGTGGCGCCCGCCCGGTGGACGCTTACCTCGATCTCCGCAATGCCAAGGAACAAGCCCAAGGCGTGGAGGTTACCGATCCCGAAGGGAAGCGTCCGCTCACCCTGGGCGAAGCCGCTTCTGCTCAATCCTTCCAGCTCACTGAGGCCGGCTATTACCAGCTCCGCCTCGCCGATGGCCGCCAGGACGAAGTCGGCGTTAACCCCGATCCCAAGGAATCCAACCTCGACGTGATCCCCGCCGATGTTTTGGCCCTCTGGCAGGGCAAAGGCGGCCAATCCTCACAGGAAGCGTCGGCAATGGGTCAAGGAATGACTGAGCCAGTAAGTCCGGCGACGCCTCATAAGACGCCAGAAAGCTTCTGGTGGTACGTAATGCTGTTCGCGCTCGTCTTTGCGGTTGCCGAATCGGTCGTGGCCAGCGGCTACTTGGGTACCCAGCGCGAGGAACCGTAAGTATTGCGATCGATCGGAATCATCGATCGGAATCAAGGAAGAGCTCGGCGGCGAAAAAGATCGCGCGGTGCTGCCGATCCTTCGCCGCACGCTTGAGGAAAAGCGCCGCCGCAATCCCAAAAATTAGCCGATCCCCCGACTGTTATTCTGGGTTTCAATGCCGTCTCGCCGGGAGTTGCTTCAAATGGCCGCCGCCGCGCTCGCCGCGCCCCACGCCTATCCTCAATCGAGGCCCGTGCCAGGCCCAGTATGGGAGTTACTGGAACTCTCCATCACCCAGCTTCAAGAAGGATTGACCACCGGCCACTGGACAGCGGTCCATTTGGTTGAAGAATATTTTTCGCGTATCGGGTCCGTGGATACGCAAGGACATCTCAACGCCGTGATCGAGCTGAACCGCGACGCACCCTCCATCGCCGCCGCGCTCGATCAGGAACGCAAATCGAAAGGCCCGCGGGGCCCCCTTCACGGCATCCCGATCCTGATCAAAGACAATATCGATACCGGCGATAAAATGATGACCTCCGCCGGATCGCTTGCGCTCGCGAGTTCCGCGCCGAAGGACGCCGAATTGGTCACGCGGCTGCGCGCGGCCGGTGCGATCATTCTCGGCAAAACCAATTTGAGCGAATGGGCCAATTTCCGATCCAGCCACTCGACCAGCGGATGGAGCGGACGCGGCGGCCAGACCCGCAATCCCTACGCGCTCGATCGCAATCCATCGGGATCGAGCTCCGGATCAGGAGCGGCGGTCGCCGCGTGTCTCTGCGCCGCGGCGGTCGGAACCGAAACCGACGGTTCTATCGTTTCGCCTTCGTCGATCAACGGAATTGTCGGCATCAAGCCGACGGTAGGATTGATTCCCGGCGTGGGCATCGTCCCCATTTCGCATCGCCAGGACACTGCGGGTCCGATGGCGCGGACAGTCGCGGATGCCGCGCTTCTGCTCGGCGCGCTCGCCGGTGCGACCTATGCCCAGGCACTTGATCCGAATGGTTTGAAGGGAGCCCGCATCGGCGTCGCGCGGCAGGTTTTCGGATTCAACGATCACGTCGATCGCGTGATCGGCGAAGCGATTGAGACGCTCAAGAAGCTCGGCGCCGAGGTGATCGATCCCGCCAACATCCCTACTTACACCAAGCTGAGCGAACCCGAAAATGAAGCGCTGCTATGGGAGTTCAAGGCCGATTTGAACGCGTATCTCGAATCGCGTGCAACCGCATCGCCGAATCTTCCGGTGAAAAACCTCAAGGATATTATCGATTTCAACGATCGAAATCGCGATCGCGAGATGCCCTTCTTCGGCCAGGATCTGATGATCAAGGCCGAAGCGAAAGGCCCGCTCGACGACCGCAAGTATCGCGAGCTGGTCACGAAGTTGAATCATCTCGCGAAACAGGATGGAATCGACGCGGTGATGACCAAGCTTGCGCTGGATGCTCTGGTCGCGCCCACCGACGGCCCCGCGTGGCCCACCGATTACATCGACGGCGACCATTTCAGCGGCGGCTGTTCTACGCCGCCCGCCGTCGCCGGCTATCCTCACGTCACCGTTCCCGCCGGCTACGTTTTCGGATTGCCCGTCGGACTGTCGTTCTTCGGATCGCCGCGCACTGAAGTCAAACTGATCAAGTACGCGTTCGCGTTTGAGCAGGCCACCAAAGCTCGAAAGCCGCCGCAGTTTCTGCCCAGCGTGAGAGTATAGCCGCAGATGCACGCCGATCGACGCCGATATTTGGTTTTTCTTATTTTTCTGACTGGCTGTGCGAAGCACTATCGTATGGAAGGTTTGATCCTCCAGGCCGATCCTGCCAACCGGACCATTCTCGTCTCGCACAGGCCGATCGAGGGCTACATGCCCGCAATGACCATGCCGTTTCACGTCGCGCCCAAAGAGGACGTGTCGAAGCTGGTCGCGGGAACGCGGGTCAATTTCGATCTTCGCGTCTCAAAGTCGGAATCGATCGCTCGCCACTTAAAGGTTCGCGCGGCGCCGCGTCTCGAAGTCGATGGCAAAGCTATCCCCGTCGAAACGCCGCCGAATAAAGTCGCTCTTGGCGCGCCGATTCCCGATTTCGCGCTCACCGATCAGGCCAATCGCTCCGTGCGCCTTTCCGATTTTCGCGGCCGCGTGGTCGCCATCGATTTCATCTACACCCGCTGCCCCCTGCCCGACGTGTGCCCGCGTCTCTCGGCCAACTTCGCCTACCTCGCCAAGCGTCTGATCGCGCCGGGCGCAGGCCGCGACCTTGAGCTGCTTTCGATCACCATCGATCCGCAATTCGATACGCCTGCCGCGCTTACCGAATACGCGCGGCGCTATGGCGCCGACGGCGAATCCTGGCGTTTCCTCACCGGCTCGCTCGATCAGATTCGCGAGGTCGCCGGAATGTTCGGGCTGGTGTATTGGGCTGAGGAAGGCTCGATCACACATTCCGCGGCGACCGCCGTCATCTCGCGCGATGGCAGGCTCGCCGCAGTCATTGAAGGCGCCGGCTATCGCGCCGAACAGTTGCGCGATTTGGTCGAACACACGCTTAAGGAGGAATGAGATGTGGTACGAGAAGCATTTGGGCGTCAAGCGCGATGGCTCGGGGGCCAAAACGCCCGCAAGCTGAGAAAATAAGGAAATGGGGCGATGGCTGATCATGATCGGCCTGGCATGCATCGCGGCAGGGCTCGTGTGGATGCTGGCCGAACGCGCCGGAATCCGGTTGGGCCGGCTGCCCGGCGATCTCGCCTTCCGCGGCAGGCATGGCGCGTTCTATTTTCCGTTGATGACGTGCCTCATCCTCAGCGCACTGCTCACGCTGCTTGGCTGGCTTTTCAACCGGCGATAATCCTGGTGCTCCAATCGCGAAAGTTGGCCCTCCGCCCCTCCCGTCTGTCAGGAAAAACTACGTAGAAACACCTAGATCGAGGGGCGACTTTATGGTTGCATGGCAGTTAATCCTCGCGCATCGGAGCTTGCCTGCCGATAAAGAAAGAGTCTCGCACCGCTGCCCGTTCAGCAATATGCCACAGGAAGACCTGGTCGATCACACTCCGGCGCCCAACACCTCAGATGCAGAGCGTTACGATGCCGAGCGCCACATCCGCGAGATGCGCGAGCTGATCGAGTACACTTTCGATGCTTTCGTTGAAATCGACGCGGCCGGCCGCATCACGGACTGGAATATGCGCGCGGAAAAAGCGTATGGATGGCTTCGGTCGGAAGTGCTCGGAAAACCGGCTGAAATCACTGTGCCGGAGCGGCATCGCGGACTGTTCGGATCGCTTCTGCGCCCGTTCGTGGACGCCGTCCAACCGCCGGCGCCGGACCACCTTATACCGGGACGCGCGGTACGCCGCGACGGATCGGAATTTCCCATCGAAATGTCGTGTTTCCGCCTGCGGGGCCCGGATGGAAACCGGCTGGCGATCTTCGTTCGCGACCTGACGGAGCGCAAACAGCTGGAACAGGTGCTTCAGGAGAGCGAAGAGCTCAACCGGAGGATTCTCGATTCGATCGAAGACGGCTATTGCGAGGTCGACCTGCGCGGCAACTTCATTTGCGTCAACGATGCCTATGGCAAACTTTTCAACCGGTCCAAGAGCGAATACGCCGGCGCGAGTTACAAGAAATTCGGGGCAGAGGGTTTGCATTCGGAGCTGAAAGAGAAGTACGCGGAGGTCTATCGAACCGGAAAATCGGTCAAGTCGTTCGAATACGAAAGCGTGCCGGGGCGCTTCATCGAGATGTCGATTTCCCTTAAGCGGGACGCGAAGGGCCAGCCGGTCGGGTTCGTCGGCATTCTGCGCGATTGCACCGCGCGCAAGATGTACGAACGCGCGCAGGCCAAGGCCAAGGAAGCGGCTGAGGCGGCCAATCGCGCCAAGAGCGAGTTCCTGGCCAACATGAGCCATGAAATCCGCACTCCCATGAACGGGATTCTCGGCATGACGGAGCTGGCGCTCTCCGGGGATCTGCCGCCGGAGCTGAACGAATATCTTTCGATCGTGAAATCGTCGGCCGACGCGCTTCTGGTGGTGCTCAACGACATTCTGGATTATTCCAAGATCGAAGCCGGAAAGATCGGGCTGGATGTGGCGCCGTTCAGCATGGTCGAAATGGTCAGCGATGCAATGAAGAGCCTGGCGATTTCCGCGCACCGGAAAGGGCTGGAGCTGGCGTTCCATCTGGACCCGGAGGTTCCCCCGACGCTGGTCGGCGATGCGATGCGGCTGCGGCAGGTATTGCTCAATCTGGTGGGGAATGCGATCAAGTTCACCGAGCACGGCGAGGTCGAGGTCTCGGTCGACGTCGAGCGAAAATCCAGTCCGGAATCCCGCGAAGACCCGAGCGTCATGCTGCGGGTTTCGGTGCGCGATACCGGCATCGGGATTGCGCCCGAAGCGCACGCCCGATTGTTTCAGGCCTTCGAGCAGGCCGATTCGTCGACTACGCGCAACTACGGCGGAACCGGGTTGGGGCTCGCGATTTCGCGCCGCCTGGTGGATCTGATGGGTGGCGAGGTGAACGTCGAAAGCGCGCCCGGCCAAGGGTCGGTGTTCTGGTTTACCGCGCGCCTCGCCCCGGCCACTCCCGCCGCGGAGACACCCGCGATGGCAAGCGTCGAGGGTCTGCGCGGGATGCGCGTGCTGGTGGTTGACGATAATGGCACCAGCCGGCGAATCATGCGGGAGATCGTAGCGCGTTGGGGCATGGTTTCCGTCGAAGCGGAATCGGGTATCGAGGGGCTGATCAAGCTCGAGGAAGCGTCCCAATGCGGGGACCCGTTCCGGCTGATTCTTCTGGATGAGCGGATGCCTGAAATGGACGGAATCGAAGTGATCGAGCGGATTCGGGCGAACGCGCGCCTGGCGAGCGCGACCATCATGATGTTCACCTCCGACGATCAGAGCGCCAGCGCCACGCGCTGCCGCCAAATGGGCGTCCAGGCCTATCTCATCAAGCCGATCAAGCCCGCCGAGCTGCTGGCCGGCATTCGCAAGGTGCTGGGGCAGGATGAGACCCCGTCGCGTGCGCCGGCGCGCGCTGAACCGCGTCAGGGCGAACGCCGGCTCTCAGTTCTGATCGCCGAGGACAATCACGTGAATCAGCGGCTGGCCGTCGCGCTGATCGAGAAGCTGGGGCACTGTGCCACGCTGGCCGCCAACGGACTCGAAACCATCGCCAAGTGGAAAGAAGGCGGGTTCGACCTGATCCTGATGGACGTGCAGATGCCGGAGATCGATGGATTCGAAGCCACGCGGCGGATTCGCATCCACGAGGCCGGCTCGGGCGCCCGCACGCCGATCATCGCGATGACCGCGCACGCCATGACCGGCGATCGCGAGCGATGCATCGAAGAGGGCATGGACGATTACATCTCGAAGCCGGTGCGTCGCGAGGCTATCGAAGCGGCCATCGCGCGCATTGTAAATCTCAACGGCGCCCCCGCCGGCGTGCCGGCTGCGTAACGCAAATTGCAGGTTAAAGTAGCGTCCGATGGGGTTCACACTTTAAGGAGTCAACTCGGTCTGCATTTGATGTAACCTTTGAGAATTCGTGAAAAAAAGCTGGACCAAATGGCGCGCTCGAATTCGCAATCGGGTAAAGGCAGAAAACTCCCTCGTCGCCCACCTCCAATGGAAGCGCTGGAAAAAGAATCAACGGCGAGCGGCCGAGGGACTTAATCCTGTCAAATCCACCGCGCAGCATCACCCGGAGATTACTTTTACAGCGCCGGCTAGCTTTTCGCTTCTCGATAATCCCGAGGGCTCGATCCAATTCTTGCGCAAATTGCAAGACTTCGATCGCCGACGCGACGTTTTTGTCGACCTAAATCTCGTCCATCATATTACGGCCGATGCCATCGCAGTCCTCCTCTCCATCGTGCTGAAGCTCAACGCGCGCAGCTACATGAACATTCGAGGGAACTATCCTGGGGGCCAAGCGGCGATGAACACGATCCGCGAGTCCGGGTTCGATCAATACTTGAAGTCCTCCCTGCCCCACATGGGACGGGCCCGAGGCGCCATCGTTAAACGTGATTTCCTTCTCGAGGCGAAAAAAGCAAATGGAGTCCTAGCCGGGCAATTAATCGATTTCGCGGCGAAGGACGACGGCAACAGACTTCGCCTGAAGACATCCTATGGTCATTTGCTCGAATGCATGGGGAACACGCATCAACATGCGGCCGCTCAACCCGGCTCGCAGACTTGGTGGGCATCCGTTTTTCAAGACACCGAGCGAAAATGTGATTGCTTCACGTTCGTCGACATGGGCGTCGGAATCTTTAATAGCATCGAGCTGAATAGGCGATTGAAGCTGCTTAATTTGCTGCAAAACACGCATCCCGGCATCCTGGCCGATCTTCTCCAAGGTAAGATTCAATCCAGCACCAAGCTTTCCTATCGAGGCCGGGGTCTCCCGTCGATATACAAATCGTGCCGAAACGGACACATCCGCAGGCTCACAATAATTACGAACGACGTCCATGCCGACGCCGAAGCTGATCGGTACACCCCGCTCCCACAGGAGCTCAAAGGGGTAGTATTGTACTGGGAAGTGCCCTATGAACGTAGCTGAGAAAACGGTCTCCATTAACGTCGCCCAAGAGTTCAGCAAGACACCAGGCCCGCGGTTTCGGTCGGAAGGGAACTTCTCGGGTGAACAGTTCCGCGAGGAGATCCTCGAACCAAAGTTCCTGAGCGCGACCGCCGAAAACGCGCGTATGTTCGTCGATTTGGATGGTGGTTACGGCTATGCCACGTCGTTCCTGGAGGAGGCGTTCGGTGGGCTGGCTCGCATTCACGGAGAGGATCGGCTGCTTCGGATTTTGGACCTCAAATCCGACGAGGAGCCCTACCTGATCGACGACATCAAGCGGTACATCCGGGGAGAGCGTGACTGAGCCAGTCCACGTCTTTGGCTCATTCGGGTGGTTAGAACTCAAGATCACTGTCGGCGAACTTGCGTTGGCGATCTCTACGTTGGCCGCCGCATATTGGATAACCAGATTTATACAAAAGCGGCAGGCCAACGACGAAGCGACGCGCGACTTGATGATCAAGCTGTGCGAGGACGCTTTGCAAGAGCTAAGTGCACTCTCGGGCGCGATGGAAGACTGCTCTTCGGACTGCAAAATCGAGGACGCAGGACGACAGCGAATCCGCCGCCACATGCAACGCTTTTCAAACTCCGTCCACACGATTGAGGTCGCGGCAGCGAAAGCAACGCTGAACAAGCTGACGCACCGCATTACCGAAGTTAAGGATCTTCGTCAGACCCTTCATACTCAAATCACCGATCCCCTCGTCACCGACCCTGGCCTGAATCCCGATCAGCTCCGGCAGATCGAAGGGACCGTCCGCCAAACCCGGGAAGCGCTGATCACGCTTCAACTAGCGATCATTCAGCAGTGAGCCTTCCTCCCCAGCCCGACCCGCAAGCCGATGAGTCCAGGACCCTTTTCCCGACGCAGGACTGGCGATAAGAACCCAACATATAGACGCTTCGCGTCCCATACCCCAAGAGCCAGTGGTCCACCCGCTTTACTTTGCGCCCGATTCGGTTTAATATAGGAACACTCCCCCCAGGAACGTCATACTACGAGAGGGGCCAGCCTTGCTGAAACTCAAGCGCGTCGATATCCAGGGATTCAAATCGTTCTACGATCGCACCGAGATGCGATTCCACGGCTCCGGCATCGCCGCAATCGTGGGACCCAACGGCTGCGGAAAATCGAACCTGAGCGACGCCATCAGTTGGGTGCTGGGCGAGCAGAGCGCGAAAACCCTGCGCGGCGCGCGCATGGAAGACGTGATTTTCGCTGGCACGCGCGAGCGCAAGCCGCTCGGCATGGCGCAGGTCACCCTCACCATGGCCGATCCGGCCGCGCACGTTGCGATGGAGCTTCCGGTCCATGAGAATGCGAACGGCGAGAACGGGCATGCGAACGGCCATGCAAATGGCCATGCCAAACCTGACGACATCACCATCACGCGCCGCCTGTACCGGTCGGGCGAAAGCGAATATCTTATCAACGGCCGCGCGGCGCGGCTGCGCGATATTCAGGATCTGTTCACCGGCACCGGTCTCGGTCCCGAGAGCTACGCGATCATCGAGCAGGGCCGCATCGGACAGATTCTTTCGAACAAACCCGCCGACCGCCGCGCCATCATCGAAGAGGCGGCCGGCATCGGCAAATACAAGACGCGCAAGCGCCTGGCCGAAGCCAAGCTCGAAAGCGCGCGGCAAAATCTTTCGCGGGTGTTCGACATTCTCGAAGAGGTCGGCCGGCAGGCGAATTCGCTGAAGCGGCAGGCGTCCAAGGCGCGGCGTTATGAGGAATTGCGCGGGGAAATGCTGGCGCATTTGCGGCGCGCGGTTTCCGGACGATTCCAGATGCTCGAACGGGAGGCGGCCAAGCTCGCGCTGGATTTAGGGCAGGCGCAGTCGACGTTTCAGAATTTATCGGCCGAGGTCCAGGAGCAGGAGCGGGCGCAGTCGCAAACCCAGGAATCGTGCTATCGGGTGGAAGCGGAGTTGACCGCTGCGCGCGGCGCGGTCGCCGAATTGAATCTCGAATCCGAGCGCACCCGCGGTCGCCTGGAGCTGCAAGCCAAGCAAATCGCGGCAATCGACGATCGACTGGCGGCGGGCGATCTCGAGACGCAGGATCTTGAAGCGCGGCATGAGCGCGAATCGGCGGAACTGGCGATTGCGGCGCAGGCCGTCGCGGCGATCGAGGTCGAGACCGAATCGATGCGGGCGCGGCTTGCCGAAAAAACCCGGGAGCGCGACGCGTTACAGAACGAGCTGCGGGAGCGCGAGCGGGGCCTCGAAAATTCGCGCGCGCAGGTGTTGCAGTTGCTGGGGGCAGCGTCGACGCTGCGCAATCAGCTCGCGCAACTGGACGAGTATCTCGCCGCGATCGAGCGCGATTCCCAGCGTGCGCGGAAGGAAGAAGAATCCGCGTCGGGCGATCAGGCGCGGTTGACCCAGGTCAAGAGCGATCTGTCTACGCGGCTTGCGGCGCGGCAGCTCCAGCTTGAATCGCTGGCGGACCGGCGCCGGGCTGCGGATGAGGAGTTGAAATCGCGGCAGGCGCGAACGGTCGCCGCGCGCCGCAAACTCGAGGAGATCCGCGCGAGCCTCTCTCGTGAAAAAGCGCGCAAGGATTCGCTCGAAGAGATTCTGTCGCATCGCGCTTATACCACCGAATCCGTCAAGCGCCTGTTTCTCGATGTCGAGCATTCCCCCATCGAAGGCTTCCGGCCCCAGGGCGTGCTCGCCGATTTCGTCGAGGTTGCCGACGCCGCGTGGGAAAAAGCGTGCGAGGAATTTTTGCACGAAGAGCTTGAATACGTGGTGGTCGGCGGGTGGAATGAGGCCGAGCGCGGCGTGGAGCTGATGCGAGCCGCTTCCGATGGACGCGCGACGTTCCTGGTGCATCCGGAGGCGAGCGCGGCTTCGCCGCTCGCACCCGATCTGAGCTCGCATCCGGGCGTTTTCGGACGGCTGCGCGACATGCTGCGGCTGACCAACGGTTTCGCGAAAGCGCCACAGGGATTGTTGCCGCGCCTCGCGCGTTGTTTTCTGGCGACGGATCGGGGCGCGGCGCAGTCGCTCGCCACAGCGAATCCGGATTGCTATTTTCTTTTGCAGGATGGCGTCAGCTATCACGGCCACGCGGTCAGCGGCGGACGCAAGAGCGCCGGCGGACCACTGGCGCTCAAGCGCGAACTCCGTGAATTGGGCGCGCAAGTGGAAACGCGGCAGCGTGAATCGGACGAGCTGAGCGCGGAGCTTGAAGATCTGGAACGCGGCAGCGCCGGGCTCGCCGAGGATCTCGAGCAACTGCGCGCAATGCAGCAGGCCGAGGAAAAGGACGTGCTGGCGCTCGATCACGAGCAGCGCAAGCTGGCCGAGGAGTTTGCGCGCGCGGGAGCGAAGTTGTCGGCAGCGCGCTTGGAGCTCGAACGGCTGGTGCGGGAAGACGAGCGGTCCCGGGCGCAGCGCGAGAGCAATCTGGAACAGATTGCCCAACGGGACCAGACCCGGTTCGATCAGGAAAAGCTGCTCGAGGAGCAGCGCGGCGAGTTCGAACGCCTGCAGACGCACGCGCACGGAATCGGCGAAGAGCATGCCGCGCTGCGGGCCGGACTCGCGGCGCTGGAAGAACGGGCGCGCAGCGAAAAGGGATCGGCCGCGCGATTGGAGGCGCAGGTCCGGCAGCTTGCCGCGCGGCGCGGAGATCTCGCGCGCGAGCTGGAGCGATTGGGCGTCGAGCGTGCGCAGCTTCTCGAGAACAACCTCGATCTGGACCAGCGCGCGTCGGAGCTTGCCCAGCGGACCGTCGAAGCGTCGGCTCAGGTGGAGAGCCTCGCGGCGGCGGAAATCGAGGGGCGGGCGGCGCTCGCATCGCTCGACGATTCGCTGCGGTCGCTGCGCATCGAGGCGCAGTCGGCGCAGGCGCGCCGCTCCGAGATCGAGCTCGAGTTAGTGAAGAAGCAGGCCGAGCTCAAGTATCTCGACGAGACCAGCCGCAAGGAATTGAATGCGTCCGCTTCTGAAATCGCGGCGGATCAGGAAGCTTCGGCGGAAGCGTCGGGCGAGGCGCCGGCGGGATCGACCGTCGAGGAATCCGACCAGCGCTATCAGGATGTCCGCGCGCGCATCGAAGCGCTGGGTCCGGTGAATTCGCAGGCGCTCGAGGAATATCAGGAAGCCCAGCAGCGCTATGAGTTTTTGAACACGCAGCGCCAGGACCTGATCGATTCGATACGCGACACCGAGAAGGCGATTCAGGAGCTCGACACGGAATCGCGGCGGCGCTTCAAGGAAGCCTTCGACGGCATCAACGATCACTTCCGCCAAATGTTCCAGGTCCTGTTCGCGGGAGGCCAGGGCGAGATGCGCCTCACCGACGAGGCCAACCTCGCCGAAAGCGGGATCGATATTGTCGCTTCGCCTCCCGGCAAGCGTCTGCAAAACGTGCTGCTGCTTTCCGGCGGCGAAAAATCGCTGACTGCGATGGCGCTGCTGATGGCGATTTTCCGCTACACGCCGAGCCCGTTCTGCATTCTCGACGAAGTCGACGCTCCGCTCGACGAAGCGAACATTCAACGCCTGACGCGGCTAATCAAAGACATGTCGGCCGAGACGCAGTTCATCGTGATCACGCACGCCAAGCGCACCATGGAAGCCGCGCAGGCGCTGTATGGCGTGACCATGCAGGAGCCGGGCGTCTCGAAACTGGTAAGCGTGAAGTTCGATCCGCCGCCGGTAGTGTCGCCTACCTCGCTCGCGGTCGCCGCGGTGTAACCAGTCGCTGAGCTACTCGGTTCGGATCGCGTCAAGCGGATCGATTGCGGCGGCCCTGCGCGCGGGTAAAAATGCGGCGAGCGCGGAAACCGCGCACAAAACTGCAACGGCGGCCACCATTTTCCCCGCCTCCGCGAGCGATGAGACGTTCCAGGGTTACCGCGGTTTGGCACGGGACGTTCGATATACTACGGTCCATGAAAACCTTACCGGCCGCAATCGCGGTCCTGCTGGCGGCTTTGGTAACGGCAGCGTCCGCGGCATCCATCCCGGCGGGCTGGACGACGATCAAGGATTCTAAAGGCGCCTGTCAAGCCGGCATACCGGCTGATTTCAAACCGAACCCGTCGTTCAAGGGACTAGGCGAAGGACCAGGCCAACTGATTTCGATTCAGATCGTCAGCCAGGCCGGCGCGAAGGTGAAACCGATGAACGATCTGACTCAAAAGGCGTTGAAGGTGGCTAAGATGTTCGACAATACCGCGGACAAGTTGTTCTACTCGCTCGCGCCGATGAAGACATCCGACGGCAAAATGCTCACGGGGTGGCACATTACGGTCAACGGAAACGGCGGGACTTGCTCCGGCGTAATTACGCTGCAACCCGGTGCGTCCGAAGACCTGGCAAGGAAAATCGCGGACACCCTCGGGCCGGCTAAGTAGATGGCGGTGATCCTGCCGCGCGGCTACGAAGGTCGCGGCGTCGCTCTCATAGCTCCCGGCATAGAATGACCCGAATGACCGTAGAAACCGTTCGCGGGCCGATCGAAACATCGCAGCTTGGGCCCACGCTGATGCATGAGCATGTGTTCGTGATCGATAGCGAGGTCTTCAACAACTATCCCGAAGAGTGGGGCGACGAGGAGAAGCGCGTCGCGGCCGCGATTACGCGGTTGAACGAGCTGAAATCGCGCGGTGTGGATACCATCGTCGATCTGACGGTGATGGGACTTGGCAGATTCATTCCTCGCATCAAGCGCGTGGCCGCGCAGACGGAATTGAACATTATCGTCGCGACCGGGATTTACACCTACAACGATCTGCCGTTTTTCTTCCACTTCCGCGGGCCGGGAACGGTTTTCGGCGGGCCGGAGATCATCGCCGACATGTTCGTGCGCGATATCGAGCGGGGGATCGCGGATACGCGCGTCAAAGCGGGGATTTTGAAATGCGCAACCGACGCACCGGGCTTGACGCCGGGAGTCGAACGAATTCTACGGGCGACGGCGCAGGCGCATCGGCGGACGGGAACGCCGATCTCGACGCATACGCACGCGCGCAAGCGGGTCGGTCTCGATCAGCAGCGTGTGTTTCGAGAGGAGGGCGTGGATCTGGAGCGCGTGGTGATCGGACACTCTGGAGATACGGACGAGCTCGATTATCTCGAAGCGCTGATCGGGAACGGATCGTATATCGGGATGGACCGCTTCGGCATCGATACCATTCTGCCCTTCGAGGCGCGTGTGAACACGGTGGCGCAGATGTGCGCGCGCGGGCACGCCGGGAAAATGGTGCTGTCGCACGACGCGGCGTGCTTCAATCAGTGGCTGCCCGAAGCGCCTCTCGCCCAGGTGCTGCCGCGTTGGAATTATCTGCACATTCACAACGACGTGATTCCGGCGTTGAAGAAGGCAGGCGTCATGGATGAGCATCTGCACACCATGCTCGTCGAGAATCCGCGGAAGTTCTTCGAGAAAAGGGGCGCATACTGATGGCCGCGACGACGGCGAGGATCAGACCTTTCGACGAATCGGGAATCGTGCGTGGCAGCGACGGCGTCGCGCACTATCAAGGCCTCGCGACGTCGCTGGTGACGATGCTGCGCGCGACGGTCGACAAATCGCCGGATGCCGAGGCGATCGTCGAAGTCGGCGGCGCGCGAATCAACTATCGCGATTTGTGGGATCGCGCGGCTCGCGTGGCCGGCGGATTGCGGGATGCCGGAATCCAACGCGGTGATCGCGTGGCGATCCGGTTGGGGAACTGCCTCGATTGGTGCACTGCGTTCTTCGGGATTCAGCTTGCGGGCGCGATCGCGGTTCCCGTGAATACGCGCTTCAGCGAAGCCGAAACCGATTACGTTTTGAAGGATTCCGGCAGCAAATTCGTGTTCATGCCGGGCGAGCGATTGGTGGAAGGCGCAGCGTTCGCGCGCGATGATGCCGAGCCGCAGGATGTCGCCGCGATCTTTTACACCAGCGGCACCACTGGATTTCCAAAGGGCGCGATGACCACGCACGAAGGCTTTCTCTCGAACATCGAAACCTGCCGGCGCATCGTCCCGCTGCCTTTTGATGGGAGCGTGCGAACGCTGGTTTCGGTGCCCCTGTTTCACGTCACGGGGTGCAACAGCCAGTTGCTGCCGAGCTGCGCCAGCGGCGGCGCGACCATCATCATGCCGGCGTTCAACGTGCACGCGTTCCTGAAGCTGGTCAATGACGAGCGGATCAATTCGCTGACTTCGGTGCCGGCGGTGTACTGGCTCGCGATTCAGCAGCCTGGTTTCGCGGAGATCGACAGGTCAGGCGTGCGATGGGTGATGTACGGCGGCGCGCCGATCGCGCCGGACTTGGTCGCCCGCATTCTTGAAGCCTTTCCGAACGCGCGCGTGGGCAACGGATTCGGGCTGACGGAGACGTCCTCGGTCGCGACGTTTCTGCCCCACGAATACGCGCGGCTGCGGCCGGAAACGGTGGGATTCGCTGCGCCGGTGATCGATTTGAAACTGGAAGACGGCGTGGGTGCTTCCGGAGTCGGCGAGCTGCTGATTCGCGGACCTAATATCGTCAAGGGTTATTGGCAGAAACCGGAGGCGACCGCGGAAGCGTTCGCGGGTGGATGGCTGCATTCGGGCGATCTGGCGCGCCTGGATGAGCAGGGCTTCGTGCAGATCGTCGATCGCAAGAAAGACATGGTGAATCGCGGCGGCGAAAACGTTTACTGCGTGGAAGTGGAGAATGCGCTGGCGGCGCACCCGGCGGTATTCGAGGTCGCGGTGATGGGCGTCCCGGACGAGATGATGGGCGAAAAGGTGGGCGCGATCATCGTGCCGAAGCCGGGCCAGGCGCCGGACGCGCGCGAGATTATTGAATTCGCGCGTGAACGCCTCGCGGATTTCAAAATCCCGCAATACCTGGTGATTCGCGCGGAGGCCCTGCCTCGCAATCCCGGCGGAAAAATTCTGAAGAAGCATTTGCGGACGGCGGTCGACTGGGGCAAGGCGCTGCGGTAACCGGTTTTCAGAAAGGCAATCGCCGTGCCCGGAAAACTACGCGGTTTAGAATGGGTCCGTCCACGGCGACGATCCGCCCGTTCACCGCCACTCCGCGCCCGCTAATGAGAATTTCCTGGCCATCTGCCTGGAAGCTATTGATAATGAAGGGAATGTATAGGTCCGCGCTCGCAGCTTTTGCTTCTCTACTTTTTCTCGTTTTCCTCAGCACCGCACACGGCCAGTCTATCGGTGCGGGAACCATTGATGGGACGGTCGTCGATCCTTCCGGCGCGGCCGTGCCGAAAGCGATGGTCAATCTCCACAATCCGGTCACGCAGTACCAACAGTCGGCTGAATCGGCGGATGACGGGAGTTTTCATCTGACCAACATTCCGCAAAACACGTACCATCTGGACGTCACGGCGCCCGGATTCGCGCCCTTTTCGCAGGAGGTCGTGATCCGGAATGCGGTTCGGATTCCGATAAAGGCGACTCTTGCCGTCGCGGGCGCGGTTACCAGCGTAACGGTCGAAGGCGCGGCGGAGGCGCTTGAAAACGACCCGTCGGCGCACGTCGACGTCGACCGGAATCAACTGGAAAAGCTTCCGCTGACAGATCCGGGCGGCGGTCTCAGCCAGGCGATCGTGTACAGCTCGGGCGGCGTCGCGGAGGACGGCAACGGGAGCTTTCATCCGCTGGGCGATCACGCCCAGGTGACGTTCGTCATCGACGGCCAGCCGATCAGCGATCAACAGAGCAAGGTGTTCTCGACGCAGCTTCCGGTCAGCGCGATCCAGAGCATGGAACTGACCACCGGAACTCCCAGCGCGGAATTCGGCGACAAGACCAGCCTGGTGGCGCAGGTGACCACTCGTTCCGGACTCGGGGCGAAGCTTTTCGGGAGCGTCGATTCCACTTACGGGTCGTTTGGAACGGCCGGCGGCGGCTTCAGCCTGGGATGGGGAACGCCGAAATTCGGGAATTTTCTCGCCGTCGACGGCGTTCGAAGCGGGCATTTTCTGGACACACCCCAATTCAACCCGATTCACGATGTCGGCAACAACCAGACCATATTCGACCGGATGGATTGGGTGCCGAACGGAAAGGATGCGTTCCATCTCAACATATTCGCCGCGCGAAACTGGGTCCAGATTCCAAACGATTTCGACCAGCTCGCCCAGGATCAACATCAGCGGGTGTTGACCTGGAGCCTCGCGCCGAGCTACCAGCACACGTTCAATTCGACCACGCTGCTCTCGATCAATCCGTACGTCCGGAAGGATCAGTTCAACTACTATCCCAGCCGCGACATTTTCGACGACTTTCCGGCTACTCAGTCGCAGCAGCGCCAACTGCTGAACTGGGGCGTCAAGGCCGACGTTTCGACCACCAAGGGCAAGCACACGCTCAAATACGGCGTCGATCTGAAGCAGACTCGCCTGCTCGAGAATTTTCAGTTCGGCATCACCGATCCCGGCTTCAACTCGCCGTGCGTCGATGCGAGCGGAGCGCCGGTGCCGGATGCCGCGCTGACTTCGCCCACGCAGTGCGCCGCGTTGGGGTACCAGCCGGCAACCGCGGGGAATCCAACCCTGGTCAACTCGCCGTTTTCACCGAATCTGCTTCCGTACGATCTGAGCCGCGGCGGGCACCTGTTCGTCTTTCATGACACCGCGAATATTAATCAGTACGCCGCCTATATCACCGATACGATCGTGCAGGGCAATTTTCAGTTCAACCTGGGGCTGCGCCTGGACCGCTATGACGGATTGGCGACGGCGACCAGTCCGCAACCGCGCATCGGAATTGCGTACAACATCAAGAAGACCGGAACGGTGCTGCGGGTGGCTTACGCGCGAACCATGGAGACTCCGTTCAACGAGAACCTGCTGCTCTCAAGCGGAGCCGGAGCCGCGGCAAGCGTGTTCGGGTCCGTGGGCGAAACGCTCAAGCCCGGCAATCGGAATCAGTTCAACGGCGGGTTCCAGCAATCGATCGGCAAATTTTTGCTGATCGACGCGGATTACTTCTGGAAGTTCACCCACAACGCGTACGACTTTAACACGCTGCTCAATTCGACCATCACGTTCCCGATCGCGTGGCACAACTCAAAGCTCGACGGCGTCACCGGGAAGGTAAGCACGACCAATCTCAAAGGCTTCCAGGCGTATTGGACCGTCGGTCATACCCGCGCCCGATATTTTCCGCCCGAAGACGGAGGGCTGGTCTTCCAAGGTGCGCCCCTCGCCCAGGGCGTATTCCGGATCGATCACGATCAGGCGCTGCAATCCAACGTGAACCTGCGCTATCAACGCCCTCACAATCGCGAGTGGATCGACCTCACGTGGCGATACGACAGCGGCCTGGTGGTGAGCGGCGTTCCGGACGCGGGCACGGCGCTGGCGCTCGATCCGAATCAGCAGGTGACCATCGGCCTCGCGTGCAACGGAGTTTATGCGACGGTTACCAATCCGCTGACCACTTGTCTCGGGCCGGGCGGCACGCGTGGCGTGGTGACCTCCACGCTGTTGACGCTGCCGCAAGGCGGATACGCCAATTTCCCGAGCCAGGAAAATGATGATCACAATCCGGACCGCGTCAAGGCGCGGAGCATATTCAACGTGGGCATCGGGAGCGACAATCTGTTCCATACCGAAGGCCCGAGGCATTTCAAGGCGTCGGTGGAGATTGAAAATCTGACGAACAAAGTCGCGCTGTACAATTTTCTCTCGACCTTCAGCGGAACGCATTTCGTGCCGCCTCGCGAAGTGGTAGGGCACTTCGGGTATGTGTTCTAGAAAAACAGTTCATTCGTGGCTAATTTCCTACAGAGGTTTCAGTTCGCCCAGGATCGTGGGGATGAGCTCGGAGACGGTCGGGTGAATGTGCATGGCGCGTTGAAGCGTCATGTAGGGCGCTTTTGCGTACATGATGTCGAGAATGCAGTGGATGGCTTCGTCGCCGCCGGTCCCCAGAATCGCCGCGCCGAGGATCTGCCGGCTCTCCTTATCGACCAGCACTTTCATGAAGCCCTGCGACTCGCCTTTTTCGACCGCGCGGCCCACCCTGGTCATCGGGCGCATGCCGGTGAGCGCGGGCTTTCCTGATTTCCGGACTTGCGCCTCGGTGAGACCCGCGCGGCCCAAAGGCGGATCGATATACAGCGCGTGCGCGGGAATGCGATCGCTTACGCGGCGTGGGTCGTTATCCAAAAGATTCGCGGCCACGATTTCGAAGTCGTTATAGGAAGTGTGCGTGAACCCACCCTGCCCGTTGCAATCGCCGAGCGCCCAAATTCCCGGGACGCTCGAGCGCAACTGATCGTCGACGACGATATAGCCGTCACCGTCGGTCTCAATGCCGGCTTGGTCGAGGGCGAGATCGTCCGTGTTGGGACGGCGGCCGACGGCCGCGAGCACATGCGATCCGATCACCTCCGGATCGCCTGAAGTGCAGTGCACGCCGACCGCGACCTGATTACCGCGATTTTCAAATCGAATACATTCGGCATCCAGACGGATGCGGACGCCCTCGCGTTCGAGAATGTCGCGCGCAGCCGCGGAAACGTCCTCGTCCTCGCGCTGGATAAGTCGCGGACCTTTTTCGACGATCGTGACTTCGCTGCCGAAGCGCCGGTACATCTGGGCGAACTCGAGGCCGATGTAGCTCCCACCCACGATCACGAGATGCTCGGGCAGCGAATCCAGGTCGAGCATGGATGAGTTGGTCAGATAACTCACCTGGTCCGCGCCGGGTATGGCCGGCTCGACGGCGCGCGCGCCCACGTTGATGAAGACGCGATCGGCCGAGAGCAGGTCCGCCCCGGCCCGAACCTCGCGCGCGGATTCGAAGCGGGCATGGGCCTGGTAGACGGTGCAGTTCTGCATATGCCTGAGCCCGTTTTCGACGCTGGCGCGCGATGCGCCGGAGATCGCGTCCTTGCGGGCCTTGACGGCCTTCATGTCGACGCTGACTACGCCGCCGATGACGACGCCGTATTCCGCCGCGCGTCGCGCCATCTGCGCGGCATAAGCGCTCGCGACCAACGCTTTGGTCGGGATGCAGCCGGTATTCACGCAGGTTCCGCCGAACAGTTTGCGTTCGACGATCGCCACTTTCATGCCGGCCTTCGTCAGGCGGCCGGCGAGAGGCGGACCGGCCTGGCCGGTGCCGATAATGATCGCGTCAAAATGATTGGGCATTGGAATTGGTGATAGCCATTGGAATTGGTGATAATGAATAACCTGTCTTTATTTTCTCCTGGGTGGGCTCTCTGGAGGGGCACATGCGGATAGTCCTGGTCTTGGTTGGAATCGTGGGCGCACTGGCGGCGTCCGCGGCGGCTCAGCAAGTTGGGCCGGCAGTCGCCTCGCAGCCATCGTCCCGACTGGCGCCTACTCTCGCGTCGACGCTGGTGCCTGGGCTGGCTCTGACGCCGCACGTGACGCCGCCTCCCAGCGGTCTTCAATTCCTCTGCGGCGTTCAGGCTCCCTACGGCGAATGGGATGCAGTCGCGAAATTCATCGCCGGGTTGAGCAGCGAGGGTTACTCGCTCTCGCCGGATGGGAAGGCGGCCTGGGATCGTCACGCGGCGATCACCACCGCGAGCTGGGCCAACGTGCAGTCGCACTATTTGAATCGCATCGATGCCTGGCGCAAGCGCACCATCGACCGGCGCTGGACCACGGACCTCGCGTTCTATCCGTTCAGCGGTCCGGACGCCGCCAACGTTTTCACGTTCTTTCCGGACGCGCGCGAATATGTTTTGATCGGCCTCGAACCGGTCGGCTGCATTCCGGCGGGCCTGGCGGATTATACGCCGCAATATTTCGGGGCGCTGCGGCGCAGCCTGGACGCGAGCCTCACCATCAATTTTTTCCGCACCAACGACATGCAGCGCGACTTCGGCGGCGATAATCTCCGGGGAGTGCTTCCGGCTCTGCTGTTCCTGATCGCGCGATCGGGAAACTCCATTTCGAGCGTGACGCCGGTGACCATTACGAGCGACGGCAACGTGGTGCGCGAAAGAGAAGACGTCCGGGGTGAAACCTCCGGGGTCGAGATTCAGTTCACCACCGGACGCCGCGTGCGGCGGCTGGTTTATTTTTCGCTGAACCTCCAGAATGCGCGCCTCGGCCGCAAGCCAGGGACGCAGAAGTATCTGGCCTGTTTGCCGGAGGCCGATACGCTGATCAAGTCGGCATCGTATTTGTTGCACCGGCCGTATTTCTCGCTGGTCCGGAACACCATTCTTTCGAGGAGCCGCCTGGTGGTGGAGGACGATTCGGGGATACCGTACCGATTCTTCAATCAATCCGCGTGGGATGTGCGATTGCACGGCGCCTACAACGAGCCGATCGATCTTTTCCGGAATTGGCGCCAGGACGATCTCAAGCTCGCGTTCGATTCGCGGCCGGATGTGCTGCCGCTGGATTTCGCGATCGGCTACGGGCACGTGCGCGGGTCGAATTTGCTGGTCGCGGCGAGGCGCAGCCGATAAGCTAAATGATCGCGGCCTTTCTTGAGGCAGATCCCCTCTAAACCTAAGGCTAAAGTCCGCCGATCCTCTAGTATGAATTTCTTAAGCCTCCTTCCGCTCCTGTTTTTTGCTCCTGCACCCACCGTTCACGCCGAGGACGTCGCGCATTGTTTCGTGATTCGCGAAATGGTGAGGTCCGAAGACGAGCGCTACTATGTCGACGCCATCAGCCGGTGCTCGCGCGAGTACGACGCCGTGTACGTGATGGTGGAGTTTCTCGATGCCAAGGGCGCTCGTCTCGACGACGGGGTCTGGGCGATTTACTGGTGCCGCCCGGGTCGCCGCGAGATTCACGAGTTCGGAATTCCGAAGCAGGCCGAAGGGTTCCGCCGGGTGGTGCTTCGAAAAATAACGGTCGATTCGACGGAAGCTTTGCGATAAAAAGCGTACAGCGCAGCGTTGTGCGCGATTGAAAATACGCTTTACTCGCAGCGAATCGCGCGCAGCGGATCGATCTTGGTCGCGCGGCGCGCCGGAATCCAGCAGGCGCACATCGCGACCGCTAACAGCAGGATGGCCACGGCCAACATCGTGACGGGATCTTGCGGCGCGACTGCGTAGAGCAGGCTCGCCAGGTATCGGCCGAGGAACACCGCGCCCGCGAGGCCGGAGATAAGACCAGCCAAAACCGGAAGCATCCCCTGCCGGAAAATCATGAGCATGAGTTCTCCGCCGCGCGCGCCGAGCGCGATCCGGATTCCGATCTCTGGCGCGCGCCGCGCCACCGCAAACGCGATCACTCCGTAAATTCCAAGCGAGGCGAGTACCAGCGCCACGATGGCGAACGCGACGGCGAGGTACATCTGAAATCGTCGCGATGCGACCGAATCGTCGAGGATCTGCTCCATGGTTTTCGCCGGCTCGATCGCCATCTCGGGATCTGCGGACGAAAGCACTGCGTGGAGCGCGGTGATCAGCGGAGCCGGGTCGGCGTGCGTCCGCAGCACAATCGACATCCCGAGCGGTTTTATTCGGGCGTAATGCTCATAGACCATCATCGTGGGCGTGGTTCGCTCGAGTTCTGCGGCCCGAACCTCGCCGACCACGCCGACGACTTCGAGTGTCGGGGCGTCCTTCCCGGTACCGACCACGTGTCTGCCGATGGGATTCTGATTGGGCCAGAGAAATTGCGCGGCGCGCTCGCTCACCACGGCTCTCAGGCGATCGTGGTCGGATTCATTGAGAAGCCGGCCCTGCTTGAGCGGAATCCCCATGGTTTTGAAATAGTCCGGCGTCACGAAGCGGCTGTTCGCGAGCGCCGCCGTCTCGACCGGGTGAATGGGTTGGTCGGGATCTTCCAATTCGCCGATCCAGTCCTCGCCAATCAGCGGCAACTGGTTCACGGCAGCCACCGAATCGACGCCCGGAATCTGCGCGAGCTTGCGCAATAAATTGTCGAGGAATCCGACGTTCGCTCCTTCGCGGTATTTCGGATTGAGGAACGAAACATCCTGCGTAACGATGTGCGCGACGTCGATTCCGGTTTCGACGCGCATCACGCGAACGAAGCTGAACATCAACAGCGCGCCGACGATCAGCAGCACGGTGCTCAGCGCGACTTCGACGCTGACCAGCATTTCGCGAAGGCGAAGCTTGCCGCTGGACTCGGATGCGCCGGCGCCGGATTTGAGCGATTCCTGAGGATCGGTGCGCGACAATCGCCACGCGGGAACCAGGCCGCACAAGAGGGTGGAGAACGCGGCTGCGATCGCAGCGAACGCGAGCACGCGCCAATCGACGTGGATCTCGTCAAGTCGCGGCAAGCTGACCGGCGCGTTAGTGGCAAACCAGTTGACGGCCCCGTAGGCCAACGCGAGGCCGAACGCGCAGCCGATCGCGACCAGGACCAGCGATTCGCTCAAAACCAGGCGAAATAATCTCGCGCGGCTCGCGCCCAGCGCCATTCGCACACCGGCTTCGCGATATCGTCCGGCGGTCCGAACCAGCATCAGGTTGCCGACGTTCACGCAAGCGATCAGGAGCACCATCGCAACCGCGCCAAGCAACAAATACAACGGCAACCGAACCTGACGCGTGACCTGGGATTCGAGCGGAATCAAGGCGGTGCTCGATGTAATGCTGAATTGGCGCGCGAAGTTCGCTCCCAGCGCATTCAGCTCCGCGACACCCTGCTCCCGACTGACGCCTTCTTTTAAGCGCACAACGCCGAGGTAATTCATGGGGCCGTTGGGCGGAGCAGTCGAGACGTCGAGATTTAGCGGGCGGAAAATCAGCGGCGCGGCCTCGGGGCCGAAATACGAGCCCCATTCTTCGCCTTTAGGAAGATGTAGATCGCGCGGCATCACGCCGATGACGGTCCACGATTCGCCGTTGATCTGGATCGGCCGGCCGAGGATGGACGGGTCGGCGGCGAAGCGGCTTCGCCACAGGGCGTCGGTGAGGATGACCTCGCCAGCCCGGCCGGGCAGTTCCTCTTCAGGGAGAAAATCGCGTCCGAGCGCGGGATGCATGCCGAGGGATCGGAAGAAATTGGAGGAAACCGTGTAGGTGGGAAGCTCGACCGGCTCGCCCGCGCCGACCAGCGTGACTTCGTCGAATCTGACCAGCGAAACATCTTCGCACGAGCGGCAGTGCGCTCGCCATTCGTGAAAATGTCGCGCGTTGACGGGAAACTCGCTAGCGACTTTCGCCCGGGCGTGCGTCCAATCTGGCGGAACGCATAGCGCAGGTCCTGGACGCATGTCTCGAACAGATCTCGTCCCCACATGTCTCGCGTTACCTCCCGGATCAGCAACTCATTGCCGAACTCCCGGCGTGCGCTCGACTCGGCCCGGTCCGGCGCTTCTCCTCGCTCGATGCGATCCTGCGCGGCCATTCCGAGATGAGTCCGGATTTCGTCC
>Ga0182024_10007093_pt1 | contig 24304 bp, 26 predicted proteins | sample P32metaG_FD_120480 | JGI IMG/M metagenome (GOLD analysis project Ga0182024, IMG submission 120480) | Permafrost microbial communities from Stordalen Mire, Sweden - P3-2 metaG (Illumina Assembly) | ecosystem: Environmental > Terrestrial > Soil > Wetlands > Permafrost | place: Sweden: Stordalen...
CGTGATCTTGAGAAAGGACCGCTGCGCGAGAAACAGGTAGCTATAGATGCCCGCGGCCAGTTGCCGGATGTAACCGCCGCGCAGCAGCAACTGGTGGCTGACCACCTCGGCTTCCGCCGGGTTCTCGCGCAAGGTGGGGATAAAGAGTTTGCTCCAAAGCATGGAATTTCCAGTGTACCGTGGTGCAGGCGCTTTCGCCTGCGAATGTTGGGTAATATGAACCATTATGAAACCCGGATTGCTGGCCGCGGCGCTGCTCTTTTGTTCTACCGGTTACGGCGCCGACGAGGACGTGAAGAAAACCGTCCAGGATCTCTACACCTCCACGCTCAACGCGATGAAGAATGCAAAAACGAAGGATGACATTCAGACCATCGTCAACGGTATGGATGTGCCGGAATGGTTTGGTAATTCTCCCACCGGCGAGACGCAGACCCGCGCCGAGACACTGGCCTCGCTAGAACCACTCCTAGCGATTCCTTCCGAGAAGCGCCCGCCGCCTACGCTCGACTTCTTGTACGTCAAGGAGACGGGTTGGAACGTCCTGACCGTCTATTGGGTTTATCGTCAAACCGAGCATCAGCTGGTGGGATCTCTCGTCCGTGACACCTGGGTGCGGACAGCGCTAGGATTGAGGCGCATCCGGCATGAGAAATTTTTCCCGGACCGCGTGCTGGTGGATGACGGGAAGCCGGTAATATTACCACCGCACAGCAACTGACCCGTATGGCGAAACGAGCGACTGAAGATCCGCGACTGGTCCAGTTGACCAAGATTTGTCTGGCCCTTCCCGAGGCTACTCGTGATTACAACCGGCAACATGCGGGATTCCATGTGCGCGCCAGAAGCTTCGCCTACTTTCTGAACGATCATCATGGCGACGGAATCGTCAGCGTGAACTGCAAGGTTTTGACCGGCGATAACAAGGCGCTGGCGGCCGCTCAGCCTGAGCGATTCTACATCCCGGCCTATGTCGGATCGAAAGGTTGGGTCGGACTTCGATTGGACACCGGCGAGATTGATTGGGAGGAAGTGACGGAGTTAGTGAGCGGCAGCTACAGGTTGGTGGCGCCCAAGCGGTTGGCCGCGCTGGTGAAGCACAGTTGAGCGAACCAAACGCCATCGACCTGCACCAACCCCTGCGCCGCTACTGGGGCTACGACGAATTCCGGCCCATGCAGGAGCGCATCATCCACAGCATTCTGGCCGGCAAAGACACAGCCGTCGTCATGCCCACCGGCGGAGGCAAATCGCTGTGCTATCAACTGCCGGCCGTGGTCTCGAGCGGAACTGCGATTGTCATCTCGCCGCTCATCGCCCTGATGCAGGATCAAGCCGCGCAGTTGGCACAAATGGGAATCGCCGCGGCTGTGCTGAACAGCTCCATTCATTGGGCGGAGCAATCGAACGTCATCTCGAAAGCCGCGCAGGGAGCGTACCGTTTGCTGTATCTTTCGCCGGAGCGCCTGGCGAAACCGGAAACAGTCGCGTGGCTTTCGCGCGTCCCGATTGCGTTCTTCGCGATCGACGAAGCACATTGCATTTCCGAATGGGGGCACGAGTTCCGGCCGGAATACCGGCAACTGAGCACGCTGCGCGCAAATTTCCCAGGCAAGCCGATCGCTGCTTTCACCGCCAGCGCAACCCAACGCGTACGCCACGATATCCTGGCCCAGCTTCAGCTGCGCGATCCGGCGAAATACATTTGCAGCTTTCACCGGCCCAACTTGCAATACCTGGTCAGGCAATGCGAAAACTCCCGCGCGCAGGCGCGGCTATTACTGGGAGCGTTGCGCGCTCACGCAGGCGACAACGTCATCGTGTATGCGCCCACCATCGCGCGGGTGGAAGAGACTGTCGATTTTCTCGGGGAAAAAGGCATCGCGGCCGTGCCCTACCACGCCAAGATGGACATCCGCGCCCGGCAAAGGAATCAGGAACGCTGGATGTCGGACGAAGTAAGGGTGCTGGTTGGGACCATCGCTTTCGGGCTGGGGATCAATAAAGCGGCGGTGCGGGCAGTCATCCATCTGTCGCTCCCGAAATCGGTGGAACAGTATTATCAGGAGGCTGGCCGTGCAGGCCGCGATGGTCTGCCTTCTGAGTGCGCGCTGCTTTGGCAAAAGAAAGATGCGGGATTACTGGCGCACTTCATTGAGGACGTTTCGGACCCCGCCGAGCGCGAGCGCGCCTGGCAGCGCTACCACGTAATTCGCCGCTTCGCCGAATCCGCCACGTGCCGCCATCGGCAGATCTGTTTGCATTTCGGTGAGACGCCGAAGTGGGAGCAGTGCGGCATGTGCGACGTTTGCGCGGCCGTGCCGCTCTGGCTCAGTAACCAGTCGGATGCGACGCTGGCCGTGGAACGTGTGCCGGAGAGGAGAAAGCAGGCGGCAGGCGGCAAGACTCAGGCGGCAGGTGGCAGGCGGCAGGCGGCAGAAACCCACGGCAGTCCAGTGTATCCCGGCTTGGTGGAATATCTCAAGGAATGGCGGCGTGGCGTGGCCGTGCGCGACAACGTTCCGGCATTTATGGTGCTGCATGATGCCACGCTCGAAGATCTCTGCCGCAAGCAGCCCAAAACGCACTCCGAACTGCTGCACGTCTCCGGAATCGGCGAGCGAAAAGCGGTGGCGCATGGCGCGGAGATCCTGGCGGCGCTCGAAGCTTATCGCAAAGGAGCGCGCGCCACCGAGCGCGAGGCGCCCAAGGTTTCACCGGCGGAAGAAACCATGCGGATGCTGAAGGAAGGCCGGACTTTCGAGGAAATCGCGCAGCTTCGCGAGCGCCGGCTCGCCACTGTCGTTGACCTTGTGGCGGAACTTGTTGAGCGCGGGCGGCTGGAGTTCGATCCGAAGTGGATTGCTCCCGAGCGGCGCGAACAGATTGAAGCCGCCATCCAGCGGCTCGGCGCCGATCGTATGAAAACGATTAAGGATGCGCTGCCGCCCGAAATCACCTATGGAGAAATCCGCCTGGTGGCCGCGAAATTTCGTCGAGCTTTGGCGTAAACTAAAAGTACCGCGCCCTTCCACTTGACCTAGGAGTCTTCCGTTATGCGAATTCTGAGCGGCCTCATCCTTGCGTTCGGAACTGCGTTTGCGCAATCACCACAACCGGTGATTGTGAACGCAAACTATTCCGCGACGTTTCCTCTACCGGTGGCGCCGGGCCAGTTGATCACGTTGATCGTGGAAGGGCTCGCTTCGCCGCTACCAGGGCCCGCGCGCGCGCCGTCCGGATCGTTGCCCACTTCGCTAGCCGGGATTTCCGCGGTTTTCCGGCAGGGCACGGATCTGTCTGCTCCTGTTTTGGAGGTTCTGCCGTTTTCAACCTGCTCGATTCCGCTTCCCAGCCCTTGCGAGACGCTGGTAGCCGTCACGGTTCAAATTCCATTCGAGATCCAAACGGTTTGCCCGCTCTGCGGCCGGCCTCAAATCCCGGCTTATCTCGCAATTGCACAAAATGGGACCACCGGCGCGTTGGTGGATGTAACCCCGCTCTCGAACCAGGTACATTTTCTGACATCCTGCGACACTTTAGTGTCCGGCATAACGGCACCACCGCTCACTGGCGGATTGCCGTGTACACCTCTGGTAATGCATGGCGATTCGAAACCGGTTTCAGCCGCGAATCCAGCGCATAGTGGAGAGGAACTGGTGGCCTACGCGGTTGGCCTGGGACAAACGATCGAGCCGCAAACCACCGGCCAGGCTCTAAATATTTCAGCGCCAACCTCAACGTTGTACGGAGTGGATTTCAGCTATCGCCCGAATGCGCTGGCGACGAAACCACCGGGACCAGGCCCGAACGAGATTCCACCACCTGGCCCCGATGGCGTCCTTCTATTCACCGGCACCACCCCCGGATTCGTGGGATTGTACCAGATCAACTTCACAGTGCCACCCGCCCCGGCCGGCTTACCGCCGTGCGTGGATGCAACCACCGCGGGGCCTTACGCGAACGTAGTTCAGTCCAATCTGACGGTAAGCATCGGCTCGGCATTTTCTTTTGACGGCGCCGGGATTTGCGTGCAACCAGGGACCTAGTGGGCTCTCCGCTCTCAATCTTTACTACTGCCATGCATCGCCAGGAGTGGCAACGCGGCACGCAAAAGTGCGTGCGCTACGCGCGTGGCGCGAACACTCGTGTTTGCCGCGTTCGCACTCCTCGGAACGCATGGGATTTCGATGCTAAAGTCTCTTCGCCGACAGCCCACTAGGCCGCTGAGTGAGCGTGCTCGCTGGCCGCATGCTCGTTCGCATGGTGTTTTGCGGCCTCGTTCGCATGGTGTTCCGCATGCAACGCATGGCCGTGGGCTGCGTGAGCATGATGCGACGCCTTTTCGTGGTCACCGTTTTGGTGGTGTTCGGCGGCGGCGCGGTGATGCTTGGCCGCGTGTTCATGGTGCTCCGCGGCTTTGTGATGATGTTCGATGTGGTTTTCGGACATGGAATCCTTTCGTTGGTTGGGCTTAATCGCCCTGTAAGAGAATAGTCCGGCAAGGTGAATTGCTTATCACAAAAACATGAACGATGGGTGACGGCGGCCGTACTTTGGGCTTGGTATGATACTAGTTCAAAACAACCCCCATGGACATTGAAACGATGAGTCTGCTCCAAACCGTCTGCGCCGCCGGTGGAGCACGTGCCGGATTCAATGGCGAATCGAACGCGCGTCTGGAGCAGCTTGTGGAAGAAGGGCTGCTGGATGTCGCGAGTAATGCGCACCGCAGCTTCTATCGGCCTACCAAAAAGGGCGTCACGATGGTCAAAACGTTGCAAGTTGCGGAAACGGCCCGCGCCCAAACCGCAGGATAGCCGTGCGAACCGGAAACCAGAAACCAGAAACCAGAAACCAGAAACTAGTTTTCCGGGTCCTCCGTTTCCAACCCGTCCAATTCTTCCGCCTGGCTGGAATACCGTTTGAGCACGCGAATCGACACGCCCGACGAGAATCCGGCGTAGCGCAAACGGCGGTACGCGGCAGCGAGATTCTTCGGGTCCTTCAGATATGGGCCAAGTTGCTTGCCTCGGAATTTGCGCTTGAGGAAAGCCTCGATCAATTCGGTTTCGTCAGTTGACTGGAAGGTTCGCTCGGTCACCTGTTGGGCCAGTTGAGGAGCCACGCGGCGCTGGCGAAGGTCGCGCAGCACGCGCATCTTGCCGAATCCCTCGTTTTCCAAACGCGCCGCCGCATAATTTTCGGCGAACTTCCGGTCATCCACATAACCAAGCTCTTTGAGCTTCGCCATCACTGCTTCGATGCTCTCTGGCCGTTCGGCGCGCGGCCGCATTTTTTCCCGCAGCTCGCCCAGGGAGTACGCGCGTCCACCCAACAGCCGCACGGCATAGTTCAGCAGGGCTTCCTGATCCAACAGCTTTGGTTTGCGCGTCGACACTCAATGGAAACACTATCAGATAGGAGGCTGCTATTGTAGAAGTGGGTCGTAAGAAAGGAACGTAATGGAAGACGACAACAAATTTTCGTATTTCTTTTTGGGACTGGGACTCGGCGTCGCGGTGGGCGTGCTTTTTGCGCCCAAGTCGGGGTCGGAAACACGCGACCTTCTGTTGACTAAAGCCGATGAAGGCAAAGAATATTTGAAGCGGCGTTCGAGCGAGTTGCGGGACTCGGCCGTGGATGCGGTGGAAAAAGGCAAATCCGCTGTCACACGCGAGCGGGATCACCTCAGTGCGGCGGTGGAAGCGGGCAAGCAGGCGTATCGCGAAGCAGTCAGCACCACTCCGGTCGGCGACGTTTCCGAAGGAATCTAATGAACAGGTAGGGTTTTACCATGGACCAGACCACACTGCTCTACGTCATGACGGCGTTTGTCATCATCGCCGCCGTCGCTCTCTCGATTCAAGCGGGAATGCTTGTGGCTGTTAACAAGAAAACCAAGGACCTTCACGATAAGATTACGCCGCTTGTTCCGCAAGTGGAATCGCTGGTGGAATCCACCAAAGCGACTGTGGAGCTGAGTCGGAAACAGATCGCTGAGATCAGCTCCCGCGCCAACGACATTTTGGATTCCACCAAGAATCAACTGGCCATGGTGGAGGAAGTGGTCAGCGATGCCACGGCTCGCGCTAAGGTCCAGATGGACCGTGTGGAACTGGTCCTGGATGACACCCTCAGCCGGGCTCACGAAACCGTGGCGTTGCTCCACAGCGGCATCATGCGGCCGTTGCGTGAGATCAATGGGATCACGGCCGGCATCAGAGCCGCGTTATCGTTCCTCTCAAGGGGCGACCGGCCGAGCGTCGCGCAGGCCACCAGCGACGAAGAAATGTTTATCTGAAGCTGGGCGCTATTGGTTCGGCTGGCTCGTCGGCTGAGTAGGGGCGGGTGTGGGCGTCTGAGTTGGGGATGGACTGGCGCCGAAACCTCCTGCCCCATTCGGTTGCGTCCCGGGCGTCGCACCCGGAGTTCCCTGCATCATGTTCTGCTGTTGCTGCATCAGCTGGCCGACGCCCGTGGTCTTGTCTTTCTTGATGTCGTAGACGAATTCCCACTCCTGATACTTCTTCCTCTCGTTGACTATGTGGATTCCTACGCCCTTCGCCGTGCTCGCTACTCCAGCCAAGCCGGTGCCTCCGCCCTGGAGACCCAGGCTCGAGGGCGGCTGCCGCGGAGTAGTCAGAATGGAGTTGATCAAACCCGTGGCTTGATTCTGTTGCCCGGCGATTCCGCCTGATGTCCCGGCCGTCTGTGGACCGTTGCCACCCTGCGGTCCGAACCCCGACTGGCCCGGATACGGTTGACTGGGATTATACGGCTGACCGGGAGTATACGGCTGAGTTGGGTTGTACGGCTGCCCCGGATTGCCCGAGCCCGGAGGCGCAGGCAGCGGATAGGCAGGTTGCCCCGGCTGCCCCGGGTACTGTGGCTGTCCTGGATACTGCGGCTGCACGGGCTGTCCCGGATACTGAGGCTGGCCTGGTTGTCCCGGATATTGCGGTTGGCCTGGCTGGCCTGGATATTGCGGTTGCCCCGGCTGGGACGGGTCCGGTTGAACGGGTTGTCCTGGATTTTGCGGCTGCCCTGGTTGCCCAGGCTGCACTGGATATTGCGGCTGCCCGGGTTGCACTGGATTCTGTGGCGCCGGGTTCTGCGGCTGCGGCTGATTAGGATCGTCGGGTGATGGGGGTTGCTCTGTACCGCCGCCTATCTGGCGATCGCTCGGCCGCCTCAACGCCATGTTGAGGCCCGGATTCACGGGCTGCCCCGTGGCGGGATCGATGGTTGGGCCGGTACCGGCCTGGGGCTGTGAACTGTCCGGCGTCGCGTTGCTCGCCGTTGCATTGCCTTGTTGATTGGACTGTCCGGGCTGCCCTGGCTGCCCTGGCTGTGGAAGCGGCTGAACAAGCGAATCCGTCAATTGGCCGCCCGGACCTACGTGGATGAGCCGCCACTCGTCTTTGCCGGTCATCGGATCCTTATAGCGCCGGCGCAGGAAGCGCATGTTGCGGGTGGTTTCCAAATCGTCCAGATTCTGCGGGTAGGTGTGGTACTTGCGGTAGAAGAGCTGAATGCCTCGCTTGTATTGTTCGCCGCGCGAGATCAGCAGGTGCTCACGCTGGCGCTGCGATTCGAATGCTAGCCGCGGCATCTCCATGTACAGGCCGATAGCGATGGCCGCTGCGAGCACGAATACCAGCAGCATCGCGAATCCGGATTCATCGCGGCGGCGTTTCATCCTTGTAACTCCGTTTCGAGCGGCAGCGTTTGCTTGGTGTTGTCGCCTTTAAATGTAGTGTCTTCCACCTCGGCCGAATTCACGCCGATCCGAAGGATCTTGTACCGCTTTTTGATCAAGTCGCCTTCACCGGCCACGACGATTTCGTCGTTATCGAGGAAGAATGCGTGCTTGACATCCGGTCTCGTTGGATTCACGAAGCCGTAGAACTTGAGCGGAATGGCAGGAGCCCGGGGAGTTGGCGGCGGTGGTGGAGGGGGCGGAGGAGGTTTAGGGCCGACGAGGTGGAATTCGTTCGCCAATTTTATCTTTGCCGGCTCGTTTTGCGCTAAAGCGACGGGAGGCGTCGCGGAAATCTCAAACAGCGACCGCGTGGTTGCTTCCAGCTTCACATCCTGCAATTTTGCCAGCGCATTCAGATGCAACGTCGGGTCTGTCGCCGAGGGGTCCACGCCTTTGGGCGGCTTCATGGAGGGCCGGAATTCCCTGGGATTATTGCTCCCCGAGCCTCGTCCGGAAGATCGGTTCCCCCGCGACCCGGCTCTCTGACCTGCGCCCGCAGCTGGCGCCGTGCTCACTGCCGTGGGCACAATGGATCGCGACGGAGCATCCGATTCTCCGGAATTGCGATTCGAGATGTAGAAATAGACCGCGACAGCCAGCAGCACCAGAACTACAGCTACCTTCTTGGGTTCGGCTCCGATTTTGGCCGGTATCAAGTTCATTGCGCGGACCCGTCCTCCAGCACGAAAGTGTCCAGTTTCATCATTAAGTTCAACTTCGCGCCACCCTGTTGCGGGGTCGCATTCAGACCTTCGATAATTAGCAGCCGGTCGGACTTGTCGATCATATTCACAAACCGGATGAGATTCTCATAGGTCGACTCAAAGTTGGCCGTGATCTGCATCAGCTGCAGCGTATCGCTGCCTTCCACCGGCTCAAGCGCGTAGGCGCCCTCCTTGGGGGTAACTTTGGCCTCGTTCGCAATTTGGTTCAGCTCCGCCAGGATGACAGAGTAGGCGGTGCGGCGGGGCATGAAGTACTTGCTCGTGAACTTATCGCCTTCGCCGCGTCCGATTTCCACCTTGCCGGACAACAGCCGCATCCGATCGAGCGCGCCTTGTTGCTGGCGAATTTGGAGGCGCATCTCCATAACCTGTTGCCGCAGTTCGTCGGGCGACCCTCCGATCGGCCGCAGCACGAAATAGCCCGCCACCAGATTCGCGGCCACCAACAATCCCACTGCCAGCCGCATCAGCGCGGCTGCGTTGTTGGGAGGCCAGACGTTCCAGCTAAAGTTTCTGAGCATAAGAAACCACCACGTGATAACGGTAGAACGGGTCGGTTTGGGAAGGAGGCGTGGTACTTTGTACGCTGGGAGCGCCGAACTGCGGCGAAGCCTCCAGATGACTCACCAATTCCACCAGCTCAGGACGCTCTTTGGCGCCCACCACCATGTCCAGCAGTACGCGATTATCTGAATCCACTTCCGGCAATCGCACGGAGACCAGGCGCACATTGTAGGGCACCACTTTTTCCAGATCCGCGAAGAGTTTGGTCCAACTGATCGCCTTGCGATCGATCAGAGCGTTCAAAAACAGGCTGCGCTCCATCACCTCGGCATTTTCGGGCTTGCGTAGCAGCGCGTTCAGCTTAGCCTGTTCGGTGGTGATGCCGCGCAGTTGAGCGTTCAGGCGATTGATGGTGACGTGGATTTCCCCACCTTCATGACGCTGGGAAACAATGGTCTTCGCCTCGAACCCGAGCAGCATCGCCAACAGCAAGCCCAGGACCGCGGTCGCCACCAACACGGGACGGTCCCGGCGGAAGGGCTCGGTAGCGAGATTGATGGGAACCTGAATCGCCATACTTGTCATCATATTTGTCACCCTGTGCCTTTGTCACGGATGTTGGAGACGCCTCGTGGCGCACGCACTCCTGCGTGCCGTGTTCGCACTCTTGCGAACACCCTTTGCGGCCGAGCCCGAGCGTTCACACGAGTGTGAACGCGGCACGCAAGAGTGCGTGCGCCACAAGGCATCTTCATCACCTTTGGTGGGCCAGCCGAACCAGCGGCACTCCCTTCCATATCGCACACTCCTTTGTCACCCCACCGATTCAAGGTAGCCTAGCAACCCTGCGTTATTCTGTCCTGGCGTTCCGAAGCGTGCCCGCAGCGGCTCTACGGCCACGTTCCACTCAGCTTGCCAGCGCTCCGCGCAATCCGCGCTCTGCGATCCGAATCCGCACAACCATATTCGCTGCGGCTTGGCTTTGAGCTCGTCTTCGATGTAGGCCACCGTAGGATGCAGCACGGTTTCAATCTCCTCCGGACGTCCGGCATCCATTTCCACGCAGCGCGCCAGCTTGATGACGCTTCCGTCCAGCACCAACACGGACAGAATTCGTCCATTGAGTTTCACTAGCATGGTTATCTGTTCCGGCTGCATAAGATTCAAAGCAGCCAGCGACGACGTGGTTACCAGGCCCGGATGAAAGCCCGCGGCGCGAAACGGAGCCTCATAGCGCCCGACGATTTCGGCGGACATTACAGCGGCCAGCACCTCAATCTTTTCCTTGTCTTTTTTTCGGGGCTGCGCCGCATAGCTGACAATGGCGGAATCCACGTCGAACGGCACGCTCTTCTTCATGCGGAAGCGCAGCAGGGCGAGCTGCTCGCCGGGGTCCGCGGGAAAATTATCGAAATCCAACACCGCGATGCGGGCGCAATAATCCGGCAGAATCAAAGCGGCGCGCCGCTTGCGATGGCCATTGGGCGGCGCAATGGCGCCGATAACATCCCGCACCGCATGCGGTTGATGAATATTGTCGTGGGCCGGCGAGACCAGCAGCACTCCGGCATCGAACGGCATGAAGTTCGATTCCTTGGGCTCGTTCACGCGCGCGAAGGCAATGCCGGCTTCGGACAACTCAAACGCGTGAGTGGGCGGCGGGTCCTTCAGAAGATTTGCGAAAGAAGTCATGGGCGCGGAGTGACGTTACTCGATGAACGTCACCTTGTTGATCTCCTTCAGCGTAGTTACTCCGCTGCGCGCCTTGTTGATGGCGGATTCACGTAGAAACGTCATGCCCTCATCGCGCGCGATGCGCTTGATCTCAGACGCCGGGCGCTTGTCCAGAATCATTTCGCGGATGTGCTCGCTCAGATCCAGCAGCTCATGGATGGCGGTTCGTCCTCGGAAGCCCGTGCCGCCGCATTCAAAACAGCCCGGCCCTTCGTAGAGCGTCACGTCGCGCCACTCGTCTGGATTCAGGCCGCTCTCAACCAGATACGCATCCGGATATTGAACCGGCACTTTGCAATGGTCACAAATAATGCGCACCAGCCGCTGCGCCAGGATGCAGTTGAGCGCCGAAACAAAGTTGTAGGGCTCCACGCCCATGTTGAGAAACCGTCCCAGCACATCCAGCACGTTGTTGGCGTGAACGGTGGTGAATACCAGGTGGCCGGTGAGCGCGGCGTTGATCGCAATCTGCGCGGTCTCCTGATCGCGGATTTCGCCCACCATGATCTTGTCCGGATCGTGACGCAGGATAGACCGCAATCCACGCGCGAAAGTCAGCCCTTTTTTCTCGTTCACCGGGATCTGGGTGATGCCCTTGATCTGATACTCCACCGGATCTTCGATGGTGATGATCTTATCTTCGTCGTTCTTGATCTCGCTCACCGCGGCGTAGAGCGTGGTGGTTTTGCCGGACCCTGTGGGACCGGTCACCAGCACCATGCCGTACGGTTCCTTGATGTAACGCCGGAATTTCACCAGGTCATTCTCGGAAAAGCCCACCACGTCGAGCGATAGCTTGGCGAACTTCTCGCTCATGGATTCTTTATCCAGCACGCGCAGCACGGCGTCTTCGCCATGGATGGTGGGCATGATGGAAACGCGGAAGTCGATCAGGCGCGTCTTGTAGCGCACGCGGAAACGGCCGTCCTGCGGGATGCGGCGCTCGGCGATATCCAGCTCGCTCATCACCTTCACGCGCGAAATGATGGTGGAGTGCCAGTCCTTGGAGATGGGCGGCATGGCGTAGTGCAGCACGCCGTCAATACGGTACTTGATGGCCACTTCCTGGTCGCGCGTTTCGATGTGTATGTCGCTCGCACGCCGCTCCAGTGCGTTAAAGATGGTGGTGTCCACCAGCTTGATCACCGGCGCGATGGCGCTGTCGGCGGTCAGCTTGTCGATGGACAGCGTCTCGTCTTGATTTTCCTCGTCGCCCGACATCACGTCCAGCGTGAAGCCTTCGGTTACCTCTTCGAGCACGCGCTGCGACTGCTCGGTTTTCTTGAGCAGATCGGAAATTTGCGACAGCGTGGCGACTTTGACTTTGAGCTTCTTCTGCAGCAGAACGGAAAGCTCGTCAATCAGATTCAGATTACGCGGGTCCGCCAGCGCGATATCCAGATGCCCGTTCACCGAGTGAATCGGTACGAAGTTGTAACGGAACATCAAGTCGACCGGCACGGAGTGGAACAGATCGTGATCGATCCGGACCTCGCGCAGATCCACAAACTCGCACCGGTAGCGCGAAGCGACAGCTTTCGCTTGAGCGATTTCCTCGAGGGGTGTTACGAGTTTGGTTCGATCGCTAGCGGACATTAAAAGCTCCTGGAATACAAGGAAGCCGATGAATCCAAGGAAGCCAAGGAAGAAAATAAGGACGCGTCGCGCCTCAGCGCGCGCGCAACCATCTTCCTAGACTCCCTCGACTTCCTTGTCTTCCTTGTATTCTTCTTCATCTTCATCTCAACGTATCCGCCAACGAGAAGATCGGCAAATACAAAGCTACCAGCACAAACGTTACAAAACATCCCATGAAAATCATGATCGCCGGCTCAATCAGCGCGAGCGCCGCGCTCATCCTGGTATTCACGTCGTCTTCATAAAATTCCGCAACGCTCGCCAGCATCTGCGGCAATGCTCCAGTGGATTCGCCCACTTCAATCATGTCGATGGACAAGCCGGGGAAAATTTTAGTCTTGGTCAGGGAACTGGATAACGACTGTCCCTCCTTCACCATCTTGCCGGCCTCTCCCAAAGTCTTCTTCAACAGACGCGTGCCAAGCGAACTGGATGCCGTATCCAGCGCCTGCATGAGCGGAATGCCGCCTACTAGTAGCGTTCCCAACACGCGAGAGAACTGTGCCACCTGGTACTTGATCCAGATCTCGCCCAACACCGGCGTGCGCAGGCGCAAGCGATCCATCTTCTCTTCGCCCTTTTCTGTCTTCGACCAATAGCGGAACGCCACAGCGGCGATCACCAGGGCGCCGAAGCCGAGTAGGATGTAACTGCGCGCCGTCGTGCCAACCATGATCAGGATCTCTGTCGCGGCCGGCAATTTCGCCGACATGCTGCTATACAGCTCGGCAAACTTAGGAACCACGAAGGTGATCAGAAACACCATCAGGCAAGCCACCAGCACGAGCAGTATGCACGGATAAACCAGCGACAGAATCAGTTTTTTGCGCACCGCCAGCGCCAGCTTCTGATAGGTGATGAAACGATCCAGCACTTCGCCCAGTGCGCCGCTCTTTTCGCCCGCCAGGACTGAGGTGACATAAATGGGCGGGAACACGCCCTGCCGCGCGAATGCGTCCGACAGCAGCGAGCCGTTTTTCACCTCTTCGCGAACGGCTTTGATGTGTGGCGCAAGCCTTTGGTCGGTCAAACGATCGGAGAGAAGATCGAGCGCCTTCAGAATCGGTAGGCCGGCGCGCACCAGCGTGACGAACTGCTGGTTGAAGATGAGAAACTTTTCCAGGTTGATCTTCTTCTTGCGTCCGCCACCCATCGAGACGCCGGCGATCTCGTGACGCGGCTTGATGGAATAGATCAGAAAACCTTGCTGCGAGTATCGATCGCGCAGCTCTTTTTCGGTGCCCGCCTCGGCCACCTGCTGGTGGACCTCACCGCGCGGATCGGCGTATTTCAGTACCCACTCGGACATTATTGGGTCACCTCTCCAGATACCAACTGCGCGCCGGCCGGCAGTTGAAATTTAAACTGTGCGTCGTTCACCGTCGGATTCAGTTTCTCCTGATCGAACAGGAACGTCAGAATGGAGCCGTCCTGGCCGTTCACCACTAAGCGCCGAATCTCATACTCGGGCGTTACCAGCATCTCCACTTTTTCGTACGGCAACTTGTCGCTCTTGGCCTTGGCCGTCACCACGTAGCCCGTGCCTTCCGGCTTCAGCTCGAAATTGCGGAATTCCTTGGAGAAATCCAGCTTGCCCAACAGGAACGCCATGGGCGCGCGCATGTCCTCGCTGGCTTTGAGCGGTTCCTTCTCCACGCGATGCGACTCAGGAGTGTAAAGATAGACATCCTTGCCGTCGGAGAGAAAAAGCTTACCGGCGGGTGCGCTATAGTCCCAACGCATGCGCCCTGGTTTGCGCAGCGTGAGGGTCCCGGTCTCGCTCTTGCGCGCTTGCCCCTGGACCGTATAGGTCTCATTATATTGGACTTGCAGCGTCTTGGCGTGGTTGTAGCGCTGCTCAATGCCCTTCAGCAACACGTTCAGATCGGCATTCGCGGCCTGAAGCGGCAGCACGGCGAGGGACACCCATAGCGCAATACACGTCACATAACGTTTGACGCTAAGTGCATGAAGGATGTGCAGGTTCAAGTTTCGGGCGGAGGCTCCCACGCTTCTTATTGTAAGTGATTGATTTCACGGCCATAATGGTGGCGTGGGGAAACGTCCTTCCACGGAAGACGCGCTGAAGGCAATCCGGGCGATCCGTGATGCGCCCGAAAACTTCGATCTGAAGCGCGATCTTGCGCCGTTTCTATTGCATAAGAGCAATCATGTTGCCGCAGCCGCGGCGGATACCGTCGGACGCCTGGAGGCTGTCGCGCTAGCCCAGCATCTGGCGGACGCGTTTCCAGAATGGATGAAGAACCCGTCCGAGCGCGATCTCCGGTGCGAGGCGCTTACCGCCCTCGCGAAAACACTGGCTGCGATGGATCATCCTGCGTCCAAAGTTTACATGGCCGGCATCCGCCACGTGCAAAAGGAAGCCAGTTTCGGTCCGTCCGTGGACAGCGCTGCCGCACTGCGCGGCATCTGCGCGCAAGGATTGGTACGGATGTCGCATCCTGACGCCCTGCTAGAATGCGTGACCCTGCTGGCGGATCCGGAGACCGCGGCTCGCGCCGGCGCTGCTCGAGCCCTTTCGGAGACCGGACAACAGGCCGGAGTCCTCCTACTTCGATACAAGGCCCTGATTGGCGACAAGGACGAAGAAGTGACTGCCGAGTGCTTCGCCGGGCTACTTCGGCTGGCGCCTGCGGAATCGCTCGAATTCGTGGCGAGCTTTCTCAATTCTCACGCAGAGGAAATCGCCGAGCGGGCCGCGCTAGCCTTGGGAGAATCGCGCCTCGCCGCCGCATTTCCATTGCTCCAGAAAGCTTGGGAGGAAACCGCGCAGGCCACGCTGCGAAGAACATTGCTTCTAGCGATGGCGATGCTGCGCCAGGACGAAGCGGTGGAATTTTTGCTGACGCGGCTGGCTGAAGATGGCGAAAAGTCCGCGTTGGACGCATTGGCGGCGTTGTCGATATATGGGCGTGATGATTCGGTGCGGAACCGGATTCAGGAGATTCTAGCCAAGCGGAAGAGCGGGGCGTTGCAGCGCGCGTTCGAGAAAGACTTTGGAACGTAGAAAACTCGAGTGACGAGTCCCGCATTTTCTTTCCCCCTCGCACGCAACACCCTGGAGGCCCGACTCCTGCAACGCACTTGACCTCCTGCTAAGCTCGAACCGGAATGCAACACGCCGCTGCCGGAACTTTGGGCCTGGGCTCCACCACTCAACGTCTGAATCGACGAAAAGCACTCCGACTTTTCCTGACGCATCCTGAATTTTCGACCGCATTCCGCCCCACCGAACCCCAACAACACCAGCGGTCCCAACCAGTTACAAACGAACGCCTCCGAAACATAAGAATCGCCCGATGCGTCAGGAACTACCCAGGCAACATCAAAATTTGCAAAACGAACCCATTCTCGCTATCCCAAAACTTCCCGAACGGTATTGAAGAACAAATCCACATCCGACGGACGAGTATGAATGTGCGTAGAGAGCCGAACACGCTGGCCCCAGATCGTCCAAACTTTATTCTTCAGGAAAATGTCGCCTACCGGTTTGAGCTGCTCGTCGGTCTTGCCTCTGATCTGGAAGGTCATGAGCGACCCGTACATGCGATCGTCCGCGGGCGTCAGCAATTCTATATACGGCGTGGCTTCGGCTTTCTCGCGCGCCATGCGAGCTAGCTGATGCATGCGATTGTAAACGCGCTCGGAACCGATCTGCTTGTGGAACCGCAGGCCGGCCAGCATGCCCTCAAAGACGGCGCGGTTGTTGGTGCCCATCATCATGAAGCGCGCGGCTTTCAATTTCTTGTCATCCCAACCGGCTGTCACCACCAGCGGCCACAGCTTCTCGAGATTCTCCTCACGGATGTAAAGGATGCCAGATCCCGCGGGCGCGAACAGCCACTTGTGCGGGCTGCCGGCGTAGTAATCGCAGCCTAATTCAGAAAGCCGCAACGGCACTTGACCCTGCATGTGCGCTCCGTCCACCACCGTGATGACGCCCTTGGCGCGTGCGGCTTCACAGATTTGACGCACCGGAAACACGAGTCCCGTGGTAGTGGTGATGCCGCTGAAGAACAGAACCCGCGTGCGCGGTCCGATAGCGGAAATCATCAAATCGGTCAGTTGCTCCGGATTCTTAGGCGGCAGCGGAATTTTGACTTCCCGAACTGTGATTCCATAGCGTGCCTGTTTTTCCAGCCATCCGGATTTGCCGCTGGGATGCTCCTGGTCCGTCATCACCACTTCGTCGCCGGCCTTCAAATCGATGCCGTTGGCGATGATGCTGAGCGCCTCGGTGGCGTTGTGCGTGAAGGCCAGCTCATCTTTCTTGCAGCCCAGGTAATCGGCCATCTCGGTGCGATGTTGGTCCAGCGTCTCGTAGCCCCAACGCGGATATTCTTCCAACTGCAGCGCGGCCGACCGGGTGAGATAATCCACCACTGCTTCCAGCACCGGCTTTGGCGCTACGCCGAGGCTTCCGTTCTGCAGGAAGACGCGCCAGTGCGGAAGAAGGAACTGCTCGTCGCGGATCTTGGTCCAGTAAGCCTCTGGATCGTGATCGAACAGCGATCCATCGGGCAGCGGCGTAGCAGCCTTCGCGAATTTTTGAGCCGGCAGCCCGAACATCGCTGCGGCAACGGCGGCGTTTTTGAATATTTCGCGGCGTGTCATAAGTGACTATAATAATCCCACATGCGCTGTTTAACGGGCTTGCTTTCATTTGTGTTGATTTGCGCTGCTCAGACCACGCCGGATGGCCAGGCGTTGTTTCAAAAAAACTGCGCGTTATGCCATAAGCCGGACGCCGCTAACCGGACCCCAACGTTTCAGGCTCTTAAGTGGGTGCCCAACGGAGCCATCGTGACGGCTTTGGAATCGGGTTCGATGAAAGCGCAGGGAGCAATGCTGAGCGCGGCCGAGCGCCAGGCCATTGCCGATTTCCTGTCGCCCCGGGACACTGCCTCCGTAGAGCCGGCGCGCGCCAATTCGTGCGATGCCGGCGCGGCGCCGCTCTCCAATCTGAACGGTTGGAATGGATGGGGTGTGGATCTGGCCAACAGCCGCATGCAGTCCGCCGATGCTGCCGGAATTCGCGCCGAGGATGTTCCGAAGTTGAAGGTCAAATGGGCCTTCGGATTCCCTGCTGTCAGCACCGTCTTCGGCCAGCCGACGGTTGTCGGAGGCAGGATTTTCGTCGGCAGTAACAATGGCACGGTTTATTCGCTGGATGCACGCACGGGCTGTGTTTATTGGACGTTCAAGGCAGCCAGCCAGGTGCGTTCGCCCATCGCGGTGGCTCCTTTCGGCACCGGCCAATACGCCGCTTATTTCGGCGATGGCCAAGCGAACGTTTACGCCGTGAATGCGCAAACGGGCGAGCAGTTGTGGAAGACCAAGATTGAGGAGCACAAACTGGCCGGCATCACCGGCGGTCCCAAAATATATGATGGCCGCGTGTATGTCGGCGTGCGTTCCGGGTCTGAGGAGATGCTGGCGGCGAACCCGAAATATCAGTGCTGCACATTCCGCGGGAGTCTGGCTGCGCTGGATGCCGGAACCGGAAAGCAAATCTGGAAGACCTACACGATTCCTGATCCGCCTTCGGTGACCAAGAAAAATTCGGCCGGCACAGACATGTACGGACCTTCCGGCGCCGCCATATGGTCGTCCCCCACCATCGATGTGAAGCGCAAGGCTGTGTATGTGGGCACCGGAAACAACTATTCCGACCCATCCACCCGCTACGGGGACGCAGTCCTGGCGTTCGATCTCGAAACCGGCTCAATGCGATGGTCGAAGCAAATGAATCCGGATGTCTGGAATTTTGGTTGTTCGCAGCCGAGCAAAGTGAATTGCCCGGAGGCGCCGGACCGCGATACCGACATCGGAGCTTCACCCATCCTGCGCTCGCTTCCCGGCGGTAAGGACGTTCTGCTGATCGGGCAGAAGTTGGGTTTTGTGTACGGCATCGATCCGGATCGTCGCGGAGAAATCCTGTGGAAGATACAAATCGGGAAAGGCGGCGCGCTGGGTGGAATCATGTGGGGCATGGCGGCAGACGCCGAGAAAGTGTACGTGCCGCTGTCCGATTTCATGCCAGGTCCAGGCGGCGGGATGTTCGCCCTGAAGATCGCGACCGGCGAAAAAGCCTGGTACACCGCGCCGGCCGATCCGCCGTGCAAGGGCAAACAAGGATGCAGTCCCGCGCAGATGGCCCCGGCGTCAATGATCGCGGGCGTGGTGTTCTCAGGTTCCATGGACGGCCATTTGCGCGCTTATTCCACACAGGACGGCAGCGTGATCTGGGATCTGGACACGCTTCACGATTTTGAAACCGTCAATGGAGTGAAGGCGCACGGCGGATCGATGAACTCAACCGGTCCGACCTTCGCTGGCGGCACGATGTTCGTGAACTCCGGTTACAGCCAGCTGGGTGGAATGGGCGGAAACGTTTTGTTGGCGCTGACGGTGGACGGCAAGTAATGTATGAACGCAATTTGGGTATTTGACTACTCTTGATGCACTTCGACGTCGCAATAGCTGGAGGCGGGCCAGCGGGCTTATCCGCTGCCTATGCTGCCGCTTCAGTTGGTCGCTCGGTCTTAATAGTTGAGCAAAACAACGAGATTGGATCTCCGACTCGGACGAGTGGCGGAAGCTTCATCAACGATTTGACCGAACTCGGAATACCGCAAGAGCTCCTTCATCCGGTACACCGCTTGAGATTCCTTTCACTCCACCGCTCGGCGGAGTTCGAGTATCGCGAACCAATCATGTGTGTCATGGATGTGCGGGGTGTGTACCAGCATCTCGCGGTGACTGCTGCACAGGCGGGAGCGACCATATGGCCCGCGTCAAAGGCGTTGGACGTTATAAAGGACGGTTCCAACATCGTTGGTATGCGAGTCGAGACTCGAACCAAGGCGATCGTTAAGATCGGTGCCCGCGTTGTAATTGATGCGACAGGCTACAGGGGGCAACTCTTACGGCAGGCAGGCCTCAGCCCTCGCTTCCAACGCTTCGGTGTAGGTGCGGAGTACGATATGTATGCGCCACACTGCAGTCAGGATGAGGCGGTCTTGGTGGTTGGCAGTCAGTTTGCCCCTTCAGGCTACGCATGGGCGGCCCCCTGGGGGAGGCACCGTGTTAGGGTAGGCGTCGGCGTTATCCATCCGGACCACGATGCCGATCCAGTTCATCGCCTTGAGTCGTTTGTGGCTGGAGCATCAAAGCTCGGCGTGAACCTTGAAGGCGCTCAGCCTATCGAGTACCATTTTGGGCTTATCCCGTCAGATATGGGAGAGACATTTGTTGGAGACGGGATACTCGGCGCCGGCGACGCCGCAGGCCACGCGTCGACGCTTGTTGGCGAAGGAATCCGGTGGGCCATCAAAGCGGGCCGCATGGCGGGCACGGTCGCAGCCGATGCAATCGAGCGTGATGATGTTTCCGCAGCCTTCCTGGGCCAATTCCAGTCTGAGTGGTTGCGTCGATATGGCCGCAACTTGAGAATTGCCAACATGCTCAACCGCAAGATCTCGAAGTGGGACGATAAGATTTGGGACGAGAGGACAGAACTTCTTGGTTTGCTTTCGCCCGACGAATTTGGACGCGGGCTGCAAACTGAATTCTCGGTTGGCTGGGCTCTAGGAATTGCGTGGGCCCATCCTCGTTTGGTGAAAGCGGGATTTGATAAGGTCTTGGGGAAACTTGGTATCGGCTAGCTACTGACCAAAAATCAGCAGCGTGAAGGTCTTCGAAATCACCGTCGGGTATGGGTGAGGACGTTGCGGCGTCGGTGCCGGTGGCGGGCCGAACTCAGCCGTGACGGTGTAGACAATGTGATTTTTCGTGTCTAGAGCCATGGTGCGCGCGCCACGCTGGGTCTGGATGGTCTGGACCACCGTGTACTTGTCGGGCGAATCCTCATGTGCGACAGTGATGACCCCTTCCCCGCAGGAGGCGAAGGCTAAACCGGTCCCAGGGTCGAAGCGGTTCGCGTCAATGCCCTTGCCGATGGGGATGGTCGCCACCACTTTTCCGTTGGTATAATCCACCACCGCCATCAACTGATTGTGGCAGCCGGCAAACAGCCGCTGATGCGCGACATCGATGGCCATCCCAGCGGGTTCCTCGCAAGGACTGACCGGCCAGGTGTTGAGCACCTTGAGTGTCTTCGAATCGAAGGCGACGATCTTGTTCTTGTCCTCCACGTTGACGTAGACGTGTCCGGCGCTGTCTGCTTGGGCGGTCTCTGGTTTCCCGCCGAGCGGAATGCTGCCCAAAATTTTGCCAGTTTCCGCGTCGATGGCGGTCGCGTCCTTGCTGCCTCCGCCATTAAAGGTGAACACTCGCTTGACCGATGCGTCGTAGAGGATCGCGTCGGGATCTTTGCCTTCGAGCGAAACCTCGCTCGCCACTTTCATCGCTCCGAGATCAAGAATCGTCACGGAGCCATCCGTGCTCAAGAATGCGCGCTTGAGTTCCGGCGCAAAAACGATGGCGTGGGCTCCTTTAACGCCAGGAATGTCCGCTACTTGCTTGCCTTCAGAATCCACCACCAGAATATGCGATCCGCGCGGAATGAAGACGTGGCCGGTACCGGGTTCCACATCAAAATAGTCCCAACCACCTTCTCCGCCCAACGTGAGCTTCTTCAGCAGATGGTAGCTGGAATCTTTTGGCGCACCGAACGCCCGATGCGTCGGCACTATCACCAAAGTTAGAACGAGGATTGCTCCAAGCCAAACGATCGACTTTTGCATCTTCCCATCATAATTCAGGCTCTTGAAGTAACCACTGTCGAATCTCGCCGTCAGAGTATATGGGCATGATGGAGCGAACCCATGACGTCTAAAGTCGTGTGTATACTGGCGCTGTTGGCGGGGCTCGCGTGCCAGCCGGGTTCGGCCCAGATGGATTCCTGGATGTCCGATCGCGAATTGGCGACCTACTTGACGAGGAACGGCGTTGCTGTGAGTGCGGAGCGGGCCAGTCTATGGTTCGACAGCGGAGTCCTGGAACCCGAGGAAATGGACGCGTTTGCCAAACTGGTAAATCGCGGCATCATTGACATTGAAACGTACCTGGGCGTCTCGCGCTCCGGCGGCCGCAGGATCCGCTATTTCATCAGCAACCGGGTGGAAATCTCGCACTCCACCTGGAGGTCGATTTTCTTGCCCATCGAGAAAGTTCAGAACCGCACCGCGCCCTATCTGCACGAGACCGTGCACCAGGTGGCGCCGTGTAACGACTGCCCCATGTGGTTCAGCGAGGGCTTGGCATCCTACGTACAGAGTTACGTGAGCCAACATGCTGGCGGCTACGATGGCGCCATTTTCGCGCGGCGCGGGAACCGCGGCATCGATCAGGACGCGCGGCGCTGGCTGGCTTCCGATCGTGGCCAGGTGGTGCTGCCATTTGTCGGAGTTCCCGGCGAACCGCCGGACATCAATTACGACCGCTCCAATGTGGCCGCGCCGTTCTACGTCATGGCGCAGTCGCTGGTGAAATTCATCGTGGACCGCGCCAAACTGGACAAGCTTCGCCCGGTTTTCGAAGCGAAGGATTTCGAGGCAGAACTCAAGAGCGCCACCGGCAAAAGCTCCGCCGAGTGGAAAACGAATTGGCTGGCGAAACTGAACAAGTAGCTTTAATCGAAATCCCGCCTCACCGGATGGTCGATGATGATGACTCGTCCGTCGGTCAGCCGTCGATGGTCAACTCAAGTTCGCCCTCAATCAACTCATACACTTCTTCCTCGGGATGGAAGTGCTCGTGAATGGATGAGGCACGAAACTTGCTGAACTACGATTCCTTTTCAGTTCTCGCGGTAATACTGTTTAGACAAGCATGGATTTGGTGAAAGCAGCGCGAAAGGGCGAGGAAGCTGCCTTTCTGCAGTTGTTCGATGAGCACCACGTGCCGCTGTTCCGCTTCGCATACCGGCTGACAGGATCGGTGGCGGATGCGGAAGATATCGTGCAGGAGTGCTTTTTATCGCTGCTGCGGCCTGAATGCACATATGATCCGAAGCGCACGCCGGTAAGAACCTATTTGTTCGGGATTGTTCGAAACCAATCCTTGAAGAGGCTGCGGAAGAGCGATTTTGGAGTGGACGCGACGCCTGCGCGATCGCCGGAGAGCGAAATTTTGCGCAATGAGATGGAGGACACGGTTGCCCGTGCCGTGATGGAACTGCCAGACATTCAGAGAGAGGTACTGGTGCTGGCTCATTATGAGCAGATGCCGCTGGCAGAGATCGCGCAGGTCTTGGGCCTAGAATTGGGCGCAGTTAAATCCCGCCTGCAACGCGCCCGCGCCAGTTTGAAAGAGATGCTCGCCGCATATGCGCCGGGCTTGGAGCGAAAACGATGAACGACACAGAACTCGATAAGTTACTCAATACGTGGAGTATGCCGCCGGTGCCGGCTTCCTTGCGCGCGGACGTTCGGGTAGGGTTCCACGCGCGACCGGAGCGTCGGAAGTTTCCCGTTGTGCGGGTACTGATCGCCGCAGTTAGCATTGGCGTTTTCTTACTAGCGGTCACCTTGGCGCTTCCACAGACGCTCAGTCTGGTTTCCCCTCCCGTCCGGCCTCCCTACATAGTAGATTCCGATGTCGTGCGGTATGCGAACGACGGCACATCTTCGGTTGAAGTTCATGTCGTGTCGTACAACAACAACGGAAGCGAGATTGTTTTATACGAGGTCGCTCCCTCGTTCCTAACTGCGATCCGGGTAGGCCTGGAGGCGGCCGGGTCTGTTGTGGGTCGGCTCACGCTCCCGTTCGTGGTTAGCCCTGAACAATTGAGGAGTCTTCGATCCACTGCTCTCGTTACCGCGGGGTTCGAACATTATAGGCTAGGCAGCGCGGCCGCTCTCCTCAATACTGGTTGCGTGATCGGAACTGTGGTTGACCGCGAAACGATACTCGCCTATCCGACCGTTGCAGTCCGGCAATTCGACGGCGGGCGGAGGACGACGCTGTGGATGGCTCCCGATCTGGGGTGCTTTGCTTTAAGAATTACGACCGAAGAACGGCGCCCCGACGGCACGTTTCGCTTGGTGAGAAAAAAACAGGCGGCTAAGGTAACTCTTACGCCGGGAAAAACTGCCGTAATGTCGCGAAGAAAGCCTGGATGAACTCCACGCCCGTTTGCGTGGCCACATCGTCGTGGCCTTCCACGACCGGCACCACCACTCGCACCAGCGCAGTATCGGTACGGTTGTATCGAATCGCGTCCCAAGCCACGAAAGCCGCGGCTTTGTATTCGCTCGCCACCACGCGATCGCGCGATTGGTACCAATACAAAACCATCGACCTGCTCTCGCCCTTCGAAACCAAGTACCGGTTGATTTCCATCGGCGCGGCGCGGCCCGGGACGGTTACCGGAATGGTGTCGGCGATGGTCCAGACCCAGCCCGACCCCGGCAGACAGTTCTTGGGCGAGTGCGGTGTTTGCCCGGCCCGTTGCGATTTAAAAAATGCCACGAACAGGTTGGCGACTTTTTCCGGCGATGCGGCGTATTCGCGTGTAATGTAGTCGTCCGCGCGCAGGACGTCTTTGACCTCTTGCTCCATCACGCCTTGCTGGATCATCCGCCATTCGCCGAGCTGCTTAGGAAAACCGTCCAGCGGCCGATAGGAAGGCAGCGTCTCGCTACGCGAGAATCCGTAGAACAGCGATCCCTGCACGATCAGACAAAGACTCAGGATCATGGCCGCGCGGCCTTTCAGGAAACTAAGTTGTGCCATGTTTCCCCGCAGCGCGATAAATTCGATTCACAAGTTGATGGAATGCGATGAGCAGTGTAAGAGCCACCAGGAACAACACCCATCCTTCAAAAAGATGAAAGACGCCGCGCGCCAAGTCCGGACGATAATCGCTGAGGACGCCCGTCAGCGTGACACGGCTGGCATTGGCTGCGATGGCAATGGGAATGGTGGCGGGCAGCAGCACCCAGCGCATCCA